>Ga0105359_10003280_pt1 | contig 13276 bp, 10 predicted proteins | sample GOMGulsemesocosm_6_FD_83659 | JGI IMG/M metagenome (GOLD analysis project Ga0105359, IMG submission 83659) | Methane-oxidizing microbial communities from mesocosms in the Gulf of Mexico - GOM8C Gulf of Mexico | ecosystem: Environmental > Aquatic > Marine > Cold seeps | place: Gulf of Mexico... | reverse complement strand
GTCGATGTATTCAATGGCACATTTTAGAGAGTATATGCAAAAAGGAGCTTGTTCCATTGTGCAAGTTGATGCTGCTCGTATTGGCGGTATTACGCCTTGGCTTAAAGTAGCCCATACTGCGGAAAGCTTTAACATGCCAGTATGCCCTCATTTTTTAATGGAATTACATGTTTCTTTAGTGTGTGCTGTACAAAATAACCGCTGGTTAGAATATATCCCCCAACTTGACGATATAACAACCAAAGGTTTAGAAATAGTCAACGGTGAAGCCATTGCTCCGAAAGAGCCAGGTTTAGGGATTGCGTGGGATTGGGATGAATTAAATGCAAAACGTATAAATGCACATACTGCTGTTATATAACTTTTATATGCTCAAATAAATTAGGAATGTTATGACTGAACAAATAGGGCCAGTATTTGGCCCTACAAATAGAGAAAACAGCGTAGACAGCATTCAACGCTTCGGGGCTGTTATTGGTTTAAAGTCTGAATTTGAACAAAAATATAGAGAATTGCATGCCAATGTTTGGCCTTCAGTGCTTAGCAGAATTAAGTTATCAAACATAAGAAATTACTCTATTTATACCACTCAAATATTGGGAGAAAGATATCTATTTAGTTATTTTGAATATGTAGGAAGTAATTTAGATGAAGACTTAAAAGCAATGGCACTTGATGAAAATACGCAACGGTGGTGGAAAGAAACGGATAACTGTCAGGTAAGATTACCTAATGCTATGCCAGACGAAACTTGGCATAGCATGGAACAAGTTTTTTATAATAAATAGGGTGTTTTAATCAAGGCATGCGAACCGAGCAAAGATGAAATGTCTCAGAAACTACACACCCGTCAATGTGTAAATATTGGCTTTATTAGCAATAAATCTTGTAGGTCTGACCAGTATAGTTAACAATGAGGTTATTAATCATCACAAAGGTCAGTAAACATGGCAAATCGATTTAGTTTATTTGTTAAGAAAGTAAATAAAACCCCGCAATTCATGCAGTCATTTTTACTAACAACATTCTTCAACTCAAAGGTTAAGTTTGCAGGCACCACAGGCGTTAAAATTGAAAAGGTAACTCACCAGCAAACAATATTGTCATTAAAAAATAAAAAATCAGTACAAAATCATATTGGTGGTATTCATGCTATTGCGGCGGCAGTTTTAGCTGAATCGGCTACTGGCATAGTGTTTGGTATGAATGTACCCGATGACAGAGTGCCATTATTAAAATCGATGACCATAAATTATCAGCGCAGAATGCAAGGTAATTTAAAAGCAGAGGCAAACTTAACTGCAGATCAAATTAGGTTGATTGAACAACAGCAAAAAGGTGATTTAACTGTTTCTGTAACTATCACTGATGATTCGGGACAAATGCCTATTGTATGCGAAATGGAATGGGCTTGGGTGAGTAAAAAACGTTAACTAAATTCATTACGCTATTATTTTGAGTTCGCTTGGGTATATAGTTTGGTATAAACTAATGCGACAAAGGAATTTAAAACAAAAATAATAGCTATGAGCAACACAGACGATTTGGCTGAGAAAAAACCAAGAGTAAAAGAAGACATTTTACAAACACATCCTTTGACAGCAAAGCCATTGCATAGACTATTTTCTGTAAAGTTAGCCGCTTTATTGCTAACGATGATTGTTACTTTAGCGTTGATATTTATTTTGTTTTACCAACAAAGTGAGCGTAGTCGTTTGTTGATTGATGGTGAATTAGCGCCCTTAAAGCAACAGTTGGAGCAACTACAAGCGTTACAAAAAGCAGAGCACCTTGTGAATGCATTATTATTCACCGATAGCGGAATAAATTTTGTTGAATTACAAGCTGAGTTGATTGCGGTAAATAGACAATTATTACGACTAGAAAGTTCAAAGACACATTTGTATCAACAATGGTTAAATGCGAATAAGTTGGCTAGTGATATTGTTATGCGTATCCAACAAAGCTATGGGCGTAATGAACAGTTAAAGCAAAGCAGTATTATTCAATTACAATTAATGTGGTTTTCGGTCACGCCGATAATTAATGAAAAAACAGCCCAAAAAGCATTACTTCTCAACCAACTTCAAACCGACGATATAAATGATAAACTTACGATCAGTCGAGCTAATGCATATGTTAGCGCTATTCGACAGTTGCATAACTTGCAACAACTAAAAAGTTTATTGGCTGAAGTACTCACCAGTTTTGAACAACTGACAATCCATACGAGTATCGAAGGGTTTGATATATTATCTTTAAGTGTAAAACAAATTTTTGCTCAGCGAAACGCTTTAAAAATAGATGGTAAAACCAAAGCTATGGCTGATTTTAACCAGCAAATAGACCGCTTTGAAGAGATTGCATTAACTCAGCAAAGGGCGTTAGCAAAATGGCAAGGATACATTCGCTTAGCGCAAAGTTATCAACTTGATTTAACTATGCAAAAAGATCAATTGACGCAAATATTGTCTGAACCACAAAAATCAATATCGGTGCATGCATCTGCTATGCTTGAAGATTGGCGTATTAAATACAATGTTACTCTATCTCAAGAAGCGTTTTCAATAATTCTATTATTGGCTATTAGTCTGTCCTTATTAGTTTTTTGTTATTTGCTATGGCGCTTACGTGTACAAATTCAAATAACAGCACAAAATAGTGTGGTGTTGATACATCAAAGTATTTGTGCTGAAAATACTGATGATATTCAGGCTAATTGTGCAGAAACTCAAGAAATAATGCAGCAAGTGCAAAGTATCGCTAAACCTGCTCATTCTGAACAAGAATTTCAACAATTACTTCAACGGAGTCAAGCACATCAACAGGTTATTGATGAGCAAGCGCAATTACTGCTTGTCTATACCCAAAATACCAATCAACAACAGTTAGATATTAACGAACAAGTTGCACTCCATCTTAAGAATGAATTACAGCGATATAAATACTTGGAAGATAGGGTTTTATTATTACTACAGCAGCAACAAGCTACGCTGGCTAATAAACAAACCAATAATAGAACAAACAAAGCGGTTCAGTTCACTGCTTTAATCTCCATTCATGAACAGTTAAAACAGTTTTATTTAGCAAGTGACATACGTTCAGAAAAAGCTGTGTTAGTACTTACTGATGTGATCTTAATTGATGTAATGCATGCTATTTTATTGAATAAGCAGGCTGAACAGCAAACATACAATAATCAGGTATATTTTAGCTGTGACGAGCAGATATTGGTTCAGGCTAAGCTCGATTTTCGTTTGTTTAAACAGTTAATGAACTTGCTGATTGATATCGTTTTAGCGGATTGTCGAGATACACAATTACATCTTCATTTACAGTTAAAAGATAAAAGTGCAGGGCATCAATTAGTACACTTTGTGGTCAATGTAAAAGGCGAAGCTATAGAGGCTTTACCTGATTTAGTTAGGCTGTTGATTGATTCCCATACTCCAGTTTTTCAAGAATCACCATTGGTGAACATGCTTAATATTCTATTTACTAAGCAACATGGTAAAAATATCACCGCTCAGCTTATTGATAATGGCTTTCAGCTTAGCTTTGAATTACCGTTGGCTATTACTTCTTTACCTGCAATTAAAAAACAGCAAGAGAGTAAACTTGATGGTACCAAGGTGATGTTGTTATCTAATAATATAATGCAAACGGAGTTACTTGAAAAATTAATTCACTCTGCTTCAGGTCAATTTGAAGTGTTGGCGCGTATGGATAGTTTTGAACAGCAACTCACCGCAAAACACCTTAGTAAAAATAAACTTGACTTATTAATAGTTGCTAGCGAAGTAACACAAAAAAATATTGATTTAATAACACAACAACTCAATAACTTGCCTAATTCTCTACAGCCAAAATTGATGGTATTGCAATCAGCAGCATTAAGCTTTGATGATTTTGGCTTCTATTCGCAAACAGAGCAATTATTGTTTAAAGATGTATTTTTACAAAACATTAAAGGATTGCTCGTCGGTGAAGCTAGCACTAATCAATTACTTTCGCCTGAGCAATGTCAGCAAAGTCATCATATGGTAAGTGAGTTATCCGTGTTGCTTGCAGTAAATTCGCCGCAACAATATCAAAACTTCCAACGATTATTACGTTGGCTAGGATTACAAGTACATGTTGTTTCTCATGCGGATGCTCAGCTAGAATTATGGGAAACAGGCTTGTATTGCATACTTTTCACAGAGTTTTCAGAAACATCATTATTGAAAATGGTAAGAGAACCCTTAGTGGATATCGGTATTTTTAGCTTAACAGATGTTGTACTAAACACTGAGAATAATGCATTTTTTGACGGTTGGCATATAGGACAACTAGCTAAGCAGTCGACATTAGTAGAATTAAGCCTTGTATTAGCGCCTTGGTTACAATGCGGTAAGTTACCAATAAGCCCCGAAAGTCCTGTGTTAGCAATATCTGATGAATTTATCGAGGATATTGAGGAGGATGTTGGCGATAGTGTGATTACTGAGCTTGTTGTTAACCTTGTTGAGGATAACAAGAGTGCTGTCTTTGATTTTTCACAATACTTACATCATCAAGGCTCTGTTGAGTTAGCATTATTCATGTTGGATGATTATGCCCAAGACAATCATCAGCAACTTAATGTCTTACTTGAAATGATTAAAGTGAAAGACTTTGATAAAGCCAAAGAGGCAATTATTAATTTGCAATTTAATGCTAAAGTTCTAGTAGCGCCAGAGCTAGAGCGATTATGCACGAAATGGTCAAAATTACTCAATGGCAATGAAATACCTACTAGCTTAAAGGAAGTGAATGCTTTATTTAAAGAAACTCGAACAGCATTAATCGCTATTGATAACTATGCTGAAAGTATTTAGCTAGATGACAAGTGGAACGGGTATATATTAAGCATCTCTGGGAAGCCCTTTCTCAATAGAGCGAATTAACCTAGCATTAAGCCTTTCATTGGCATTATTGTGATTTAATAACTTTCGTTCACTTTGTTGAGACAGGGCCCAATGAATATGTTCAGCGACCATAGGTGATGCGGTTGTTAACTTTTGCTCTAGTACTTTAACAATATTAGTGTCAAAAGGAGCATTACCCAATGCCACAGCAATATTACGTTGCCAACTTTGAAAGCCAATTCTGCGAATAGGTGAACCTTGTAAACTTTCTAAAAAAAAGTTTTCACTCCAAGCAAATAATTCCAGCAATGTTACCTCATCGAGATGATGTCTTGCTTGAAAATCATTTTCTAAACTTAGCTTGGCATATTTATTCCATGGGCAAATAAGTTGACAATCATCACAGCCATATATTCTATTTCCCATTAAAGGTCTAAGCTCTAAGGGAATAGGATCAGGTGATTCTATAGTAAAATACGAAATACAACGACGCGCATCGACTACATAAGGTTCAACAATCGCTTTGGTAGGGCAAATTTTGATACAGGCAACACAACTACCACAATCATTGCTTGTGGTGCTTTTATCTGCAGTATCGACCGCGCTGACAGGTAAAGGAATATCGATGAGTAATTCACCCAGAAAAAACCAAGAACCAGCCTCTTTATTGAGCAATAAACTGTGTTTTCCTACCCAGCCTAAACCCGCTTTTTCGGCTAATGGTCGTTCTAAAATGGGTGCAGAATCGACAAAAGGGCGACAATTAAAGTATTCTCCCTCAAGATCTTCAAAGTAGTTTGTGATTTTTTTCCCTAGCTGCTGTAATCGCTTGCGCATTAATTTATGATAATCACGACCTAACGCATAGCGACTGATATAAGCGTAATTTTTAGATTTCAATATTTGCGCACATTTTGCTTGGGTTGGTAGGTAATCTAACCGGACACTGATTGCTCTGACAGTACCTAATTCTAATTCGGCAGGGCGAGCACGCATTAAACCATGACGTGCCATGTAATCCATATTGCCGTGATAATTATTGGCTAACCATTTTTCAAGCGCTTTTTCATGCTTTGATAAATCTATATCGGTTATACCTAATTGAGAAAATCCTAATTCTTTGCCCCAACACTTGATTTTTTCCACCAATTCGGGATAGTTGATAGCAGGATTATTAGCCATTGTGTTTGTCATTTTTTTAAAAAGTTAACCAATTCGAGCAAGGTGCATGAGTATATGAGTTTATCACAACTACCCTTAGCAAAACATAACTGGCATTGTACATATAGTGCCAAGCAAGTTTTGCTAAATGAAGCACGTGTTGCGCAAAGCCAACAATTAGCCATGTATCAATTAATGGAGCGAGCTGGGAGCGTGGCTTTTGAAAAGTTACAGCAACATTGGCCTAAAGCGAGATCTATTTTAGTGTTATGTGGTAAAGGCAATAATGGCGGTGATGGTTTTGTTATTGCACGTCTGGCTCATTTAGCCAATATGCAGGTGACGGTACTTTTAACCTGTGATGTTAACAGGTTAAAAGGAGATGCATTACTTGCTTATCAAAATATGATTTCAGCGGGGTTAACTGAGATTGCTACCGCTAATTTAATAGAACAAGTAAAACTCTTTTCTGGCGATATTATTGTTGATGCATTGTTTGGTATTGGCTTTTATGGCTCGTTAGCTTCGCCAATGAACGAGCTAGTTACTGCGGTAAATGCTAATAGAGCTAATGTGTTGAGTATCGATATTCCATCAGGTCTATGTGCAAGTACTGGTTTTGTTGAGAATGGCTTAGCCGTTATTGCCAAGGTAACGGTTACTTTTATTGTCTATAAACAAGGCTTACTCACAGGACAAGCAGCAAACTTTGTTGGTAAATTGATACTGGCAGATTTATTACTGGCAGAGGCATTTAAGCAACAAGTCACTTGTCATCATTACTTTCAAAAAGAATATCCTTTATATGGTGGCGTTAGTTTTTTACCAAAAAGACTTAATACTAGCCATAAAGGTACCATTGGACAAATTCTCGCTGTAGGTGGCGGTATTGGAATGCCAGGCGCTATTCGTTTAGCGAGTGAAGCAGCGCTTAGATGTGGTGCGGCGTTAGTTGCGGTATGTTGCCATCAGGATAATCAGGCGCTTGTCTTTAATGGCCGACCTGAATTAATGTTAGCGCCTAATGATGCCAAACAGTTAGCTAACTCTTTAGTTGTGAGCAATGCAAAAGCTCTCTTATTAGGGCCGGGGTTAGGACAAACCGAATGGTCACAAAGCCTTTTTGATTTGATCGTAACCCCTTTCATCAATGGAAAAAGCAATGGAAATATTGTACTTGATGCTGATGGCTTAACTCTATTAGCTAAAACAAATTATTTTTGCTCTCGTTGGGTATTAACGCCACACCCTAAAGAAGCAGCAACGCTACTTGGTTGTGATACGGCCACGATTGAGGCAAATCGTATTCATGCAGTGCAAGCGATTGTAAAAAAATATGGTGGTATTTGTGTGTTAAAAGGCGCTGGTAGTTTAATTTCTGATGGACATACTGTAGTGATTAATAGTACAGGAAATGCTGGTATGGCGTCAGGCGGAATGGGGGATGTATTAAGTGGTATTGTTGCAGCATTAATTTTGCAAACCGAAAACTATTTTGTTGCCACATGTTTAGCTGTGTATATTCATGGCGCAGCAGGTGATATTATTGCCAGCAGAGTGGGGCAGCGGGGCATGCTAGCGAGCGATTTATTTGCACCATTGCAACAGCTAGTTAATCACCATCGCTAAGGGTCAAAGACTTTACTATCAAATGAACAGAACGAAATGAATAGAGCTTAATGAAACAATTTGAATATTTTTTAGCAGATGAATGTGCAACCATTGCTGTAGGTAAAGGTTTAGCCAAGGTAGTCTTAGCTCAGGCTGAGCAGGTAGATAAATCACAACCAGCATTGATTGTTTATCTAAATGGTGACTTAGGCGCAGGAAAAACCACTTTAACCCGTGGTTTTGTGCGCGGTATGGGGCATCAAGGCAATGTAAAAAGTCCTACCTATACGTTAGTTGAGCCTTATGAATTACCACCATGGCAAGTATATCATTTTGATCTATATCGCTTAGGTGACGCTGAAGAGCTTGAATATATGGGGATTCGTGATTACTTTGCTGAAAATTGTTGCTGTTTTATTGAGTGGCCTGAAAAAGGCGCTGGAATTTTAGCTAAAGCTGATATAGTAATTGAACTGGATTATCAAGATGAACAACGCACGATAGAATTACGTGCTTTTTCTGCGCGTGGCGAAGCCGTTTTACAGCGTTACTCACAGCTTCAAAAGCAAAGTTAAAATTATTAAAGGTCACAGTAAAGGTTAAATATGCGGTTATTATCACTATTATTTACAGGGTTACTTTGGCTAATAATAGCAGTGGCATCTTTGACAGTAAATAATGCTGTTGGAGCTAAGGCAACAAAGAATAGTATTGATGGTATTCGTGTTTGGCCAGCACCAGAAAATACTCGTATTGTTTTCGATCTTAAAAGTAAACCTGATTATAAATATTTTAGTTTAAGTAAACCTGAACGATTAGTCATTGATTTTAATAATACTAAAAATAGTGTAGCGCTGAAAAAATTAGCGAGTAATGATCCCCGTATTAAATTGTTTCGTACTAGTGGTACCACATCAAAATCTAGCATTCGCTTAGTACTAGAGTTGACAAAACCCTATCAATTAACCGTTTTTCCTTTAGCGCCTGCCGGACAATATGGTAATCGTTTGGTTGTTGATTTGTATGACAAAAAAGGAAGTACTGACAAAATATCTAAAGCTAAAACCAGTCTAGGTAATATTATTATTGGTATTGATGCTGGCCACGGCGGTGAAGATCCAGGGTCTATTGGTGCTAAAGGTACACATGAGAAAAGAGTTACCTTAGCGATCGCTAAAAAATTACAATCCTTAATTAATAAAGAAAAAGGCATGAAAGCGGTTATGATCCGCTCTGGCGATTATTATGTCGATTTAAACCGTCGTACTAGTTTAGCAAGACAAAAGCATGTCGATTTTTTAGTTTCAATACATGCTGATGCTTTTCGTACTCCTGGTCCAAGTGGCGCCTCTGTTTGGGTTGTGACAAAGAAACGTGCAGAGTCTGAATTAGCGCGATGGCTATTAAAGCGGGAAAAAAAATCTGAACTATTAGGTGGCGGCGGCGGTGTTATTAAAAACACGTCAGACAGTCATTTAGCTTTAGCCTTGGCTGATATGAGTAAAGAGCATTCTTTAGGTGTTAGTTTCGGTGTGGCAAACAAGGTTATTTCTCAATTAAGAAAAGTAACTAAAATGCATAAAAAAACACCTCAAAATGGTAATTTTGCCGTATTAAAGTCGTCAGACATACCGTCAATATTAGTCGAGACTGGTTTTATCTCTAATCATAAAGAAGAGAAAAATTTAACTTGGTCTAAACATCAACAATCATTAGCAAGCGCAATACACGGTGGTATTCGTGATTATTTTATGACACATCCACTAAATGGTAGTTATTTTGCTGCCGTAGGTTATAAAAGCCATAAAGTGCGTAGTGGTGAGTCTTTATCTGTGCTAGCGCAGCGATTTAATACTTCTATGGCAATATTGAAATCGATAAACAACCTAAAATCTAATGCTTTACGCATTGGGCAAACCCTGAAAATTCCTCGAGCGGGATAACTTGTTGAGCATTACCGTATATGACCATTGAAATACTACCCGCACGTTTAGCAAACCAAATTGCTGCCGGAGAAGTGGTGGAAAGGCCAGCTTCAGTTATTAAGGAATTAGTTGAGAATAGCTTAGATGCAGGCGCCACATCCATTCATATTGACGTGGATAAAGGCGGTGTTAAACGTATTCGTATTTCGGATAATGGTACAGGTATTGTTAAAGACGAATTAACCTTAGCACTGAGCCGTCATGCGACGAGTAAGATAAAAAATCTTAATGATTTAGAAGCTATTGATAGTTTAGGCTTTCGTGGTGAAGCGTTAGCGAGTATCAGCTCGGTGGCACGTTTAACTTTAACCTCTAAACCTCAAAGTCAGTCAACCGCTTGGCAAGCGAATGCTGAAGGTCGGGATATGATGGTAACGGTTACCCCCGCGGCTCATCCTGATGGAACAACCATTGAAGTATTAGATTTGTTTTTCAATACACCAGCTCGACGCAAATTTTTACGAACTGAAAAAACTGAATTTAATCATATCGATGAAGTCATTCGTCGTATTGCTTTAGCGCGTTTTGATGTCACTTTTACGTTAACGCATAATGGTAAAACTATCCGTCAATATCGCGCTACTACAAATCAGACACAAAATGCTAAACGTGTTGCTATGGTGTGTGGGCAGAAGTTTATAGACTATGCCACTGAAATTAATTGTCAGCACGATAATATGCGTCTTACTGGTTGGCTTGCTAAGCCTAATTTCGCCCGTAATCAAAATGATCTCAGTTATAGTTATGTCAACGGACGTATGATGCGCGATAAGTTAATTAATCATGCTATTCGTCAAGCATATGCCGATTTATTACCACCAGATACCTATCCAGCTTTTGTACTGTTTTTAGAGCTTGATTATCGAGAGGTTGATGTCAATGTCCACCCAGCTAAGCATGAAGTGCGTTTTCATCAAAGCCGTTATGTACATGATTTTATCTATTCGGTTTGCCACAAGGCGTTAATGAGTAATTCGTTGGATTTAGATCTTAATGATGAAGCACACACGGCTATGTCAGCAGTATTTTCACAAGGACCTTCAAAAGAGACTAGTGTTGACAATGTGCAATATGCACGTCCAGAGTATATTCAACCTTTGCAGCAAGTTAAGGAAACTTCTTATGTACCTAATACTGGCCAAAGACATTTTTCCCAGAGAGAAGTTGGTCAACGTGATTCGGTAACCAGTGCTGCTGTGGAAAACTATCAACAATTAATGACGGCAGATATTGTCATTGAGGATAAAGACCGACCCACGGACGAAATCTCTTCTGTTATCGTTAACAGTGATGAATTTGAAGGCAGTTTCTTTTTGACGATTGAACAAGGTAAGTATGGTATTTTTAAACAGCATAATAGCTTACATCTTTTGTCCCTTTTTTCGTTATCGTATCAGCTTACTAAAAAGAAAATAGCAAAAAGTTGGCAGCAAAGTGAGGAAGGTTCAGCGACTAGGTTAATTAGTCAGCCATTATTATTACCAGTTGTATTAACGCTATCCGAACCACAAATAAACACAGTAATCAATCTGCAAGCAGGGCTTGAATTAGCAGGTATCATTTGTGCCATTCAAAATAAAAATAGTAGTAAGCAACAAGTGCAAATACGTCAATTTCCGGCAATATTGCGCGATAAAGACGTGAGTACCAGTTTTATTACTATTATTGATACCTTATTATCAATGCTTGAAAGTGACAGCAATAGTCAAAAGCAGGATTATGATAGTGAGATTATTTGTGCTATTGCCAGCGTGAAAACTGCTACTGATTATAATGTTAGTGAAGCGCAAGCGCTGTGGTTAAATGCTAAAAAAGAATTATCAAATGAATTAATCGAGACTGTGCTCTTGAATTCTGTGCCTCTTGACCTCACATCTGAAATTAAGCAATTAAAGGCTAAAACCAATTGAAATAATGAATCGCTAAGTCGTGTATTTATTAATTTAATTGCTATAAATTACAAACAAAGAAGAATTAACCAGTGTCTGAAAAGAGTCCATCAGTAAAGCAACCACCTGTTATCTGTTTAATGGGCCCAACTGCGTCAGGTAAAACTGCGTTAGCAATGGCTTTGTGTGATGCCCTACCTTGTGACATTGTCAGTGTTGATTCAGCATTAATTTATCGTGAAATGGATATTGGCACTGCTAAACCAACCGCTGAAGAATTGGCGAAGTATCCACATCGTTTAATTAATCTTCGCGATGCAACACAAAGTTATTCTGCGGCTGACTTTTGTCATGATGCCTTAGCAGAAATTGAAAAAATTAGAGCAAATAACCGTATACCTTTATTGGTTGGCGGTACAATGATGTACTTTAAAAGTTTGATTGAAGGTATTTCACCTTTGCCAGCTGCTAATAGTGATATTCGTCAACAAATCGAAGCTGAAGCAGAAAAAAATGGCTGGCAGGCTATGCATGAGCAATTACAGAAAGTTGATAGTGTTTCAGCAAAACGAATACATCCTAATGATCCACAGCGTATTACTCGGGCATTAGAAGTTTATCGGTTAACAGGTAACACTTTGACACAATTAACTGAAATAAAAGGTGCTAAACTCGGTGGAGATATCTTACAATTTGCCATCACACCAAAAGAGCGTAGTACCTTGCATGCACGAATAGAGCTGCGTTATCAGCAAATGATTGCACAAGGTTTTGAGCAAGAAGTTGTCAAGCTTAAAGCTAGTGATGATTTACATGAAAATTTACCATCAATTCGCTGTGTTGGTTATCGACAAATGTGGCAATACCTTAATGATGAATATGATCATAAAGAGATGATTTTTCGCGGAGTTTGTGCCACTAGACAATTAGCTAAAAGGCAGTTAACTTGGCTCCGTAGTTGGCAAGATTTACATTGGCTTACCACCGACGATAAAACTAATTTGGCACAAGTATTAGCATTAGTGAGCAAATGTTCACAATGATGGCTATAAATATTAAATATACTCGCTATCATTAAGCAATATTAAAATATTGGTGTATAATTAACTGGTTATATGCTGAGGATTAGCAGAATTTACATTTATTATTAATCAAAATACTTTTGATTAATTACTTATTACTTAATAATAAAAAAAAGGAGCCATATAATGGCAAAAGGTCAATCTTTACAAGACCCATTTTTGAATGCTTTACGTCGTGATCGTATTCCTGTTGCAATATATTTAGTCAATGGTATTAAATTACAAGGACAAGTCGAGTCATTCGATCAATTTGTTATCTTATTGAAAAATACGGTTAGTCAAATGGTTTACAAGCATGCTATTTCAACAGTAGTACCTGCTCGCGCTGTGAACACAGCGCCTATGGCTAATCAATCCGATTCGGACGAATAAGTAACTTTTAAATATTGATAATGAGTTCCATGAAAACATATAGGTTCAACGCAGTTGTTTGATCGTTATCAAGCAGGTGAACAAGCCGTGCTTGTTCACTTAGATTTCCCAGATGAGAGCACCCGAGAAGATTTAACAGAATTTAAAATGTTAGTCTCTTCTGCTGGCGTGAATGAATTAACGGTTGTCACTGGCAAGCGAAGTACTCCACATCCCAAATTTTTTGTTGGTTCAGGCAAAGCGGAAGAAATAGCAGATGCGGTTCGTTTATATGAAGCTGACGTAGT
>Ga0105359_10003274_pt1 | contig 13285 bp, 17 predicted proteins | sample GOMGulsemesocosm_6_FD_83659 | JGI IMG/M metagenome (GOLD analysis project Ga0105359, IMG submission 83659) | Methane-oxidizing microbial communities from mesocosms in the Gulf of Mexico - GOM8C Gulf of Mexico | ecosystem: Environmental > Aquatic > Marine > Cold seeps | place: Gulf of Mexico... | reverse complement strand
GCGCCTTTAATGTTTTCAACTAGGGCATTACCTGCATCTATATCTACACCGGCATCTTTATAGCTTAAAGAGTGTTTTTGCTCGCTCACGGGGAAACCTCAATTTAATTAATGTTAAAGTTTTTGATATTGATACTCAAAAATATGATTTGAGTATATTAAAGGCGCATATTCTACCAGCGCAACGACAATGTTAAAATCTTTATAATAAATTATTTTTTCTAGATGATTAAATTCAATCACATTATGATAAGATCTTGTTCATGAAATTGAATTATTAAGCTCATATGTTTAAATCTTGCTTTGTTTTTAATACATTTTTTTGCATCTCCATGCTAATAAACTCAGCACATGCTGTTGAGGTTAAAGATTTGTATGTCGCAAAAATAATGGTTGCTTCGCAATCTACAGCTGAAAGAGATAAGGCATTAAAATCGGCAATGCGTTCAATATTAATTAAAGTCGCAGGACAAAAGTCGTTTAATCAAGCAAGTAACAATCAAGAGAAAACTTTAGCAAAAGCTTTTAAACGCGTTAAAAACTACATTACTCAATACCGTTACGAAAGAAAAAATAATGTTTCAGTATTGATCGCGACATTTGATGAGGAAAAAGTTAATAGCTTGATCTCTGAAGTTGAATTTCCACTTTGGGGACGCTTACGGCCACAAATGTTGTTATGGATTATTAAAGAAGATGGCCTGAAGCGTCAGTTATTGTCTGAATCATCGACTACGTCTATTCCCAATTTGGCTCAAGAGTATTCAAATTCATTAGGGCTACCTTTAATGGTGCCTTTAATGGATTTGACAGACTTAACTCAGTTGTCTGTGGCGGACCTTTGGGGACGGTTTGCTCAACCGGTAAAAACTGCTTCTCAGCGGTATTTGGCCGATGACATTGTTATTATAAGGTTGTCAAATAGTAGTTTATTGCCTAAAGATGAAAATCAAGACAATTGTCAGTTGTTGTTTTGTGCACAGAGTAATTTTGCTCTCGACTGGACGTTAATATCCAATGGTAGGCAAAGTACCCCCCAAGAATATAGTTCACTTTATCGTGGTCAAGATTCAAATGAACTCGTACAAAATGCGTTATCAGATATTACACAGATTATCTATCAAAGGTATGCTTTATCCACTTCTACAAGTAATGAGTTTTCTCTTGATGTCGCTAATATCAATTCATTAGCCAGTTATTTAAATGTTTCTTCATTTTTAGAACAATTATCTTCTGTTAAGTCTGTTAAGTTAATTTTTGCAAAAGGTAAAATGAAACGATTTCAACTTAACTTGATAGGCTCCCAACAAGCATTGTTAGCCTCTTTAAAGTTAAATAAACAACTCAAGCAGTATATAGATCCCTTAGCTGATGTTGATGAAAGTGCTGTGCCTGTTTTTTATTGGGAAAAACAGCGGGGAGGAAAATGAAGCAAGTAGCTCAATTAACTTTGGCTGTTCAATTACCTGATGATGAAACCTTTGATAGTTTTAAGAGTGATCAAAATATTATATCGCATTTAAAAAACTTCATTGGGTCTTCAATACAAACAGAAAAAAAAGCAAACGCATTTTATTTATTTGGCATGCCAGGTGTAGGTAAGTCTCATCTATTACATGCAAGTTGCACTTTTGCATCTAACCTAGGGAAAACCTCTGTTTGTTTATCTTTCTCCGAATTGATGCAAGGGGCTACTGATGTCAGTGCATCGACTTCTGTTGAAGTTTTAGTTGGCTTGGAGCAGATTGACCTCATTTGCTTAGATGATTTACAGCTTATTGCAGGCAATAAAGATTGGCAGCAAGCGGTATTTGATTTGTATAACCGTGTGACAGAGCAAAACAAATTATTACTGTTAAGTGGTACTCAAAGCGCGAATCAACTTGGTATTACTTTACCTGATTTAGTTTCAAGGTTAACTTGGGGGTTTACAGAGCAGCTTAAAGAATTAGATGATGCTGATAAACTGATGGCATTGCAATATAGAGCCCAGCAAAGAGGCGTTGTCCTACAAGATGATGTTGCAAAGTTTTTATTAAATCGTTTAAGTCGTGATATGAGTAGTTTGTTAAGTTCTTTAGATAAATTAGATCAAGCTTCAATAAGGGAGCAGCGAAAAATCACTATCCCTTTTATTAAAGAAATATTATTTTAACTTTTTTGATCGTCTTTCTTCTTCCGTATACTTAAGCCCAATTCCTGTCCTCGATATTTAGCATAATAAGTTCCGCTTAGAAACATCACAGTAACCAAAATTAATTCTATACTTGCCCAAATTAGATCTTCCGCCGATACCCATAACGTAGTTAAGCTATGAAGGAAATAAATCATAATGATAAAGTTGGTCCAAGCGTAAGTGAAGGGGTTACCTTTTAACAAACCTCTCATGGGTATTAATAAGGGTAACGTAAACATAACTACGATCAATCCCGGTGATAAACCTTGCGAAGGATTTAAGACGATTAACCATAATGGCATAAATATTAATAACGAAAAATAGCTAATAAGCGTTATTTTTTTTAACGTAGGCGTGGTAAATAGATTTTTCTGAGTCATAAAATAGTGTACTGCTTAAATTATTTAAGGAGAGAAAGAACGTTTTCAGGTGGACGACCAATAATTGCTGTCTTTTCGTTACTCACAATAGGGCGTTCAATAAGCTTTGGTGTGTTTACCATCGCTTGAATTAAATCCTTCTGCGATGCGGCCTTTAAATTTTGTTCTTTAAATTCAGCTTCTTTGGTGCGCATCATTTCAATTGGCGATATTGATAATAGTGCGAGTAACGATTTTATTTGAGTTTCTGTTAAAGGCGATTTTAAATACTCAACAATTGTTACTTCAGCATTTGCTTGTTCTATTAGTGCTAAAGTTTGTCTGCTTTTAGAGCAACGTGGATTATGATAAATGGTTAACATTGTAGGGCTTTCTCTCTATTAAAGTCGTTTTAGTTTATTTTCTTGTTCTTGAAATTGTAGAATTTTACCCTTTATTCGTTTTTTAACAAGTGGATAGTTATCAGCAAAGTTATATCCTGTCTGTAATTCATCTATGGCTTTAGGATAATTACCCATTAAAGCAAGTATTTCAGCTTTTGCAGTATGCATTAATGCTTTCTTTTCTAACTTTCGATAAACAGAGGTTAATAGGTCATAAGCAATAAAATTAGTCGGGTTAATTAACAAGTAATCTTGTAGAAGGATTTCAGCTTGTTGGTAATTTTTGTTTTCATATAAAACATTCGCAAAATTCAATGTGACAACTTGATTATTCGGCATCAATAAATTGAGCTCTGACAACATTTTGGTTGCTAATTTGAACGCTTCTAATTGGATGTAAACGTCTGATAATGCGTCAACATAAAACAGATTGTTTTTATCATTATTATATAAAGTTTCCAAAAGCTCTTTAGCCAGTTGGTATTGCTTATCTTCAAAATAAGACAAAGCTAATCCATAGTGTGCAGCGGCTTTAATTGTGTACTTTTTATTTTCGATATTAGCCTTATAAGTAGCTATGTTTTTACTTGCTTGACCTTCGTATCTCGCACGAATTCTTGCTTTAGCTAATTCGAAATGCAAACTTGGCGCTAAATTTTTTAGGGGTAAATTTTGCGCACGTACCCTTGCTTCACTGATACGAGAATCAGGCAGGGGATGCGTTAATAACATTGCAGGTGGCTTACTTTTATAGCGGAATTTGTCTGACATTTTCTTAAAGAAGTCAGGTGCCCCCATGGGATCAAAGCCGCTGTTTGCCAGCAAACGAATTCCAACTCTATCTGCTTCTTTTTCATTGCCTCGGGTATAATTAATGCTCGATTGCTGAGAAAGTGCCATAGTGGTACTTAATGCTGCCATTCCTAAACTTGGGTTGACTAATGTTAACAAGACGCTTGAGATCATGCCTGCCATTGTTAACGGTTGTGAACGACTTTGGGACTCCATTCTCCTTGCAAGGTGTCTTTGGGTTACATGGGATATTTCATGGGCGATGACAGACGCCAATTCGCTTTCATTACTTGATGTAGTTAATAAGCCACTATGAATTGCAATATGACCACCAAAAAAGGCAAAGGCATTCAATTCCGAATTGTTGATAAAAAAGAATTCAAAAGCATAATTTATGTCGTTGGCATTTTTTACCAGTTGATTACCTAAGTCATTAATATATTCATTTAAGATGGGATCATTAATAATCGGCTGAGATGCTCGCATGTGGCGCATCATTGCCTTGCCAACTTGTCGTTCTTTTTCAATAGATAAGGTGCTAAAACCTGCAGCGCCAATTTCAGGAAGTTTATTTCTATTAACTTCTTGTCCTATTGACTGAGTTGTAGCAATAAGTGAGGTGAACGCTGTTGCTAATAGTAGTGGTTTTAGTTTGAACACATGTTATTCCGTTTAATTAATTAAAGCCATTTTCGCTATTTCTACGCTTAATTTCAGTATAAAACTCAGCTATGCTATAACCTTTGACCTCTGTAACTTCAAAAGATTCTTTCAACAGGTTAATTAATTGGTGTACTTTAAAATGAGCGAATTTTATTAATTCTAAATCAGCATCGTCGCCCCTTTGAAAGTTGTAAACCATAAAAGAAACTAAACTACTTACGCGAAATAAAATTCTCATCGTTTCAGGTTGCCAAATAACAAAAGGGCATAAAGCTTCTCCTCGAGCCGCACCTTCAAACCTTTCTCCTTGAATTACAGGGTAGCAATGTAATTCATAAGTATTGTCATCATAAACGTGTTGTAAGGAAATTTTAGGTTTTTCTTTTAAGACGATAAAACCGTCTTCATCTCTTGTGCCACCGAGTAAGTTCAAATTCCATGAATTTGGATCGAGTATTTGTTTAAATGCACTGTCAAAACCATGAATGAGTATACCATCTAGCTCACCCAGTGATGACGCTAACATATGGTAAACTGTGGGGATTTCTCCCCAATTTAACTTCTTTTTATAGGCAGTTATTTCTTTAAGCTCTGGGCGTTCAGGGCGTATGCTCATAGTGTTCCTTGCCAATTATAATATTCTTAAAGTCTATATCTTTAAATAGTATGGATTTTTTTGTAAATAATTACCATAAGATGATTGTAATAAATTGTCGCAAACATGATAATTCATCATTCAATAAATCTACTTAACAGTAATTTAATGTTATACGAATATAACGCGATAAAGGAAAAGTGTCCGCTACCTTTAGTAAAATTGCGTTTAATTTTAAAAAAAATGAAAAAAGCAGACGTTTGTTTAATACAAATCGCTGATACAGGTTCAAAAAAAGATATTCCAGCCTTGTTAAATAAGTTGGGTTATATTTTCTCTGAACAACAGTTAGACGATGTAATTGTTGAATTACACATTAAAACAGGTAAGTGATTGTTATGGTTCACCTCTTTTCACAATGGTATAAAAGAAAATTTTCAGATCCCCATGCCGTAACCTTAATGGTTATATTGATTACGACATTTTTATTTATCTATTTTTTTAGTAACTTACTTATGCCGGTTTTTGTCGCCATCGCTTTAGCATTTTTACTGGACCTACCTGTGAACAAGCTTATTTTATGGGGTTTCTCAAGAACAACAGCTGTTATTGCCGTACTGGTTGGCTTTATTGGCGTCTCTTTAATAGGCTTCTTAGGATTAACACCTGTTATTTGGCAACAGAGTAGTAACCTTTTACAAGAGGTTCCTGAAATGGTCTCTAAAGGACAAATATACTTACTTACATTGCCTGAAACTTATCCAGAAATTATTAAAGCTGAACAAATTGAAACTTTGATCTCCTCAGTAAATGATAAATTACTTGAATGGGGACAAATAGCATTGAAAGCCTCATTAAACTCCATTTCAGATTTAGTCGCGTTGATGATTTACCTCATTTTAGTCCCTTTAATGATGTTCTTTTTCTTAAAAGATAAGAAAGAACTTATTAGTAGTTTTACCCAGTTTCTACCTAAAGAAAGACGTATGGCGACGCAAGTTGGCAAAGAAATGAACCAGCAAATTATGAACTACATTCGTGGTAAATTAATTGAAATACTGATCATAGGTGGCGCATCTATTATCACATTTATTGCGTTAGGTTTGAACTATGCGGTATTGCTAGGTGTCTTGGTAGGTTTGTCTGTTTTAGTTCCTTATGTAGGGGCTACTATTGTTACTATTCCCGTGGCTTTGGTTGCTTTGTTTCAGTGGGGAACGCAAGCTGAGTTTGGCTACTTAATGTTAGCCTACGGTATTATTCAGGCTTTAGATGGCAATTTACTGGTTCCTTTATTATTTTCAGAGGCTGTAAATTTGCATCCAGTAACCATTATAGTTGCGGTTATTCTATTTGGCGGTTTATGGGGCTTTTGGGGGGTGTTTTTTGCCATACCGTTAGCAACTCTAGTTAAAGCTGTTTTTAATGCTTGGTCTGTTGGACAAGTGGAAGAGTAGAAAAATAACTTCCAATAGCAAAAAAGCGCTTAATAGCGCTTTCTTGAAATTTCAACAATTATAATTTTACTTATCTAGGTAATGTCTAAATATAGTTGAATGGGCTTTACTTTTCATTGAGCTCATTTAAAACATCTAAGACAACTTGGTGGTGCTCTTTGGTTTTAAACTTATTAAAAACGTGAGATATTTTACCGTCAAGTCCAATTAAAAAGCTTAAACGGTGAATACCATCATATTCACGACCCATAAATTTCTTTAATCCCCAGACACCAAAATCGTCAGCCGTTTTATGGTCGACATCAGATAATAAAGTAAAATTAAGTTCATCACGTTGACAGAATTTTGCCAGTCGCTTAGGTTCATCTGGACTCAATCCGAAAACAACAGTATTTAGTTTAGCCAACTCTTCTTTAACGTCACGCAACCCTTGTGCTTGAACGGTACAACCCGGTGTCATTGCTTTAGGGTAAAAGTAAACTAATACTTGTTGCTTACCGACATAATCGTTTAGAGAAACTATTTCATTATTCTCGTTGGGTAATTCAAACTTAGGTGCTAAATCACCCACTATTAATGTTTGCATTTTGGCCTCGTATTTTTAGTTAACTTTTTTAATACAACCCTGGACATCAATTTGATGGCAAAGCTCTAAAAATTCAGTTTCAAGTAAATCCATACTTGTTTCTTTTGTTAATGCAATTAAAATTGTTGCACTAGTGGTATTTGCATCGTTGCATATTTCTGATTTTAGTGACGATATGTCAATATTTCTCGCCGCAAAAAATGCTGTTACCGCTTTTAATACCCCTGGCTGATCGATTCCTGCATATTCTACTTGGTAGTGATGAGAAAAGTCTTGTGGTGTATATTCAGACGTTCGCTTCATCATAGTGATCAACTCTAAACCATGCGCTATTGCTGGAAGGCGGTTTTCTATCTGATTGATTGCCCTAGCATTACCATTAAGTAGCATGATAAAGGTAAATTCTAGGCCAAAAATTGCCATGCGACTATCTAAGATGTTACATCCGCATTCGCTGGCTAATTTTGTCAGTTCACTTACTGCACCTGTTCTGTCTGCACCCATTGCAGTAAGTACTAAATACTGTGCCATTAAAAAGACCTAGCTAATTTTAAAGAGCAGCATTGTACAGCAATTATTGATTAAAAATTAAGTCTATTTTATCTTTTGTGCAATTAATTGCTTTAAATAGTCTTTTAATGTGAATTTTACTGCTATTTATTCCACAGATACCTTGTGTTTGTAAAATCGGCAAAGTACCATAGTTCGCTGTTTATAACTTGGCACAATTAGCGCTGAGATAAAAATTATGAACTTAATAGGAGAGATACACTCCAAATTGCGATTAAATTAATTGCAACAGTATTTATTAGATGGACATCTGTTATTAATGTACATCAACAATTTCGTCTAAAGTGGCTTAATTGTGCTTAAAAAAATTATCAGTATTTCATTTGCAGGAGTTTTAATGAACCGTAATATTTTATCTTTATCGCTATTAAGTTTAACCCTTTGTGCCTGTAGTGGTACAAACGTTAAGCAGGCCGCAGGTGATTTTGAATACGCAAAAAAATCCGAGAATAAAAGATTAGTTATCCCAAAAGGATTAGAAAAGCCTAAAGAAAGTAAAGATTACTTTATTACAAGCAATGTTAACAAAGGTAACCCTGTAGGGGAAAACCTTGATATTCGAGGACCTTCATTAGTATTGCCTGTAGTATCTTCATCTCGTACAGAACTCAATTCAGGTAAAGCTAAAATTTGGTTTGATAGGGTACTTGATGACAGAGATTTTACAGCCTTCATTGTTGAATCACTTAAAGGGAAGTTAGCTGTTTCTGATGTTGAACTCATTACAATTGATGAAGAAAATTTAGTTTTTGAGTCAAGTTGGTTTAGTAAAGAGAAAAAAGCGGGCTTTTGGATGTTCGAGTCCATTGAAAGCTCCGAAAGCATCCGTTTTCGTTACGACCTAGAAGCTAAGCCTCATGGCCGCAGCATCGCCGTAACGGTATCCTTAATTGATTTTATGAAAACCAATTTAGCTGGTGGTAGTAAATCGATTGATCCTATCGATAAGCAACGCGCTGAAATGAAAATGTTGAATGAGCTGATAGCTTTTATTGGTTATAAATATAAAGACATTCAAAAAGAAATGCGTTTAGAACGTGCAAATCATAAAGTTGTGACTATAGGTGAAAACATTAAAAAAGAACCCGCTTATATTGTTGAAATGGAGTTAGACGCACTTTGGTCGAACATGCCAGAGTTTTTTGAAAAGCATGGCTTTACAATTAATGATTTAAATAAGACGAATAGTATATTTTATGTCAGCTTTGAAAAGCCAGATACTAGCTTCTGGTCTCAAATTTGGGGAGAAGAAGAGCAATCTATAGAACTTGCTAATGCGAAATATCAATTCATCTTAAAAAGAATCGATACTAAAAGCTCTGTTTCTATTTATGATGAGCAAGGTAATAGCTTATCAAAAGATCTATTGACCAAAATCTTTCCTGCGCTTGTGGAAGGCTTATCATTTAAAAATTTATAAACTAAATTAGTTGGGCTAAATTATTTAAACTAAAAACTCCGCTGGTCGGAGTTTTTTGCTTTTTAGAGAACTGAGATATTCATTTGAAAATCGCTCAGAATTAATTGACAGTTACAACTAGCATGAGTATTGAAGCAAGCTTCAACCTGTATAAAAACGGTATTATTGAGGTTTAATGGAAAATGTTAGGATTTAATTATTAAAAAGGAACGAGGCATTTTTCTCAATTATAATGTGCTCATTTTGAATCTGAACTCTTAGGCGCATTTTTGGCTACGGTTGACATTTGATGGTTGCTTTTGTGACTGCGGGGCAATGTTTCTTTTAAGTCATTCAGGCTTGTTTTTCTTAATTTTTGTTTAGCGTTTTTTTGAAACGTACTAAAGTTTCCGATGATAATAATGAAAGCCACTGCAATGATCGCTATCGTTAACCAGTTATCCATGTTTGTTCCTAGCAGTATTTAATTCTAATTGACAATATTATACTCCTATACCGTTAATATCGTATATGCAAATTACTACTCTTTCAGAATATTCTCGGGATTTACATTAGTAATAAATTGAGAATATATAGTGGGTAGTAATGATAAAATTGTCTTTTTCCCTTTGATGTTTAGTTTCTCAATTGCTTCTCGTAGGGCTGACAACTTTAAATCTTGTTGAAATTTTGACGACAGCGGGGCATATGACAAGTGCCAAGGCTCGGCGGCAATCCCGTTTCTATAAATATCATAAGGAAAATAAAAGCCATACTCTTTACTGTGCTTTTCTAGCCATTTTGACAATTCGTAAAAATAACCCGTTGCAGAATATTCCCATGGTTCAAGCTGTAATGAATTCCCTTCGGGCAAATGATTTTTTGCATAAACATCAATATCCGTTCCCCAATGGTGCCTGCTTGCACAGGGAAGGGCTGAAAAATGTAATATTGCTAATATTTTTTCCTTATCGGTAAGTCGATTGATATCAAGGGTTTCTCCTCGATTATTTTTAATCGGGCTACTACCGCTAAATTTTGCATTCCAGATTTGTAGTTGTCGCTCTGCATTGCGATAACCGCTGGCAATGCAAAGTGTTATTCCTGCTTCTTTTGCAGATTTTTGCATCATTAACCATGCATCAAGCATTTCTTGATGAATACCCAGTGTTGGCGTTAAATAATGAATATGATCATCTGTTATCCCTGTTAAATGCATAAGGGATAACTTATTTGTTTTTTCCTTTTGGCGAGATTGGCTATTTAAAGCATCTTTATCGGTCATAGAGGTTACTCTAGTTGTCTCCAGCGAGTAAGTTCACTAAACAATGGTAATAAACATCACATAACTCAACTAGCTCTTCACACTTTACACATTCATTAATTTGGTGAATTGTTGCATTGCAAGGACCAAGTTCAATAACATCAGCGCCTGTAGGAGCAATAAACCTTCCATCAGAAGTACCGCCTGATGTTGATAATATCGTTTTACGGGCAGTAACTTTCTCAATCGCCGCAGAAGTAGCGCTTAATAATTCCCCTGGCTCAGTAATAAAGGGCTGACCGTTGTAAGTCCATTTTATTTCGTAATCAAGTTGATGCTTTTCAAAAATATCATTTACACGAGTCACTATTTTTTCAAAGTTTAACTCAGTGCTAAAGCGTAAATTAAACCAAGCGGTAATATGAGCAGGAACCACATTTGTGGCACCTGTACCTGCATGAATATTCGTTAATTGAAAGCTAGTTGCTGGAAAATAATCATTGCCATGATCCCAGTGTTGATTGCTTAAATCGGCCAATACTGGCATAGCAAGGTGTATTGGGTTAGTGACATGATCGGGGTAGGCAACATGTCCTTGCACACCCCTTATATCTACTTCACCTGATATAGAGCCTCGGCGACCGTTCTTAACCACGTCTCCAAGTTTGTGAGTACTTGTAGGCTCACCCACAATACAATAATCAATTTTTTCATTACGAGCTTCTAGGGTGTCAATTACACGTGTTGTGCCATTAATGAATGGACCCTCTTCATCACTGGTAAGTAAAAATGCTATTGAGCCTTTATGATCAGGGTAGTCTTTTACAAAACGCTCGGTAGCAATAACCATGGCGGCTAAACTACCTTTCATGTCTGCCGCACCCCGTCCATATAACATGCCATCAATTATAGTGGGTTCAAAAGGAGGTGTTTTCCAAGCAGATAAGTTACCAGCAGGCACTACATCGGTATGACCAGCAAAACAAAATACTGGCGAAGTGGCCCCTTTTCTTGCCCATAAATTTGTTGTATCTTCAAAAACCATTGATTCATTAGCAAAACCTAACTTTGCCAAGCGCTCAGATATTAACTGCTGACAACCTGCATCCTCAGGTGTTACTGATTCTCTAGCAATGAGGTCTTTTGTTAATTTGATAACATCGTCTTTGTTATTGGCTTTATGATTGAAGTTGGCAGAATCGCTCATTAGTTATTCTCGTCAATTTCAGCAGAAAATACTTCACGATATTGAGCTTCTTTAAAGCCTAAATGAAGTGTTTCATTATGTATTAAAATAGGGCGCTTTAATAATGTTGGCTGGGCTAATGCCGCTTTAAACGCGACTTCGCTATCAATACCCTCTGCTAAATGTGCTTTTATTTCGTCACTTAAATTTCTGAATGTCGTACTGCGTTTATTGAGTAATAATTCCCAGTCGCCCTTGTGCTCAAAACCTTTTAATATTGTTTCCGATAGGCCTTGTTTTTTGAAATCATGAAATTGATAAGAGATATTATTATTATTTAACCATTTTATTGCTTTTTTAACAGTATCGCAGTTATTAATGCCATAGAGTAAAGTCATAATTTTCCTGTGTATCTTCTTAATTGTAGTTTTTCTAAAGGCCGATTATTTGATAGTCATTCATTTTTAGCGCTTTAACCGTTGCTAAAAGTGTATTGTTTTTAATCAATATGTAATCAGTGTCAAAGGTGGATATTGCAAAAATACTAATTTTTTCATCTGCTAATATTGTCGATATTTTCGATAAAATACCCGTCAAACTAAACCCTAAGGGACCAACAACTTCGAGTGAACGCCAATCGTCTTCGACGTCATCACTCTCAATTTTAAAGTCTTGTGGTAATACAATCGAAACTTCATCAAAAGTTTTAGCAATAAAAAAAACAGGGGCAGAGAATACAAGTTCAGGTATTTTACTGTTTGCAGGTAAGCTATGAATAGCAAATGTTTCATTGATTAGTTTTAAAGTCAGCTTGGCCATAAGCTTAGTGTTATTTTAAAAAGTGATGTTGTCACTATACCGACTATCTTTTTACAACTCTAGCCGCGAAGCTATTTTCTAATAAAGATATTTGAATTATTTAACTTTAGAACCAACTTAGTAGGTGACTAATCGTCTGAAATCGAGAAGGAATAACGAAGGTAACTTTGATTATTACTAGTTTAATGATGATTTAGTCATTAAATAGCATAAAACCTATGATAAGTTCTGTTTATATTTTGATCTAAACTGGTAAACCTCTTATTTATAAGTAAAAAAGATACCCACAAAAACTGTGGGTATGGCTGTGGATAAGCTTTTAGCTGTTCTGTAACTATATGTATTTAATAGGCTTTAATTGTGGTTCATTTTTTGACTACTAGATGTTCGTCATAATTAGTACGTAAAACCTCGTAAAACAAACAATTAACAGTGATATTGCTATAAATAGTGATAAAGAAATGGTTATCTAGAGGTTTATTATAGTTTTTTATCAAATTTAATGTCGTTTAATCCTTTTTGCTTGTATGGCAGTTAAGGTTATTGTATAGACTATGTCATCGACCAATGCTCCTCTTGATAGGTCGTTTACTGGCTTTGACATCCCCTGTAACATCAAACTAATACTGACAAGCTCAGCTAAACGTTGAACAGCTTTGTAAGTTGTGTTTCCTGTATTCAAATCAGGGAAAATAAAAACATTTTCTTGTCTTGCAACGACCTCAGATAACCCCTTATGCTTTCTTGATTTCACCTTGGGGTCAACTATAGCCTTCGATTAGACTTTTAGGCTCTTAGGTTCAGTAATGATCAAACTAGCGGGTAAATCAATTCCTTGTTGCAATGCTACTCGAAATATCTCTGTTTTATCTCCAAACAGTTGGCAACGCGCTATTTTTCGATTGACACATATTGCAGCAGCCTTAATTGTTTGACTATCTGTACCTTCTGGCAAGATAATCAATTTATCTACCTTTTACGCAAGGTTTGTTGACTTATGTCTAAATGCAGGTGGT
>Ga0105359_10003273_pt1 | contig 13285 bp, 13 predicted proteins | sample GOMGulsemesocosm_6_FD_83659 | JGI IMG/M metagenome (GOLD analysis project Ga0105359, IMG submission 83659) | Methane-oxidizing microbial communities from mesocosms in the Gulf of Mexico - GOM8C Gulf of Mexico | ecosystem: Environmental > Aquatic > Marine > Cold seeps | place: Gulf of Mexico... | reverse complement strand
TTACTCAGGTTGCGACTAAATCGATGGGTAAGCGGGTTAAAGTAAGCCAACTGTTACTGGGAGCGAAGGTAGAACCCTTATATCTTGGATATAAGGAAGTTCGCCGTAGCAGTGATGCCAGTTCAAGCCCCCACGGATGGGTTCACGGCGAGTTGAGCGTCTTTGACTTGCTTACCTGAAGCAGCTACATAAGCATGTAATTAATTTATATATGTAGATATATTAGCGGTTAGTAAATCAACTAACCGCTGACGCGCCTCTGCCGTTGCCCAGGCAATATGCGGAGTAATCACTAAGTTAGGCCCCTGATAATCTAACAGGCAGTTACCAGCCACTGGTGGCTCGGTCGATAATACATCAAGTGCCGCACCAGCGATTTCGCCACTTTCAAGCGCCGCAACTAAATCGGGTTCATTAATCAGACCGCCACGAGCCGTATTAATCAATAACGCAGTCGACTTCATCAACTTTAAGGTTTTGCTGTTAATCAGCAGCTCTGTTTCTTTGGTTTGTGGACAATGTAAGCTCACGACATCAGCATGTTGCAACATTTGTTCAAATGAGACCCGTTCTTCACGAATAATGGTTGCTCCAGGTCGTTCGGCGATTAATAGTTTCATGCCAAAAGCCTGCGCTAATTTAGCAGTCGCCTGACCTAGTGTGCCAAATCCAACCAAACCGATTTTTTTGCCCGCCAGCTCCATCATCGGATAATCTAAGTTGCAAAAAAACGCACTCTTTTGCCATTGATTATTATCAATAAACGCTTGATATTGGCGCGCCTTATTCGTTAGCTGCAACAACAAACTAAAGGTGTGCTGTGCGACCGAAGACCCAGCGTAACCTTCAACATTAATCACGGCTATGCCCAAATCACTGGCGGCGTCTAAGTCAATATTGTTGGTGCCCGTAGCGGCCACCGCGATTAACTTAAGATCTGGCAACTGACTTAATAGCTCGCGATTGAGCTGCACTTTATTGGTAATCACTACCTGCGCATTGTGACAACGTTCAGCCACTTGATCAGCAGCCGTTAGGGGATAACTGGTGCAATGACTAAAAAGTGCCGTTAAAGCGCTTAGATCAACATCTTGACCTAAAGTTTGTTGGTCGAGCAGTACTGCAGTTACCATGACAGCTATTCCTTTGTTCCAGAGATTAGGCTGCAAAATTAACAAATTAACGCTACAGCTTCAATTGAATATCCTGATAAACTAACGACTAATTAGGATTAGCAACAACCGAGCAGCGGATGATCAAATTACCCCATAAAAAAGCCGACCAAGCTCAAGGTAATAAAACTACGCCTCAACCTTGCCTCTATTGCCGCAAGGTCAGAGCCATTGCTATTTGGGCGGTCCTGATGTACATTTTTTTTCAATATGTCTACTTACCGTAAAAATTAAGATTCTTTATTGATATAAACCACTGTAGTTAAATAAACTTAGCTATATAATATAGTCCTAATTTAATAGATTAATGCTGATATGTTCACCGAGATATTTTCTGCTAGCGCTGCCATTTTCTATGGACTAAGTTTATTCTTAGTTTTAAAAAATCTATTTCAACATGCCAAAATTAACGAAAAACTAATTTTAGGCGTCGCGGCAATAGCCATTGGCTGGCATGCCATTGCACTGGGCACCACCATTTTAGCGTCTGATGGCCAAAACATGAGTTTGTTAGTGGTTGCGTCAATTGTCAGCTGGATTATTGCTGCCATGCTAACGTTGGCTTTGCCGCGGTTTGCCATTGCAACCTTATTACCCGTTGTTTATGGTTTCGCGATTATCGCTGTACTTGGCGTGTGGTTAGTACCATCTAGTTACATTACCCACTTTGAAACACACCCTGAAATTCTTATTCATATTTGCTTGGCATTAAGTGCTTACAGCACCCTAGTAATAGCTGCGTTTTATGCGATTCAGCTTAGCATTATCGATAAGCGCCTCAAGAGCAAGCAACTCAATCTTGCGCAGTCGCCTCTACCGCCGTTACTGACGGTCGAAAAACAATTATTCCAATTGGTGCTGGCTGGTCTAATCTTATTAACCATGTCATTGGCCACCGGATTTTTATTCCTTGAGGACATGTTTGCTCAAGGCAAGGCCCATAAAGCGATATTATCGCTAATCGCTTGGATGCTTTATTGCTATTTATTATGGCGCCACCATGACCGCGGTGTCCGTATTAAAACCTCGGTAAAGTTTACCATTGCTGGCGCCTTGATCTTAACCTTAGCTTATTTTGGCAGTCGCCTCGTTAGCGAAATATTAATCCACTAACGCACTATTACCTTGACAGTGCTGTGGCACAAAACGTATAACGAGCATATTAAATTACACAGGAATAACTTACTTGGATAGTATATCTACCCTAACCTTATTTGGGATCTTATCCCTACTGATTTTGCTTTCTGCTTATTTCTCTAGTTCAGAAACCAGTATGATGTCGCTTAACCGCTACCGGCTTAAGCATTTGGTTAAAAATAAGGACAGTGCGGCCAAACGTGTCGATAAATTATTGAAACGACCCGACCGGCTAATTAGCTTAATCTTAATTGGCAATAACCTCGTTAATATTGCCGCTTCAGCTATAGCTACGATTATCGGTATTAGACTCTTTGGTGATGTCGGTATCGCGATTGCCACGGTAACACTAACCTTCGTTATTTTGATTTTCGCTGAAGTCACGCCTAAGACTATTGCGGCATTGCACCCTGAAAAAATTGCCTTTCCAAGTTCAATGATCTTGCTGCCTCTACTTAAGTTGCTTTATCCGTTAGTGTGGACAGTTAACTTGATCACCAATGGCATCTTGATGCTGTTTGGAGTTAACGTCAATGAGAAAACCGTTGACCGACTCAGCCGTGATGAACTAAGAACGGTGGTGAGTGAAACAACTGGCATGATCCCGAAAAAGCACCAAGACATGCTGACCAGTATTTTAGATCTTGAAAAAGTAACAGTCGAAGACATCATGATCCCGCGCTCTGAAATCGCAGGCATCGATATCAACGACGAATGGAAAAGTATTCAGCGTCAGCTAAGTCATAGTCAGCACACTCGAATTTTGCTCTATCGCGATAAAATCGACGACGCAGTTGGCTTTATTCACGCACGTGAATTAATGCACTTACAATCGAAAAATCAATTCGATAAATCTAACTTAGTCCGTTCAGTGCGTGAATTATACTTTATTCCGCAAGGTGCAACCTTAAACGTCCAACTCATGAAGTTTCAAGAGAACAAAGCGCGGATCGGCTTAGTAGTGGATGAATATGGTGACATTCAAGGCCTAGTGACGCTTGAAGATATTTTAGAAGAGATTGTTGGTGATTTTACCACTGGCGTTTCATCACCAGTTAGCGATGAGATTCATCTGCAAGACGACGGTACTTACATTATTGATGGCACGATTAATATTCGTGAACTTAACCGTGAAATGAGCTGGCACTTACCTACTGATGGGCCCAAAACAATCAGTGGCCTAATCATCGAACACATGGAAGACATACCAACAGCGGGCATTAGTTTTAAGATTGATGGTTACCCAATTGAAGTGCTTGAAGTTGATAAGAATAAGATCAAGTCGATTCGAATCATTCCTGAGTTATTCGAACCTCGGTCGAACCCTAATATTGATGACGAAGAACACGAGTAAATCCTGCTCTAACGTTGACTGGAGCAACCAATACCCGCTCCAGTCATCCTTCTTTATTTCATACCACGTTGTTGTTTAACTCGCTCATAAGCTGCTTGAATATCTTGCGCTTTAGTATTGGCAATTTTTAGCATCTCTTGCGGCAAGCCTTTAGCTGCTAGCTTATCTGGATGATGTTCTGACATTAGTTTGCGCCACGCCTTTTTAACCGCCTTGTCATCAGCATCAGCGCTGATCCCAAGGATGGTATAAGCATCATCAATGCTCGGCCCACTCGTTTGAGCATGTTGCTGCTTATGGTAATGCATTTGCGCTTCGAGTTGCTGTAACAACCGCTCGATGTCACGCACCGAAAATCCTAATACTCGCGCCACGGTGTACAATATTTCACGCTCTTTTTGATGCAATTCACCATCGGCAAACGCTGCCTGCAATTGCACCTCAACAAATAACTGCAAAATATCGCGCTGGCCAAATGAGCTGCGCTTAAATTCTTTTAATACTTCTTCTAAGTCAAAGTCATTAGCCTTGCCTTGGGCGAATGCAGCTTGGGCTTCTTGGCGTTTGTCGCCCGTTAGCCCCATATTGTCCATCAAGATTGAAGCGGCCTGAATTTCTTGCGGTGTTACGTGGCCGCTAGCTTTGGCGATGTGGCCATAAACAGAAAAAACTGCGTGAAAAAATACTGCCTGGTTAGTAAAAGATTTCTTGTTAACGAAATAGCGGCTAAAACCACCCTGATTAGAGAAATCTTGACCCATGCTCCGGTCAAAGCGATAACCAAGATACAGGCCAAATATTGCCCCGAGCGGGCCACCAAAAAAGTAGCCAAAAATAAATCCTAAGATTTTTCCCCAAATTCTCACACGCTTTCCTCTAAATTTAACTGACTTTCTAGTCTCGCCAACCGCTGCGGCGTTCCAACATCGGCCCATTGTGCCATAAGCAGCTGTCCTGACACCTGATTTTTTGCAATGTTGTGTCGCAATAATGGACCTAAAGCCGCAGATTTAGTTCCAATATGGGTAAACAAGGATGGATGATATAAACCGATACCACTAAAGGTATATTTAACTGCACTATTGCTGCAAAGCCTGCCATTGTCCAACGCAAAGTCACCATGTGGATGATGTTCAGGGTTATCGGTTAACAGTAGGTGTGCCAAAGTATCGGCAGCGAGTTGTTGTGGCAGTTTTGAAAAATCAAAATCTGTCCAAACATCACCGTTAATTACCCAAAAAGGCTCATCGCCCAGCAATGGCAACGCTTTAGCAATGCCGCCAGCGGTCTCTAAGGCGCTTGGTTGCTCGTTGGAGTAATGTAGCGTCAATCCCCAGCGCTGACCATCGCCAAGTTGTTGCTCTAACATATGACCAAGCCATGCATGATTAATCACCACTTGGGTAACGCCAGCCGCCGCCAGTTTTTCAAGGTGATATTCAATCAAAGGTTTGCCCAAGACCGGGATTAACGGCTTGGGCATACTGTCGGTCAACGGGCGCATTCGTTCGCCACGTCCTGCCGCTAAAATCATTGCGCGCATTAACTTGTCCTTGTCACCAGCTGGGGTAAAATTTGTAACTTAAATAGCTGCGCTAATGCGTCCAGCTCAGGGTATTGCTCACAAGTGCGCACGATATAACTAATCACCAAGGGCAAATCTGCCAAATAAGCCGGTTTGTTATCACGCAAACACAGCCGGCTGAAAATGCCACAAACCTTTAAATGCCGCTGTAATGCCATCCAGTCGAACCAGCGCTTAAATTGTTCGAAATCAGCCGTTGTTAATGCCATATCAAGATACATTTGATGGGCCTGTTGCAACAAAGACAAACGCTGCTTTGTTGATAACTCAAAATAACAATCGGTTAGTAACGACGCGACATCATAGGTTAGCGGGCCAGTGACCGAATCTTGAAAATCAATAATCGCTAACGACTGTTGATCGCGCACCATTATATTACGGCTATGAAAATCACGATGAACAGTAACCAATGGCTGAGCAGTAGCGCTGCTTATTAATAGTTCAAAGCAGTCTGTTAATGCCGCACTGTCGCTGGCATTCAAGCTAATACCTAATAAGTCACGCACAAACCAGTCGCTAAATAAGGCGAGCTCTAGCGTAAAAAAATCAGCGTCATAATAAAGCCGCTCTTGCTCAGCAAGCTTAACACTAGCAATTAAACCTAGCTGCTTTATCGCAAGCTGATACCACGCTAATTGGCCCTGCTGCAGCAAAGGCAGTAGCAATTGGTCGCCTAAATCGGTGAGACACAAAAAGCCTTGTTCCAGATCGTAAGCAATCACTCGAGGCACATCAATGCCAGCGTCTGCATAGGCAAGCGCTAGGGCAACAAATTCACGGTTTTTTTCTGTCGTTGGCGGCGCATCAACCAAAACATAACAGCAACCTTGAACAACGTGTCTAAAGTAACGTCTAAAACTGGCGTCAGCACTTAATACTTGTAACTCAACACCCACAAGGCCCTGCTGCTGTTGATGCCAATCCGTTAACTGTTGTGCACGCCGATCAATCAAAATAGCCCCCATGATACATAGCCCTAACCGTAAAATTACGCTAGTATACCTGTTTATTTTCGCCATCGGGGAATTCGCTCACAATAAGTGAATCGACGCTTTCTTAGCCCCGTTCGAATTTTCTCGAATTATCGATCGACTTTTAGGTGCAATAGCCAGCATATGCAAATTATCATCCTCATAGCATTACTTTCTTTTGTTCACAGTGCCTTAGCGAAAACACAACCATTACCTGCTATAGCTCAGTGTGACATTAATTCGCCATACATCGCGCCAAATCAATTGCCAACATTAGATCAGTTGACCAACCCTAATCAGCTTTTTATCATTGCTGATAACACCGAAATACAATATCCAAATCAACTGTCTTACCAGGGCAATGTCGAATTAATTCGCGGTGCCACCTATATTAACGCCCAGCGCGCCGATATTGATCGCGCCAGTGACAGTTTTGTTGCCACTGGTAATCTGCATTATCAAGACAATATTATTACCTTGACCAGCGATTCATTACGCAGTTCGCTCGACGGCCAAAATACCGAGCTTGTTAATAGTAAATACTGGTTTAATGGCATGATGGTTAACGGCAAGGCCGAAAAATTTCGAGTCAGAAATAATCGTTTTCTAATTCTCGACAAGGCCTTACTTACCACCTGTGCCGGAGAGAAGCCTGACTGGTCGCTGGTCGCCAAAAAGATCACCATTGACGCTAACAAAGAGCGAGCAATAGTGCGCCAAGCAACCTTGCAAGTGTTTGACGTGCCGGTGTTCTATTTCCCTTACTTGAGCCTACCAATTTCAGACAAACGCGCCTCGGGACTGTTATACCCAAAAATTGGCAGCAGCAGTAATAACGGGGTAGATATCAGCGTTCCGTATTACTGGAATATTGCACCAGAGTATGACTTAACGCTAACTCCACGCCTGATGACTAACCGTGGGCTGCAATTAATCTCTGAGTTTCGTTACTTAATTGATCAGCAGCAAGGTTTATTTAATCTCGAATTTTTACCGTCAGACAAATCAGAAGATGGCGACAAACGTTACTTAGTTCATTGGCGTCATGATGGCAGCATCAATACTAATTGGCGCGTTGCTGCAAGTTACACCAACATCAGTGATGATAATTACTTTAATACCATTGGTACTCAATACGCCAACAAATCAGACAATCAATTTACCAATAATGCCAGTTTGAGTTATTTTAAAGACAACTGGTCTGCTGCAATAAAAGTCCAAGACATTCAAGTACTAGGTACAACAGAAAATCCGTACCAATTACTACCGCAGCTGAGTTTTAATAGCTATAACAACCAAATAAATGATTATCTTGAATATGATGTGTTTTCTGAATTTAGCTACTTTCAGAAAAAATCGACCTCTGACCAAGATGCCTTGCGCGCGCACATAGAACCAATGTTAAGGCTGCCACTCGATTATGCCGCTGGTAGCCTCACGACAGAGCTAACGCTTTATCAAACTTGGTACCAACAGCAAAACTCACCAAGCGCGACTAGCAGCGCCAGTGAAATAACCAGCCGCACCTTGCCGCAGCTTAGAGTGCATGCCAACGTTAACTTTGAACGCCCAACCGCCCTGTTTGGTCGCCAATACTTGCAAACCATTGAGCCTCAAATTCAATATTTGTATGTGCCTTACAAAGATCAATCTGATATTGGCTTGTATGATACCGCCCTATTGCGTGACGATTACTTTGGTTTATTTCGTTCACGACGTTTTAGTGGCCTCGACCGCATTGCCGACGCCAATCAAATCACGTTAGGTATTACCAATCGGTTTATCGATAACGACAATCAAGAAAAACTAAAACTAAGTGTCGGCCAAACTTATTACTTCAAGCAAAGCAAAACAACCCTTGATGGCTCGCTACCAGATGACGATGCCCAAAGCAGTTCAGCGCTCGCTGGCGAAATTGACTTTAGAGCGAGCAATCACTGGTATTTTAGCGGCGCGCTGCAGTTGAATGACAAGTACGATGCGATTAACCAAAATAAAATCAGCCTCGAATATCGCCGCGATCACAACAAATTGATTCAATTGAGCCATCGATTCGTCAAAGAAATAAGTGACCGCCAAATAGATCAGTTGGGCATTCAGGCCGTGTGGCCAATCAATAATGACTGGACCGTTGTTGGTAATTATTACCGCGATGTCAATTTACATCGAACTATTGAAAGTCTTATTGGTCTGCAATATGAGTCATGTTGTTGGTCGATCAGGATCCAAGCCTACCGCCAGCTTAATGCCAATTTTGAAGATACCAATGACATCAATACCGTCGCACCCAAAGAATTTGATACAGGCATATCATTTTCTTTTCAAATCAAAGGTATAGGTAGTCAGAAGAAACTCCAAGCAAAAGAGATGCTCGATAATGGTCAGTTTAGTTATCGAGAGCCCTATTATTTAAATAATTAACAATCAAATTTGACTATATATATAATAAATTGCGTCAAAATGACCTGTAATGGAAAGTACATGAAGCTATCACATATTTTTTTAGCAGCCACATTAGTTGGCACCACAATGTTAGCCAAGGCGGCACAACCTTTAGATCAAATCTCAATTATTGTTAATGATGGAGTGGTACTAAAAAGTGAAATCAGCGCGCTGGTCGACAATGTTAAGCGCCGCTCAGCAGCTGCCAACCAACAATTGCCATCAGACAGTGTATTACAAACTCAAGCTACCGAGCGCTTAATCGATAAAGTATTAAAAGAGCAAATGGCTCAGCGCTTAGGTGTTCGTATTGGTGATACACAAGTTGACCAAACTATCGCAGGCATCGCCTCGGAGCAAAAGATAACCGTTGCGCAATTAAAGCAAATGATCGAACAAAACGGTGAAGTGTTTGTTAATTACCGCGAATCGATTCGCAGTGAGATTTTACTTAGCCAAGTTGAACGGATCGCCGTACGACGCCGCATTAATATTTCAGAGCAAGAAGTCGATAATCTGGTCGAATTAATGGCTGAGCATGGCCGCACTAATACCCAATACCGTATTGGTCATATTTTAATTGCCAACAACCAGCAAAACTCTAGTGTTGATCAGCAAGCATCACGCGATCGTGCAGACAAAGTATTAGCCCTGCTTAAGCAAGGTGATGATTTTGGCCGCATCGCTATTACCTCATCATCTGGCCCTAAAGCGCTGGAAGGCGGTGATTGGGGTTTCATGAATATTAATGAAATGCCAACCCTGTTTACCGATGCTGTAAAAGGCAAATCTAAAGGCGATATTATTGGCCCGATCCGTAGCGGCAATGGTTACCATATTCTAAGTATCCTCGACATTAAAGGCCAACAGCAAGTTGAAGTGACCGAAGTTAACGCTCGTCATATTCTGATTAAACCGTCGATTATCTTAAGTGATGAACGCGCAAAAGATATGCTTGAAGGCTTTGCTAAGCAAGTTACAGCTGGCAGCGCAACCTTTAGTGAGCTGGCTAAAAAACATTCAGCAGATCCTGGCTCAGCGATTAAAGGCGGCGAATTAGGCTGGAACGATCCTAGTGCCTATGTGCCAGAGTTTAAAACTACCTTAGCCAAACTCAATAATGCAGGTCAGTTAAGCCGGGTATTTAAAACGGTTCATGGCTGGCATTTAATCGAGTTTATTGGCCGCAGAGACATCGATGCCACCGACAAATTTGTAAAAAACAGAGCCTATCAACTGATATTTAATCGAAAGTTTGCAGAAGAAAGCACCTCCTGGGCACGTGAATTGCGCGCTCAGGCCTACATCGACGTGTTAGCCACTGCTAATCAACTTTAAGTAAGGATCATACTTTGACAATACGTATCGCACTGACCGCTGGCGAGCCAGCGGGCATAGGTCCAGACTTAGCTATTAAGATTGCTCAACAAGATTGGCCGATTGAAATCGTGGTAATTGCCGATAGAAATTTACTTACCGAGCGTGCCGACAAATTGGGTCTGCCTTTAACATTGCGCGACTATGACAAAGATCAACCTGCGCAACCACAGCGCGCAGGCACCTTAACCGTTCATCACATTGCATTGGCTCAGCCAGTTGTGTGTGGCGAACTTAACGAGCAAAACGGCAGTTATGTATTAGAAACGCTGCAATTTGCCTGTGATCACAATATTGCTAGTGAATTTGCAGCGATCGTTACAGGGCCTGTTCATAAAGGTATAATCAATAAATCGGGTATTGCCTTTAGCGGTCACACCGAGTTTTTTGCCCAGCAGTCAAACACGCCTAATGTCGTGATGTTGTTGGCAACCGAAGGCTTGCGGGTTGCACTAGTAACCACTCATTTACCACTGGCTTATGTAGCAAAAGCTATTACCTTTGATCGGATAATTAACATTACTCGAATATTGCACAGCGATTTAGTTGAAAAGTATGGTATTAGCAATCCGCGTATTTATGTTTGTGGCCTAAATCCACACGCCGGTGAAGACGGCCACCTTGGCCGTGAAGAAATTGAAATAATCAGTCCAGCACTCGAGAAATTACGCGAAGAAGGCATGGATATCGTTGGCCCGCTGCCTGCTGATACTCTCTTCCAAGATAAATACCTCAAGGATGCCGATGCCGTATTGTCGATGTTTCACGACCAAGGGCTACCTGTCTTGAAACACAAAGGCTTTGGCAAAGCTGTTAATATAACCTTAGGGTTACCTTTTATTAGAACATCAGTCGATCATGGCACCGCCCTTGATTTGGCTGGTACCGGCCGAGCCGATAGTGGCAGCATGACTGTTGCTATTAACGAAGCCATTAAACTTGCAGTGAAGAATTAAGATGAATAACAAAGTACACCAAGGCCACACCGCCAGAAAAAGATTTGGACAAAACTTCCTTAACGATCAAGGAGTGATTGACAATATTGTGGCAGCCATTAATCCTCAACCAGGGGATCACTTGGTCGAGATTGGGCCCGGCCTTGGTGCATTAACAGAACCAGTTGCAGCAAAAATTGATCACATGTCGGTCATTGAATTAGATCGCGATTTAGCTAAACGACTTCAATACCATCCCGTACTTGGCAAGAAGTTAACCATCCATCAGGGTGATGCGCTTCAGTTTGATTTTTCAACCTTGGTGAGCAATGGTCAAAAGCTAAAAGTCTTTGGCAACCTGCCTTACAATATTTCAACGCCACTGATGTTTCATCTATTTGAACAAACTGGGCTGATTCAAAACATGCACTTCATGCTGCAAAAAGAAGTGGTTTTGCGTTTATGCGCCGCGCCGAACAGCAAGTCTTATGGCCGCCTAAGTGTTATGGCACAGTATTTCTGTAATATCATTCCGGTGATTGAAGTGGGCCCGCATTGTTTCGTACCAGCGCCTAAGGTTGATTCTGCGGTAGTACGTCTAGAGCCATACGAGCAACTGCCTTACCCAGCCAAAGATTTTGCTTGTTTGCAACACGTCGTTGCTCAAGCGTTCTCTATGCGTCGTAAGACCATTCGTAATAGCCTTAAAGGCACCCTAACCGTCGAAGAGCTAACAGCTATGGGCGTTGCGCCAGAATTGCGCGCAGAGCAAGTATCTGTCGCGCAATTTGTCGCACTGGCTAACCTTATTACCGACAAGAAAACCAACAAGGGTAACTAATGACTGCAGCCGAGCTGGACCTTATAACCAAGCAAATAACCGTTAGTGTCGCGCCTTATTTTATTGATCAGCGCACCGACGCTGAGGGTGTAATGCAATATTTATTTGGTTATCACATTAAACTCACCAACCTCAGTGAGTATAAGGTTCAGTTACTACGTCGCCACTGGGTAATTACCGACGGTGACGGCCAGCAAAGTGAAGTAACCGGCGACGGCGTCGTCGGCCAACAACCCGTACTCACTCGCGGACATGACTTTGAATACAATAGCGGCTGCCATTTAACCACCTCGGTTGGTACCATGCATGGTCACTTCTTCATGCAGGTTGAAGACAACGCCATGATTGAAGTGGCCATTGCGCCATTTAGACTCTCGCAACCGGGCGCAATACACTAATATGGCAAGCTACTTCATTGGCGACATTCAAGGGTGTTTCGATGAATTACGCTTGTTATTAGCAAAAATCAACTTTGACCACGCTCAAGATAAGCTGTATTTAACGGGCGATTTAATTGGCCGCGGCCCCAAAGCACTTGAAACACTTGAGTATGTCACGGCTCACCGAGATTCAATTAAAACAGTTCTTGGTAATCATGACCTACATTTTTTAGCCATTAGTTGTGGCCTTCAACTAGCCAAACCCGGCGACAAGTTCGACCAATTGCTTGCCTCACCCAAGTTAAACGACTACGTTGATTATCTAAGAGCACAACCCTTACTTATTGCGCTGCCTGAGCATCAATTAATTCTTACCCATGCTGGCTTGTCGCCACAATGGGATTTAACCACGGCGAAACGAGCAGCATCGGCGGTTGAGTACCAACTGCAACAGCCTAATTTCGCCCAATTACTGCAACAAATGTACAGTAATGAGCCCAATAACTGGGCAGATTGTGGCTCACCAGAGCAACAATGGGTGTACACCATTAATGCCTTAACTCGAATGCGCTATTGTTATAATGATGGCAGTTTAGACTTTGTGCAAAAATGTCCGCCCAGCGAACTAAAAAACCCCGAACTAGCCCCTTGGTTCAATATAAACAACCCAAGCTTAAACCAAACCAAGGTCGTCTTTGGTCACTGGGCATCTTTGCTTGGCCAAACAAGTCACACTAATGCGATTGCCTTAGATACAGGGTGTCTCTGGGGCAACCAGCTAAGTGCTTGGTGTTTAGAAACCAACCAAATTATTACACAACAAGCGTTGAGTAAAGCCTGAGGGTTTTGAATATAAGATCACAGGTTCGGTCCCTCTCCTTATAAAGCTCATAGAAAGGATTTCGGGGGTTACCAAATTTTCGAATAGGTAGGATTAACGTAAGAAAAAAGCCGACCTCTTCAGAGAATAATGTTGGTCAGTTAAGCGAATTATTATAACTTTAGTGGAATGTATGATGTGCTTTTAGGCTCCATCTCTTAAATGGATATTTATACATGCACACCAGCTACTTTTCTTTGCTTCGCCAAAG
>Ga0105359_10003272_pt1 | contig 13289 bp, 14 predicted proteins | sample GOMGulsemesocosm_6_FD_83659 | JGI IMG/M metagenome (GOLD analysis project Ga0105359, IMG submission 83659) | Methane-oxidizing microbial communities from mesocosms in the Gulf of Mexico - GOM8C Gulf of Mexico | ecosystem: Environmental > Aquatic > Marine > Cold seeps | place: Gulf of Mexico... | reverse complement strand
TATCGTTTACACAATCGCACTTACAGCGATTCAATCTAAGCAATTAACGTCTTAGTCTGAAAACCTGATAAACGTGTATTAAGGCTCCTTAGGGAGCCTTTTTTAGTTAATTAAACCATCGAAATATAACAACTTTTAACTAACCTTATACTTCCCCGTCGAACTGCCACCTGTCACGTCCACTTCGGCATTTGCCGTAACCTCATCAACCATCGCGTTCACAATCGCTTGCGCGAATACTGACTTAAACCCGAGGAGTGATGATTGATGGAAGAACTGATTGTTTTTATTAGGCAATGGGGGCTGCTGTGTCTGTTGTCGCTATTGGCCGCCGCTACGCAAATGTATATGTCTGGTACACGAATTACTTTTTTCATTATTTTATGTCGGTGTTGATGGCGATTTTGTCCGCGTACATTACGGAAGGTAACCTTAAACTGGCCAAGCTGGATCCGGAAGCCAAACGGTTAGCTAACCAGGAAGGTAACGATGCTGATTATGACTTGCAGATACTGAAGAACCGGCGTGAATCGTTGATGGATGAAATCATTATTACGGTATTTTGGGGTTATTCATTGCCCACTTCATACCACAGCTGCAGCCGTATATGGCGGCAGGTTGGCAGGCTATGGGCTATCAAGGTGCGCCCTGGTACTTTGAATTTGTGATTGTGGGAATTGCGGTTTCTACTCTTGGATTAATGCGCTTGTTTCGGGCATTTTGGGCATTTTGGGCATTTTGGGGGAGTAAGAATGTTAAAGGGGTTGGCTAGCCCCTTTAATTAGACGGATACTGTAAAGACAGATTAATATTATTCGGGTCTTTATCTACAGTTCGGTAACAAAATAAAAGCTACTATTAATTTGTTATAACTTAAACAAAAAATGCTATACGAGCTTAATCACTATTGAGTGGTTCGCTATTTTTTCTTATGATAGCTTCGGCGGTAACCTTATGATCTAGGGCGATTTCTACTAGTTTCTTATATAAGTTGAACTGTTGTTCAGCATACTTCAATTTATATTGTTGTTTTATATAAATGTACTGCTCTAGATTGTTCATATATCGGCTAAGCAAGCCCTCTGCGACTTTAAGTTCATCATATGCATGCCCGAGTAATTCCTCTCTCGTAAATGGCAGGGATTCGAACAAAGCTACATCATACCGCCAAGTGTTCTGATCTTTTTCATATCGCCACATATCAAGGTAACCAGAACTCTGATATATTTCTGTAACTTCTTTGTCAAAGAGAGGATTGTCAATCAGACAAGCTGTAATGTCAGCTAATGATTGAACCCTATTCCCCATGATTTTTCTGACGGACTTTAAAATAGCATTGGTGATTTTGACTTGCTGTTTAATAGGATCAAAACTATGCGCAAACTCAATATCTTCTTTACTGGCTTTATACACACAATCTCTAACCACACTCACAAGCTTTGAGTCTGCAATTTCTTGTGGTAAACAAGCGTCACCATTTGAAACTAATTCAACACCTGCGTATCCATATGATTTTGCGACTAAACGCGAACAAAATTGCCTTTTGGTATCAAATTTAGAGAGTATTTTTACACCCGCATTTGCTGCACTTAATTTAGAGTATGAAACACCCACCTGAAGACGTGCATATTCGACCGCTTTAGCGACAAAAGATTGATCTTTGACCCTAACGACCTTTACAAAATCTGGACTATCAATCTTCAACCTTTGAATATTTCCGGAGTGAACACCTGCTGGATCAGAATGTATGTAGCTTGATTCTCCTACAAATAGAATTGCGTGCGAATACTCTGAACCTGTTAGCTTGCGTATTGCTCTACTTGGCTTCTCACTAGAGCAGGTTAATATAATATCACCTGGCTTTAGTAATTCCCGATCTATTAGATACATAATCCACCTTTAACCTAATCGTGTATTTTTCATAACTCCGTAAAAGTAAATTTAAAATACAGATAAAATTTGAATAATCAAAACATTAAAAATATGAGACAGTTTAAACTATTTCCAGAATAAAAAAATAGCTTTAATAATCAGATATTAAGTGACTGACTCCAATCAATGACTTTAATTTCCTCAACAACTCCAGCCACAACATTCAATCGTTTCAATGCGCGGTTAAAATTCTGCTGTGATACATCATTCAACATGGCGGCATCATTTTCTGTTAGGCCTTTAGTTAAATGGTCAACTAAAGCATTTTTAATATTCTCACTACTAATTTTGGTTAACTGTAAAAGCAGATTCATTCGTTTTTCGGGCTCTAAACCTTTCGTTAAAAATTTCATAAAATTAACATCACTTAACTGATTGTAGCGAATTAATGTTTATGCTTAGATAAACCTGAGTGGCCTGTCATTCTGTGTCAAAAACGTGAAAAAATTGCGAAAACGCGGTAGGCGAAGAGGAGTGAATTTACCAGGGCTTCAACCGCATGATTAAATGTTTTCCTCAGTCATCAGTGATGTCTATGTATTATGACAAACATGTCATACGACTGTATAAAACAACAGTTTAATGTCGTATAATTTACAGGTTAGTATGTGAATTGAGTGGATATGTTATGAGAGTAATTTGCCCAGAGTGCGGAGATAAAGCCGTATACAAAAAACGAATAGAATTTCGAATAGCTACACAGATTTATATTGCAGTTGTAACAGCGCTGAGAGTGGTCATTCATTTGTAATAATCTAGCTTTAGTCATACGCTGAGCCCTTCGGCGAAAACAACAACGCAGATGGCCATTAGTTTAGTTAAAGGTTTGGCGCCAGAACAGCGCCAAGAATTGCAGCAACAGCTTTCTATATTATGACTATAAAACGTTAAATAGTATAAGCTATGTCAGCGATTTTTTCATCGATATCATCCACTATATGCAATGGAAATACATACTCCGCATCCAGTCTTTCACGAGCGGTAACCTCTTTAGGTATTAACCTTTTGATTATAAGTTTATTTGATGAAGCATTTAAGTTCGGCATGTAACTTCTATTATGCTTAAAATGGTCTTTATTTTCACTTATCTGAGGTGGGTTGCCAATATATTTTGGTATATTCCTTTCCAGCGAAGAAAAGTCATCATATAAATTAAACCAAGCCAAATGCTCTTCACCATCCGCTCCAGTACTAATTAAAGGGACAAAGTCTGAATTAAAATATTTATTTAATATCTTTTCATCACAAACAGGTATCCCCGCGATTTCAAATCCAACATGCATACGACCGCTATTAATAATAAATCCTGAAAGAACATAGTCACTTTCAGATTTAAAAGTCCAACCTAACCTATCAAAAGTCAATTCTAAATTATTTTTAATAAAATCAACTTTTCTAGTTACTTGTTTAGCCGCATGTTCTAGTGTCTTAATCGTTCTATACTCTGATATTGGGGAGTCTGTTGTTATGATAGATTTCGCCTCACCAATTAAAATTGTATTACCAATCCTCAATAGCAAATCAACTTCTTCTTTACCACCTGGTAGCTTAATCTCTTTCGACACAGCTTTATCATAATCGGTTATATAATTATTTCCTGCCACACTTTCATTAAGTTCTTTTAATATAAGCCCTTCAAATACATCACCTTTACTCTGTAACTCGATGCCTAATGTAACCATCCAATGCTCAACTACTCGGAGGATGACGGGTGTTAATAGAGCGCTTGTCATCAAACCATATTCAGACTCTGATATTGGTACTATAGGGTGGCACCATAGGTCTTTATTAGAACCATTACTGTATTCTAAGAATCCTAATATCAAATTCACTTTTTGAAAGGAATAATCAGTTGCATTAACTAAGCCTTTCACCAGTTCTATTTTTTTTATTGTTGGGCAAAATTCAGATAATTTTTTTATGTTAAAAAAACTATTATCTGAAGGATAATTACTATCTGCACTATGAGATAAAAGCATTAATAACCTAAATATATTTAAGCATTCATTAATACTAAATCCATTGTTAAATGCGCTAGTAATTGACTCCTCAGAGAAGTCACCAATTAAATCATATGCTTTAACTCTCCAATCCGAATTGTAGCGCTGATGAATATCAGGTGATTTACTTATAGCTATTGATTTTATTATTTTTTTCTTACCAACTTTATCAAACTTGATATATTTATCTTCGTTAAATAGTGACATTATATAGGGGCTTGTTGATATCATCGCGGATTGAGCCCCTAGCCTAGCCTTTCTCATATGACTGACCAAGCCACCAATTTCAGCACTATTTACAGGCTGCGTTATAGAGTAGACCTTATCATTTTCATCAAGCTCAGATAGCTCATATCCTTTCCATAAAATAGCGTGCCAGTAGCTTTCATATATAGCAAATAGTTGTGATAGGTGCGCCTCTTTAATAACAAAATCAACAATATCCAAAGGCGCTTTACCTGGTGCGATATTTATATTTTTTTCAATTCGACCAATACAAACAGATATCGCAGTCTCAACGCCATCAACCGCTCCATCTGATATTTCCTGAAGAGTAATATCATTACCCATCATGTTATTATTATTCGTTACACTAAAAAGATTCTGTCCTTCAGTAACACACTCTGATTTTGATGCTAAATATCGGTCTCGATTCGAGATAGCAATATAAGCTTGTAGAAGTTGTTTATTTGAAGTTTTAGGTGCGTTACGTTTATAGAGTTTTCCAATCTCACTTCTGACTTCTAAAAGTAACTCATTTATTATGATTCCAGACTTATAAATGTTCTTATCTTTTTGTGTCACTACATCTCCGACATCAGACCATGCAGCATGCCATGAAGCTAATTTAAAACCTCTTTGAGTTGGTGTTTTCAATTTTTGTGCTTTAATTTTTTCGAAAAATAAACTTGGCATACGAATTCCAATATGAAAATATAATTGATACTAAGTAAACACATAATAACACAGCAAATTATATCTATTTACTGCTAGCGATATTATGCATCTGAAATTAAGAATAAGTAAATTTATGAACTTCATATTTTATGCAGAGTTCAATACCGAATGTTGCCACTTTTTGATAAAATTTTTTAATTTCAACCATGTATCAAGTCAAAATTAGTAGGGCACTAAAATTCATACCACTGAAAATACTGCCATTTTTCGAAATATAATGACCTGACTTAATATATTAGTGTAAGCTCCGCGTTCAAATCACAATTTACGGTAACTACATGCCAAATAAACAAAATGACAACAATGGACTGTTAACATTCTTACAGTCACATCCAATCATGATATTTACATTATCTGCATTAATTTTATCTGGACTCGGTTACTGGAGTGAATATTCTTTAATGCAAAAATTTGGCTTAAATATTGTTGTTTTTGCTGCTTTAGATGACTTTTTACTCGCTGGATTTAAATACCCTGTAATTTCTGGAACACTTTTTATTCCAACTATTTTAGCTGTAATAATTTCGACTTGGTGGGTATCTTTAAGCCAAATTTCCATTGAAGCTCTTGAATGGGAGTTTTCTCATAAAAAAAATAATTTAGAAGCAGAAATAAAAGTATTAAAATCACCCGATTTAGCAGTAATAATTGGATCTCGACAAGCTGAAAAAAAGATCTCACAACTTGAATCTGAAATAAAGTCACTCGATACATCAAAAGAACGTAAAAATATAAAACAAGTAAAAACAACCTCCATGCTACTTGCTATATTTTCATTATTTATAGCAACAATAATAGCTTTATATACTGTAAACAAAACCTCAGAAAAACTATTTAAAAAAATAACTGAATCACCTACACAACAAGTAAGTATCGAATTAAGAACAAAAAATATAATTCCAGAATCTGGCTCAAAACCTCTTATTTTTATTACAGCAACTGAGAACTATCTGTTTTTCCACCAATTCGGAACTAAAAATACCATATCAATACCAGTAGCAAGTGTTGCACAAGTTGTTTACCAACCATTCATCTCACCCCAAACAGGTAAAGGAATTAGCACGAAGCCTGCAGCGGGTGTAACTGAAGCGGTACCAACTATAAAATAACCCATAGAATATTTAATTAAATCCTCATAATTCAGGGGTTCATTATAGTTAGACCCATTGATCCATAACGATACATATGAAATAAACATAATCAATCTTCTAGACTTGCGCCAGCAATCATTTGATGGCGCTTATCCAGCCTGTTCATAAAGTACATTTCCAATAGTCGCTGTTCCTGGTATCGATAGCTTTCGTCTTCGTTTTGTATTTCAGATATCAACATCAACAAATACAGCACAACATCGGTGTTATCACTCAATGTATCTTGTGCAGCCGCGATAACGACAAAACCTTTAGCACGTTCCTGTAACGCATTCATAACCAACACCAGCAAAAACCACTGGACAGGAATGCAGTGGCTTTTATAGTTGTAAACAGGTGCATTTCACACTATGTCGTCATATATACAATGAGCTAACCCCAATCCCACAACTCCCAAGTTTCCCAACCTGGCATGTAATGAGATGTATCTTCACTTTCAAAGGCCGGACTATTCCAACCACTCCAAATATTGGGTTTTTCTGGCTTAACATCGACGAGTTCGGGTGGGTGATATTGGCTATAGGCATAATACCCCAGCCTCAATTTCACGACGTGGTCTTTATCAACTCGGATTTGGGCACCTTGCTGCATAACATTGGCTAGGTAGTCATCTAAATGAATACCGCGCCTTTTCAAAAGCGCTTTAATTCCAGTATTTAATCTGTCGCGCTGGGAGGGCGTACTGTTATTGACAGAACTCCGAGAAGCCCCTTCGGGTCCATTCAAAACCTCAGCACCTTCGGTGCTACTGGTGCTTGCTTCACTATCGAACAATGCCTGTGACTTGGGTTGTATCGTCCACTTACGTATGCGCGTGTTAACGGCTTCATCGCCGACAACGTGAAAGCCTTGGATCTTAGAAACGAATTCACCATATTCGTTACCCATTTCTGCCATGCCGTAATCATTGCGAATGAGTAGGTCCTTACGTGATACAAACGGCCCCCTGCACCATTACATATGCAGTAAAGTCGCCTTTATCTACTGCTTTCATTACGTTGGAAGCCGCTACGGTAAGACAATTATCTCTTTCAGATGATGAAAATAAGGTACTTCAGTTGGAAGACTGGATCTCTAAAGGATATTTTCATCTCTCATTTTATGAAGTTTCAGCATCAGCTGGTACTGGGCTATTAGCCGAAGTAGAAGAACAACCTAAAACAATTAGCTTTGAACCTAACTGGTTACGTAGTGAAGTTGGCGTATGTCCGACTAATGGGATTTATATCATGCGTTATGACAATAACTTTTTGGTGAAGCGATTACAGATGTTACCAGGCGGCATTATCCGCGTTAAATCTGATAATTCTATGTATGACCCTTGGGAAATAACTAAATCACAATTGGACGGTGAAGAACTGGCGCTTATTAGGAGTTGGTTTGGACTGGACAAAAAATATTATTTGTGGGGGGTTAAGGTATGAAACAGACTAATTCGGTTGTTTGAGCTAGTCTGTTTAGTCTCGTCTTTAGACAGCATCTCTTAGAATCGAAGCCCTAAACCATTACTTCGGATAAGTTCAGATTAGGTAAATGAAATCGAGGATGCTAACAAATATGGATCAATTAAGTCGATAACTACTTACTATGATACGTTAGCTAGAATTAGCTTAAGCTTAAGCAATAGTTGTCCGTCACTATCTGACATATTCAGTGAATATTTATTGTTCGATACTTCATTGATACGATTAATATAGTAATCAAATAATGGGTCATCATTGCGCCTGCTTTCAAACACACATGAATAGAATTTAGAAAGTTCATACTGAAGAATGTTTTCTATATTGGATGCTGGGTTTAACAATTCATCATGCTGAAGATCCACTATGTTAACCTCTTGCAAGTTTTGTCGTAGCTCTTCTATGAGTGGCTCCAGGCTATTCTTAAAGTTCAATTCTTCTTCGATTAGCTCAGTTTCAATAAGGCGAGTATCTAACAGCAAAATCAACTCTTCGAGAGTACTCTTATAATAATCATTATCAAATCTCGACTCATTTTCTCTTAACAAAATATCAACGGACTCACGTACATCTTTCCCTGAGTCAATAGGAGTTAAAGCGAGTTCCTGCCTACGAACTTCATATTGCTTTAAGATTTCCGATGAAATCTTCTCAAGGTATTCATAACGTGATTTAAGAAAGGCTACAAGTTCCTTAATATTTAATCCTAGCGTGATATCGTCTTTAATTGGATCATTACTGTAAAGCCTAACTTCAAGGTCAAAGTCTCTCTTCATAACCCCCTCATAAGGCCAGCTTGCAAATCGTTTCTCTTTATCGTCCCCATCAAGATTTACAGGGTGCGCGCCAAAGCATGCTCGAATCTCTTTAAAATAGTCATTATCGTCTTTATCAAAAATCCGCCCGTTAAAGATACATTTTACTCCTTTAAATGGTAATAATTTAGAGGAGTGACCAAAGAATACACGATGTAACTGCCTTACTGCCTCATAAACAATATCAATGGAACTTATCAAAGAATAAATTTGCATGACTCTAACATCAATATTGGAGTCTAGTGAGGGGAAACTATGCAAATTTCGAATAGCTACTGAGATCCAGTCCATACTAGAACAAATAAGGTTCCATTGGTTCTTACCTCCATTGTTTGAATAGGCTTTAAAGACAAATCGATTGTTGTCATTAACTAAATCTCTGAAGGCCGTAATTCTTTTATCATCAATACCAGTCAACATATACACTCCTTACGCGTTAAGGTATTTGGCTAAATCTCAATACATATATACTGGCTACATTGGCTGTACAAGCGCGTAAATATATTTATGTTCAATGTCAGTAAAGAGCACTGGTGCTCACAGAATAAGAGTAGAGCGTCCAGACTCTTCACATGGACAAAATGGCTTAGAGCTTAAACTTCAAATAATATAGCCCACATTACAAAAAATATGATTAAATTGAGTTTAACTAGCCCCATGCTGCTACTTGTTTTGTGATTTTCCACGTTTACTGCCATTTCTTAATTTTTGTTCTACAACACCAGGGCCAGGACTAACAATAACTTGAGACCTCGCATTGGGTAATTTATGTATTAAACTCGCTATTGTCACACCTTTTTCTTTGGCTTCCTGGATTATATTATATAAATCCTCGCCGTTTAGTGCTCCACCATCTTCAGCATATGCAAATGTGTCAATTTTAAATGGCGCATCATTTTCATCCGTGTCATTTTCATCCGTGTCATTTTCATCCGTTACATTTTTACTAGGAGTAGTGACTACAGCATCAAGTACTTCTTCACTATCAAGTAGTTCGTTGATGCCTTCGCCATAACTAAACCTTTGCGTAACTAAATCTGGTTTTGCTCTCATAGCCTCAATATGTATAATATCCATATCACTGAACGGCAGATGAAAGTCGTTATAATTTATAAAAGGCCTTCTGTCTATTCTCATTTGAAAGTGATAATGAGCGTATTTTGAATTCTTCGAATTCTGATGCCCTAAATAATCAGACTCAGCACACGAAAATGACCACTCAATATTTTTATATTTAATGGTAACTTCAAACATTTTGTTACCACTTCCCTCTGCTTTTAAGTCATTTATATTCTTCCCAAAAGATTCTTGATTGGCATACCACCTTAAAAGACTCTGAATCTGAAAATAGCCAAATCCATCTGCTATTGCAGGCATCATATTTTTCTTAAAACCTTTGGGTTTCAATAGCCAATGAATACACGGGTTATCTTTGCTATAAGACTTTAATGGTTTTCTGCATAAATAACACTCACCATTAGAATAACACTCAAGAAAACGATTAAATTCCTTAGTAGCAGAATCTAGGCTAGTTTGATTTCCTTTAGCTCTTTCTTCGGGAGAAAGTTTTGCCATAAACTCAGAAAATTCTTGTCCTTTGCTTCTTAGTTCAACACTCATTGTTTGTTAATACTTCCTTCACATAATACCGTACTCTGCAGCTGTTTTGATGTGAAAAATGTTCGACAGCAGCGCCATATTAAAACTTTTTCTAAATGCCTTTATACATGTTCCCAACTACTTTGAATTTACTAGAAACAAATAAATGCTTTTAAACTAACATCTCTTAATATCTTGTTATATTGAGTTTTCTCATTTTTTATTTTTATTTTGTAGAGGTGAGTTGTTCCAATTATTACACCCACTCAGTTCTGCAAACAGATCTGAAGGGTATTTAATAATGTCAATTATATTATCTGCTGAAATATCTTTTTTACTGAAACCTTCATGCTCAATCGGCTCAGAAACGTTATGACCACGCTCCTTAAGAAATACTCTAAACATCACATTTTCAGGAAGATAAGAATCACTAAGTTGACTCATTGGAACGCTTGACTTTACGATGCACGGAGTTCCAACTTCTCTTAAAATCTCACCTATTTCCGTGTGTTCATGGCAGCCATAAAGTGACTCCCCACCCCAGTATTCAAAGAAGCACCCAATTCCACTCTGCGATTCTAAATATGGTTTGAAAAAACAAAACCATATCATGTCACTTCTGCATCCTGCGGCAGCCTGATTAGTTATTTTTAACTCTTCAGCAACTTTCTCATTTATCAAAGAATTACTCTTCATTCCTTCAATTCTATTAATAAGTGTACTTTTTGTTTGTGCTGCCATGCCATTGGCTAAAATATCCTCTATTTCATGAAGGGCGAGTTTCGTACAATGGTAACCAATTAAGTTGTGTTTTTTTAATGCTTCTCTAAATCTAATGACAAACTCATCATGCATATAACCGTTTGAGTGCCTTTTACAATTACATTCCCAGCCAGAAAAACGTGTAATATTTTCATCTAATAGTTTGACGATCTCATCTGGCCAAGTATCTATAGCTTCGATAACAATGTTAATAATTTTCTCCCTCGAAATTTAGAGCAGGTATACACGATATTGATTGAGCTATATAACGCCCTTAACCATGGTCATTTCCATACAACTTATCAAAATTCACATAAAGAATAGAATTGATATTCTCTACCCATTGAAGGATGCCCATTAAATATCTATCAGCAATACCTATGTGATTTAACCACAGTTTATATGGACGATTACAAAATATTAAAGTAGTAGTTAAAAAACGTATATCTGGTGGATGGTAAAATGGAAAAGGGTCAAATGTATTGTCTTCATTTCTGTACAAACACCAATCGAGACTATCGTTCCATGATGCATGTATTGATTCTGACATCATGCCAAAAGTTGATGTGTACAGCTTTTCGTCTTCTACGTCTTTAAAAATTTCGAAGAAATTTTTACCTTGCAGCTTCCACCCATTCATTTTCTGTTCCTTGAATGAGCTTTCATCGAAACCTTCTAATTCAAGTTTTTCTTGAACCGATTTAAGTAATCTTTTACCTGCCTTGCTTTCGAAAAAAGCATCTCCGTTTTTTAATTCGCGTAAAATCCGTAAACGACCTTTGTATGAAATTTTTCTATAGTCTTCAATAACTTTAGGATCAGATTTCATTAGGTAACTAGCAGTAATAGCCGACTCAACTAAAGGCCGTTCTAGGATACTTATAATTTCAGCATTATCTTTTTCATAGTATGCGACTATTTCTTTAAGTAATTTCCAAACCTTAATTAACAAACCAATAATAGGCGCATCGTCTAGAGAATACCCAGATGGGTTTAATTCAACATTTTTTACTCTTGTGATGCAGTCGTATATTTCAGCCACATCCTTATAAAATACAGCCGCAAATATATTAAGTTTATCTAAGGAGTAAATATGATCCTTAATATAATCATCAGTGTACTTTTCAATGATATTTTCTAATTCGTCCAATTTGACTCAATCCTTGATAACTACGAAGAATGGCTAACGCCCTAATAATGGGCTAAAAATTGTTTACTAAAATGTTGAGGTACGAAAATAGAAAATTGTTTTTAGTCCTTATTTATTAGCTTGTTAGTTTTTTAACGGGTTGAATTGGTTATAGTACTTTTGTACTTCCAACCTTACTTCATGAGCGGCACTTTCGAGCTCCGTAATACCAGCTCCATTTTTGCTCATAACACAGACAATTTTATTACTTATCCAGTCATGATTATCATCAAACTTATCCCAATGTTTTCCTTCTTCAATATCTTTTTGATACTCCCCAATGACTGAGTGGTAAGCATCAAACATAGCAGATACACGATTTTCTAAAATACCTACAAGCTTCCCTCGAATTTCATGAGGAACAAAAGGGTCTGATTTTAGTTTTTCTTGCAAAGCCATAAGTTCCATTTGTTTCTTTGGCACTGGCACGCCAAGAAATCCAAATTTTTTAGTTAAGATCTCATGTTTATGGCTCAGTGCGTACTTATGAATATCATCCAAAGTATCTTGAAGATTTTTATCTTTTGACCAATGTTTTTCAGACGAATAATCAAATTCTTCCCATAATTCTTCACTTAAACTCGAAAGTCTTTCCATTACTTTTTTTTGATATTCTGTATTCACAGAATTTAGTAAACCATTTTTAGCTTTGATAAATGTAAGAATAGCGACTGTAGAAGCGGTAAAATAAAATGCCATTTGAAATAATTTCACTGCTAAATCCATTAATAACTCCTGAAGTACAATTGATCCGAAAAACTAATATTTGTATAAAAGGACTCTCTATTTCCCAAATCTATTCCCCCTAGTCGAACGTAACTAGTCAGATGAAAAATAAGATAAATAGCAATTTGACATTAAAATTGATTCTGAGAAAGCGTGCAGTCCTGTTATTTATTTTTTAATTCCGTTAATTATTAACGATGACAATATGCGACTGATTTTATTGATATTTAATTTAATGGCAAGGAAAAACAAGACTATTTAATGACAAACTGTGACAGGAGTGAAGAATAAACAACTTATAGTCTATAAATTCCCCCTGCTCAGCCTATTTTAATATAATTCAAATACTTAGATTCTCTTACGCTGTTGTATCTAACAACTATAAACAAACATTGAACACATCTAATTTAAGCCCTATCACTTAGCAACAACACTGTATAAAGCGCCAGTAACTTTAGGGGCGGCTTAATGTCTATTAAATCTATTACTAACGGCTATGAAGTCGATTGCCGCCCGCAAGGTCGAAACGGTAAGCGCTACAGAAAGAAGTTTACAACCATAGGTGAAGCGCAGAAATACGAACGCTGGCTGTTGTCGACTCAGAATCAAAAAAACTGGGTTGAAAAATCTGCCGACAAACGCCCTTTACTTGAGTTAATAAACCTTTGCGGCCAACAGCTTAAGACGGGTAAAAAGGC
>Ga0105359_10003270_pt1 | contig 13292 bp, 12 predicted proteins | sample GOMGulsemesocosm_6_FD_83659 | JGI IMG/M metagenome (GOLD analysis project Ga0105359, IMG submission 83659) | Methane-oxidizing microbial communities from mesocosms in the Gulf of Mexico - GOM8C Gulf of Mexico | ecosystem: Environmental > Aquatic > Marine > Cold seeps | place: Gulf of Mexico... | reverse complement strand
CTTATAAATTATTTGAAAAATAATCTTGTTGATATGGTTTTTTTAGATACAAATCTTGGAAATAAGAATGCGATTGATATGGTAAGACATATTAAAAAAACAAATGCAACTCTTCCTATAATCGCTCTTACAGCCTCTGTTATGAGTGAGGATTTAAAATTCTTAAGCCAAAACTTTACAAATTACATTATAAAACCTTACAGTTTTAGTGATATTGATCAGGCCTTGATTTTCTTTAGTGGAAAAGAATTTGAATATGAAGATAAGGATATAAAAGAAGAGAAAGACCCTTGTGTAATAATTGAAAATCAAGAATTAAAACAAGACATCCTTAAGTATGCGAAACTGGGGCAATATAAAATATTATCACAACTTATGGAAGAAATAAATAATAAAACATCTAAAAATGTATTAAAAACACACCTCAATAACTATAATTTTGAAGAAATTATAAATAAAATTGAAGCTGACGTATTATGAAAAAAACATCCCATATTAAAATACTTATTATAGATGATATCTCAGAGAATATAAATGTATTACGTCATATTCTTGATAAATATTTTTATGAATTATTTATGGCAAAAGATGGATTAACAGGTATTGAAATCGCAAAAAGCATCAAACCAGACTTAATACTTTTAGATATTATGATGCCAATAATTGATGGCTATGAAACCTGTAAAAAAATAAAAGAAATCAGTAGTTTAAAAGATATTCCTGTCATATTTTTATCTGCATTAAGCAGCACAGAAGATAAAATTAAAGCTTTTGAGGTGGGAGGTATTGATTATATTCCAAAACCTTTTAATGATGAAGAAGTAATCATGAGAGTAAAAGCACATCTACAAACAAGTATGATTATAACTTCTTTAAACAATTTACTTGAAAAATCCTTTCATGAAATATATACACCTTTAAGTGTCATTCAAACAGGAATAGAGATGCAAACCTTAGAGCATGGGAGTAGTGAGTATATCGACAGTATTAAAGCTGCTATGATAAATTTAAATGTGGTATCTGATGATATTTATTATGCTATTAAAAAAGAAATCAGCCCCTTTGATCCTAAATGGATAGAATTGGATTTATTTATAGAAAAACAGATTAAATATTTTAAACCTCTTGCCAAAACAAAATCTATTACATTTTCATTTCACAATTATATTGAAAATCCAATGATTTATATAAACAATACGGAGTTAAAAAGATTGATTTTAAATGTATTATCAAATGCTATTAAATATTCAAGCCCAAATACAATAATAAAAATAAAAATAAAAAGCAAAAATGATAAAATAGTTTTTTCCATTAAAAACCAAGGTAGAGTTATTAAGAATAAGGATGAAATATTTAAAAATCTTTTTCAAGAGGACAGTGCTCACTTGGGCTTGGGTATTGGTTTGGATATAGTTGCACAAGTATGTAAAAAGAATAATATTGAAATTAAGGTAAAATCTATTAATAACTTTACAAAATTTAGTTTCACTTATAAAGAAGAAAAATGAAAATTTTATTACTCGAAGATGACTTTTTATTAAAAAAACATATTGAAAAATATTTTGTATTAAAAGGGCATGAAATAATTGCTTTTGATGATGGTTTGCATATGCTTGATAATGTTAATCTCTATGACTTTGACTTCTTTATTTTTGATATTAACGTGCCTAATATTGATGGTTTTGAAGTGCTAGAATTTTTAAGAGAAAAAAAGATTGATTTCCCTGTCATTATGATAAGTGCAATGGTAGATATATCCAACGTTAAAAAAGCCTATGCTCTTGGTTGCAGTGATTATTTAAAAAAACCCTTTGAACTTGCAGAATTAGAATTAAGAATGGATGCGATTATGAAAAGCTTCCATTTTAAAGAATATATCGAATTTAAAAATGGATATAAATACGATTTAATTGAAAAACAGTTATTCAAAGAAAAAGAAGCCATCGTTTTATCAAAAAAACAAAATGAAATTTTGTATTTATTAATTAAAAATATAGGCAGAGTATTGTCTTTTGATACCATTGCTGATTTCATTTATGAAGATGCCTTTAAAGACATGCACACTATTTCTAGTCACATAAGAGATATAAGAAAACATATCGATTTTGAATTAATCAAAAATGTCCGTGGTGTTGGATATATAATAAAAAAGTAGGTAAGAACATGAAACAATTATTCACAATTTTGCTTGTAGATGATATAGAACAAAATTTAGATGCACTATCACTTATGATTTTAGATGAATTTGATGTTAAGATTGAAGTTTCTAAAAGTGCACAAGAAGCTATTGATATACTTATGAAAAAAGATATCCATTTAATTTTAACAGATATTCAAATGCCAGATATTGATGGTTTTGAATTTGCTGAATATTTAAAAGGCATTGAGCGAATAAAAGATATTCCAGTAATTTTCATTACGGGAATTTATGACAAAGAAGAATACCAACAAAAAGGTTATGATTTAGGAGCGATTGAATATATTACTAAACCAATTAATAATACATTATTCACTTCAAAATTAAGGGTGTACCTCAAACTTTTTGAAGATAAACTAAAGCAGGAAAACGAATTAAGTAAAAAGAATGAAATTATTATATATCAATCCAAAATGGCTGCTATGGGTGAAATGATAAATGTAATATCTCAACAATTAAAACAACCACTAAATAACCTATCCCTTTATTGTCAGGATATAAAAAGTTCTTTTGAATTTAATGAAATCAATGAAGAATTTGTAAAAGATTTTGATGATAATACAAAAAAACAAATTCAATTTTTAAGTCAAATTATTGATGACTTCAGAAGTTTCCTTAGTCCAAATAAATTAAAAAAAGACTTTAATATTGAAACTTCTCTTAATAAAATACTTAGTTTAATGAAAAAACAATTGGATGAAAATAAAATAAATATTCAAATAAATATTCAAGAAAAACATCTTTATGGTACAGAATCAGAGTTTGAACAAGTCTTAATAAACCTTATATCAAATGCGCAAGATGCCCTCGTTGAAAACAAGACAATAAATAAAGAGATAACTATAAAAAGTTTAAAAAAGAATGAGGGTATTGAATTTTTCATTGAAGATAATGCAGGAGGAATTCCCAAGAGTTTGAAGGATAAAATATTTGATCCATATTTCACTACAAAAGACGAGGGTACAGGAGTTGGTCTTTATATGGCAAGACTTGTTATTGAAGCTAGTTTTGGCTCTCACTTGAATGTAGAGAATGGACAAAATGGTGCAAGGTTTATTATTCATTTTCCAAAAGAGAATAAAGGAGTCATTCAAAAATAAAAAGAGCCAATGACCTCATCTTCTGTATAAGAAAAAATCAAATACCTACAGTAAAATTTAAGAGCACTTATAAAGTAAGCTTTGTGCTTTTTGCCCTGCTGTAAATTTACTCATTCCATACAGGCATCTTTTTATACTTATTTATTTCTATATTATATTTTCATTTTAAAATGTTCATAAATTTTTATTAATAACTCTATGGTTTCTTATTGTTTCATAATTATTTTTTTCTATATTTAGTATATCTACTAAGAATTTTTTTGATGTTTTTAAATCTTTTGTTTTGTATTTCACATGCGCTTCTTTTAATAAATTTTGAACAACTTTATTAGTGGACATGTTATTTTCCCTTCAAATCCATCTTTCTTAATTACTGCAAGGTATAAAATAAGCTTGAATTAATAGCTAAAGTCTCTTATAAATAGAAGAAACATCTTTTAATATATAATATATAATTTTATTATTAGATTTAATTTTTATTCACAAATTTATATTTACTTTGATATGATATTAAATAGTAATAATGCTCGTTACTCAATATATAAGGATTCATTATGAAAAATGCTTCTATAGACCATTTTTTTAATCAAGAATTTGATAAACAAGATTATTTTAAACAAAATGCAAAAGAAATTGTTAAACAGCATATTGAACATACAATCAACTTAAATGAAAGCAAGAATCTTCTAAGCGCTGAAGAAAAAAAAGCTCTGCAATTAGATGACAAACTTGAGTTTACGAAAGAACTCATTGATGTTTTTAAAAAAGAACATATACTTGGATTAAATCCCAAAGCACTTTTATCAAACTTATTTCATAAAATTAGAACACTTGACTATAAGCAAACAACAATTGATGAATTTAAAAAATCGGGTGTTTTATATTTTAAACTAAAACACTCTTGCGATGAAAAAACGTGTAAAGGATGTGAGAGTCTTGTTGAACGTGTTTTTTCAATTGATGAAGATATAAATGAAATTTTAGAGCATACTTGTACTTCTGCTTATTGTCGATGTTTTTTACAAGAAATATCACATGCGCAAGAAGACATAGAAAATACCTTAAAAAAGAAAAAAGAAAATGAAAGTAACATATCCTTTAAATTAATATTTTTTATTCTTGCACTGGTATTGTTTACCTTGTTTATATATTCTTAAAAAGAAACAGAATAACTATAACGATACTTAGTATTTAAAACTAATTAATTATTATATAAATTATCTTTTAAAATCTTTGCTAAGATAGTGTATATAAATAATAAATGAGGAGTTTATTATGGAACTACATGGAATTACTTTAGATTTTGATGATATTAAAACCTGTGGATTATTGCCAGACTTATGTTCTAATTGGGATCATCGTTCAGAAGAGTTATCTGAAATCGAGGCATTGTCAGAATATTGGGATAATAACATTAACACAGTACTAGAAAAAACAAATAAAATTATAATTGGAAATATGGGCAATAAGTCTATTATTTACTCTGCTGATAAAAATGCTATTTTGGTAATCAAAGATGTTTTTAAAGAACTAGAACTATCCACCATATCGTATACTGATATTGACCATTATGAACATTATATTACACATGATTATTTTAAATATTGTTTTCTTCATTAAAGAGTAATAAATTATTTTTATTTCAAGATCCCTAATAAAGTTATTTTAAAAATTATTTATAAAATAACTTTTTAGGAAAAACTTAAAATTTAGTTTTTGTAAGTATTATTTTGTTTTTTTTTGATAAACTAATTACAACAATTACTACTACGGGCTAAGGAAATCTATCATGTTAAAAAACCTCACAATAAAATCAAAAATATTGTTTATTACTCTTTTTGGACTTTTATTATTATCTTCTGTTTTAGGTTATGTTTCAGTATCAAAAGCAAAAGAATCCTTAATAAAAAAAAGTTACGATATGTTAACTTCTACAAGAGATAATAAAGCAAAACAAGTAAAAAACTATCTTGAGCAAAGAATTAAAGACATTAAAGTTTTAAGCAAAAGCTCAAATGCAGATGAGTTATTATATGACCTAGGTAATTTATATGATGATTTGGACCTTGAAGAAGATGAAATATTCGATGTTTCAATAGTTAGTATTAAAGATGCTACAACACCTCATGAAAACTTTTTTCAAAATTTTGCTAAAGAGTATGGCTACAATGACATTTATTTAATTAATGCAGAAAGTGGACATGTATTATATACTTCATCAAAATTAAAAGACTACGGTAGTAATTTAAAGTTTGGAAATTTAAAGAGCAGTCCACTTGCACAAGTTTGGAAAAAAACGCTTGAAAGTAAAGAAGCTACTTTTATTGATATGACTAAGTATAGTATTAATGATAATAAACCAACTATGTTTTTAGGAGCGCCTGTATTCCAAGATGAAGAAATAAAAGGTGTTATTGTTTTTCAGATATCGACAAAAGATATAAACGACATTATGTCTTTTAGAAAAGGCTATACAAAAAGTCAAGAAGACTATTTAGTAGGTCAAGATTATTTAATGAGAAGTAATTCCTATCTTGATCCTAAAAACCACTCTTTAAATGCATCCTTTGCTAATAAAGAAAAAGGAAAAGTAGAAACCAGGGCGGCTAAAAATGCCTTGAAAAAAATAAGCAATACTGAAATTGTACTTGATTACAATGGCCAAGCCGTTTTATCTGCCTATTCTTCAATTTTGGTCTCTAAAAACATTCATTGGGCAATTATCTCAGAAATAGATGAAAAAGAAGTTTTAGAAGTACCCAATGCCCTACGCATTGAGATAATTGTAATTGCATTTGTTTTATTGTTCTTAATATTTATAATGATTTATTTTGTGATTAACAACATCATAATAAAACCTTTAAATACTTTTCAAAATGGTTTGCTTGATTTCTTTTCTTATTTAAATAAAGAAAAAGATAATGTGCAAAGTTTAGAAATTAAAAGCAATGATGAAATTGGTAAAATGTCGCAAGTAGTAAATGAAAATATTGAAAAAACACAGCATATAATAAATGAAGATAAAAAAGTTATTGATGAAACAATATCCATTTTAAATGATTTTGGAAATGGGGATTTATCTCAAAGAATATCTGTGCAAACAAGCAATCCTTCTTTACAAACATTAAGCTCGCTATTGAACAAAATGGGGTCCAAACTAGAAGAGAATATACAAAACATACTTCTTGTTCTTAAAGAATATTCTTCTTTAAATTATCATTCAAAAGTTGAAACAAAAGGCATTAAAAAGCACCTACTAGAACTTGCAAATGGCATCAACTTTTTAGGAGATACAACTATTGAAATGTTGGTTGAAAACAAAACCAATGGACTTACTTTAGATGAAAGTACCGATATTTTATTAGAAAATGTTGAAATTTTAAATAAAAATGCCAATAAATCAGCTGTTTCGCTCGAAGAAACGGCAGCAGCAGTTGAAGAAATCACATCCAATATTGTTCAAAACTCTCAAAGTATTGCGCAAATGGCATCCAATGCAAATGAATTAGAAAACAAAGCAAAAAAAGGTGGAGAATTAGCCAATGAAACCACAGCATCAATGAACCAAATTGATGAGCAAGTCAATGCCATAAATGAAGCCGTACTTATAATTGATCAAATTGCATTTCAAACCAATATTTTATCTCTTAATGCAGCAGTTGAAGCTGCAACTGCTGGCGAAGCTGGAAAAGGATTTGCAGTAGTAGCACAAGAAGTAAGAAATCTAGCAAGTAGGTCAGCACAAGCTGCCGAAGAAATTAAAACAATGGTTGATAATGCCAAAACCAAGGCAAAAGAAGGAAAAGAGATTGCTTTTAATATGAGTACTGGATACAAAGAATTACAGGAAAATGTTTCAGAAACAATTCATTTAATTAAACACGTCGAAAATTCTAGTAGCGAGCAAAAAACAGGCATTGAACAAATTAATGATGCGATAAATTCTTTAGATCAGCAAACGCAAGAAAATGCCTCTATTTCAAACAGAACATATGATGTAGCAAAACAAACAGACGCAATGGCAAAAGTTGTAATTAGTGATGCCAATAAAAAAGAATTTCCTGGAAAAGATGATTTAAAAGCAAAAGATATTGAACACGTTCAATCTTTATACTCTAGTGAAATAAAAAAAGAAAAGAAAATAAGTCCAAAGAATAATTTTGCATCAAAAGATGAAGAAAACACTTGGGAAAATTTTTAAAATATTTACTTAACAAAAAGCCAACAATTTAGTAATATAATATTAAATAATTTAGAATACACTATATACAAGTAAAAGAAATAAATAATAATATTTATTTCTTTTAAATTGTTTTAATGTATAATTATTTAACTAAAGGATAATTATGAGAAGAATTACAAAAATAGTATTGTTTTTTTTATTTTTAAGTGCGCTTGCAAATGCACAAGGCTTAAGAATACAGCAAGAAGAATTACTTAAAAATATTGACACCTACAAGATTCTAGATACACGAGATGCAAAAAAATATAACAAAGGACATATAAAAAATGCCCTAAACTTCCCTATTAATCTAAGCTACGAACACAAGCAATTAGATGGAAAAGTAGTTGCTCCTAAAAAAATGCAAAAAATTATCAGAGATTTAGGACTTAATATAAATGATCCAATAATTATTTATGATAATGGTACCTATTTTGATGCTGCAAGATTATTTTGGACACTTGAAGTCTATGGTTTCTTGAATGTGAAACTTTTAAATTCTGGTTATGCAAAATGGTTAAATACGAAAAACCCAATTCAAACAATCATTCGACCTATTAAAAAAAGTAATTACACAGCAAGAGTAAATAACAAGCGATTAGCTACAAAATTCACCACACAAATTGCTACTAAAAATCCCAATGTTGAGATTGTTGATGCACGTACTTATGATTCTTATCTTGGAAAAAAATCTGCTGCTAGCCGCTTTGGTCATATACAAAGCGCATCTCACATTGCAGCAACACATAATATTAACTATTCTAACAATTATCAAGTGCTAAAAAATTCAAAAGAATTAGAAGCAACCTATAAACACCTTAATAAAAACAAAAAAGTTGTTGTATATTGTGATATTGGAAGAGTTGCAGCGATGAACTATTTTGCTTTAAGAGAGTTAGGATATGATGTATCAAATTACGATGCATCGTGGAAAGAATGGGGAAATGATGAGACATTACCAATTACAAATCTGTCTAAATAAACACTATGTGGGCTAAGCTTTCACTTAAGAGTCAGCTTATCTTAATAATGACCTTTTTGGTCATTGTTATTGAAGCAAGTACTTTATTTATTGTTGAGAGACTATACAAGCAAGATCGAGAGCATCAAGCAATTGAACAAGCAAAAACCCTTGTTAAATCTCTAAACAATGACTTATTAAAAGTAATTATAAGCTCTAATGCCGATCAATTCTCTGATATTAACTACCGTTTAACGGGATTTAAAAACCTTGACGGTTTAGTTGTTTATGATAACAAATCAGAAGAATTGTATCAATATGAACAAACCGAAGCTATCTTTATGTACCACGATAAATTATCAAAAAATCAAATATTTTTCATGCAAAACAACTTGTATATAAAACAAGACATTATTGCTGATGGTTACACTTTTGGGCATACTATATTAAATTTAAGTTTATTACAATATCAAGAACGGCAAGAAAAAGATTTATTTATCATCTTTTTAATTTTTCCTTTTGCTTTAATTTTGAGTTTTTTTATTTCTTTATATTTAAGCAAAAGTTATACCAGGCCTTTTGCACTCCTAAGCCATTCTATTTCTTCAAGCGACCCAACAAAAAAAGAAATCAAGCCCTTAAAAACACAGGCCAAAAATGAAATTAAAGAATTGTTTGATGGCTTTAATACTATGATGAAACAAATTTTTAATTCCTCTCAACAATTAGTATATCAAGCCAATCATGACCAATTAACAGGTTTATTTAATCGTTTTTATATTGACAAAGAATTAAAAATAATGTTAAAAAGCGATGATACTTGCCAATATTGCATGATTAATATTAATATTGATAATTTTAAATTGGTAAATGAAACACTTGGTTACCAAGCAGGAGATAAACTTTTAAAAATGATGGCGCATTCATATGCTCAGACCTTACCAGAAAATTCTATTTTTGCAAGAGTAGATGGGGATCATTTTATTGTTATATTAAAAATAAACAATGATGAGCAGCTTTCTTCTTTAATTGATAAAAGTGTAGATCAATTAAGTGATTATCGTTTTGTTTGGGAACAAAAAGCACTTAGTGTAAGTTCAAGTATTGCAGTCGTTTGTTTTAAGGCCAATGAATATACCTTAAATGAACTAACAAAAATTGGTGATTCTTCCTTGTATACGGCAAAAACACTTGGAAAAAACACTGCTTACATCTACCAAAAAGACGATGATATTACAAAACGTTTTGATGCAGAAGTGCAAACGGCCTCTAATATCAAAGAAGCCTTATTGGGTTCTGGTTCACGTTTTGAACTTTTTGCACAAGCGATTGTACCTCTACAAGAAAAAAGCGATGAGTATTCTTATGAGATACTAATACGAATGTGGGACAAAGAAAACAACTTTATACCTCCTGATAATTTTTTACCTACTGCTAATAGATATCAACTTATGTGTGATATTGATATGTATGTTTTATGGACATATTTAGAAAGCGTAAGCAAAGATAAAAATCATTTATCTAAGCTTCATTCTGCTCATATTAATCTTGATGGTGCTTCTTTAAACAACCCTACTTTCCAGAAGAAAGTAAAAGAAGCTGTTGCTCATTTTGATTTTCCTTGGGAAAAACTAGAATTAGAAGTAACAGAGACTTCTGCTATTGGAAATTTTTCTTTAGCAAATGAGTTTATTTCATGGTTAAAAAGTGTAGGTATTGGTTTGGCATTAGATGATTTTGGTACAGGAATGGCTTCTTTTGAATACTTAAAAAGTTTGCCTTTTGATATTATTAAAATTGATGGTTCTTTTATAAAAGACATGCACAATGACCCTACAGATAGAGCGGTAATAAAATATATTCATGAAATTGCCACTTTAAAAAAGCAAAAAACGGTTGCTGAGTATGTGGAGACACAAGAAGATGTAGATGAATTAACACAAATAGGAATTACGTATGGACAAGGTTATTTTCTAGGAAAACCAAAAGCATTAAAAGAATGGTTATAAGTCAAATAAAGAAGAAATCTTTTCTTCTTTTATTTTTATATCTTTTTTAAATACTTGTTTTAAACAAGATATCTCATTAAAAGAGACTTTGTTTATTTCTTTTGACACTTCTTGCATCTGTATATTTTCACTTTCATATATTCTAAACATTTTATTTAATGCTTCAATATTAGAAGAATTTAGCCAGCTTGAAAAGTTCTCTTTTTCTAATACGACAGGCATACGATGATGGATCTCTCCTAATTTGTCATTTGCATCACAAGTAATGATTGCAAGTGTCACAATTTTCATGTTTAAATCTTTATCAAACCACTCATCCCAAATACCAGCAAGGCCCATGTAATTGTTTTTTTTAGAAGAAACATAAAAAGGTATTTTTTCTTTATTCTGTTTTTTCCATTCATAAAAACCGTTAATAGGAACAATACAGCGCCTACTTTTAAACGCCTCACGAAAGGTTTGTTTCTCAAAAATACTTTCGCTTCTAGCATTTATGTTCATAGAAGTTCTATCTTTTGCCCAAGAAGGTAAAAATCCGAAATGTCCGTATAGATAGTTGCCATTGTTTAAAAGTACGGGAATAGCAAGAGTAGGAGCTATATTGTAAGAAGGATTAAGCTTTTGCACCATATCAAACTTTATAAGCTCTCCACACTCTTCTTTGAAGCGTATATCATCATATATTACTAAACGTCCAGGCATATTACTCTTTTTAAGGAATTTTAGCATAATTTCTGCAAAAATATTAACAAGCAAGGCTTATCTACATCTCTAAAAGTCACCAATTAATGTTTAATTTTCACTAAACTAATTATATTAAATAATTATTAAGCTTATTTTAAAAGAATTTTTAATATTATTTTACAAATTAAAAGGAAACAAAATGATAAAAAAAATAGCGATTGCAAGTTTAGTAAGTCTAACACTTAGTACAAGTCTTTTTTCACAAGAACTCTATGTAAAATTAGGATTAGGAACTGCAAGTGTAGATTCGAATGTTGATGCTGTTAATTATACTAGTGAAAAAATACTTACTCTTGCAATGGGTACTAAAATAAAAGAATTTGATTTTGAAGTAGAATATACGTATGAAAAAAACAAATGGAATATTTCTGCTGCTAATTCAATTTCTGGAGCAACTATAAATGGTAAAGGAAAAAATCACAATTTAATGATTAATGGTTTTTATAATTTTGACCTAGATTCTGATTTCACACCTTATGCAGGACTTGGACTGGGTGGGGCAAATTATGAAAACGGTTCAGAAGACGAATCAGTGTTTGTATATCAAGCCATGATTGGAGTAAATTATGCTTTAACAAAAGAATTTGATTTAGGTGTTGAATACAGATATAAAGATACAAACTCAGACTATGATTTAAGTTCAAACAATCTTTTATTTGTAAGCAAATACAAGTTCTAAAAATAAGATTGTTTTAAAACAATCTTATTTCTTCTCTTCTACAAAGAAGCTTCTTGCTTTTTTAATCTTTTGTACCCACTTTTTATTAATCTTAATAAAGGCTTTCTATAAGATGAAAATACGTATTGTTTAATTAAATAAGCCAGTCTTCCTTTGACATGAAATAAATCATAAATATTACCCACAGCATATTTACCACCCAAAGCAATAAGAATACCTTTTATTTTCACATCACATCTTTTCATTTTTTTATTTTTGATTAAAGAAAGAATGTTCTTTCCCGCACATACTCCACTTTCTTGGGCTACTGTTACATTGGGTGGTAAGATATTATTCTTTTTATCTTTTATCTCTGCCATATCTCCAACAGCAAATACATTTTTGTACTTAGTACTTTGTAAATACTCATTGACTATAACTTGATTGTTACTGTTTTTTTCAAGTGCTAAGTTTTCACATAACCTAGGCCCCGTAATTCCCCCTGTAAAAATCAAAAAAGAGTGGTAAATTTTTAGTCCATTGGATAAAAACAAACAATCATTTTGAGCTTTTTCCAGTTTTGTATTGGTGAGAATATTAATACCCAAGGCTTTTAATCTCTTATGCGCCAAAACAATTAGTGTCTCACTTAAACCAGGTAAAATGGTGTCACTTGAAGAAATAAGCGATATTTTAAAATTATCACAAGAAAAACTCCCTCTTGTAAAAAATTTTTTTGAATTATATGCCATTTCTGCTGCTATTTCAACTCCTGATAGTCCAGCACCTACTACTACGATATGGGTATTATCACACTTTTTAACCTCATCTGCAATTTTTCTAAATAAACGGTTTTCAAAACTTTGTTTAAAAAATACGGCACGATGCAGTTTTTTTATATCATCTTCGTGATTTAAGCCAGGAATTTGTAAGGGAAAATGACTTCTTGTGCCTAATGATAAAATCAAATAATCGTATTCTATGCTCTCTTTTTCATCTGTATAAATTTTTTTTATTTCTAAATCAATGTTGGATACTTTTAAATTTTTATATTCTAAATAATTGTGATTAAGCCCCATACATAAAGTGGTCAAATCTATTGTTACATCTGCTATATTAGATTTGTTTGCAATTAAGTCATATACTTCTGGTTGCAAATTATGATAACTGTGTTTATCGATAAGTGTTATTTTAATATTTTGATTTTTAATCAATTCTCTTAGCGCATAAATACCAGCATATCCTGCACCTACTATTACTACTTTTTCCATGCTTCATTCCTTTAACAAGTAAAGGAAGTATATATACTTTTTGTAGCCTAAATATAGCGAGTTTATTGATTCTTGCGTTTTTCTTCTTTTAAACGTTTTTTAATGTCTTTTTTTCTTAAAGGAACAAAAT
>Ga0105359_10003264_pt1 | contig 13301 bp, 9 predicted proteins | sample GOMGulsemesocosm_6_FD_83659 | JGI IMG/M metagenome (GOLD analysis project Ga0105359, IMG submission 83659) | Methane-oxidizing microbial communities from mesocosms in the Gulf of Mexico - GOM8C Gulf of Mexico | ecosystem: Environmental > Aquatic > Marine > Cold seeps | place: Gulf of Mexico... | reverse complement strand
TTTGGCGATCGCTTGTGCTTTTCTAAAGTAGATCGCTATTTTGATGCGCCGTTTAATCGCAGTGATAAATTCGTTATTGCGGCTAACCCTGCCAAGTTTACTTGTGCTTGTTGTGATTCTTCGGTATTGGAAAAGGCCTTGATACCTTCTATCTATCGCTCGATTAATGCAGGCACGGCGGTTACGGGCTGGCAGGGTGAACACATGGATTTGAGTATGGCGCTTGATGGGCTGATTTATAAAAGGGCAAAAGCGCAGGATATAACTGTTGGTAAACAGGGGCGGTTGCTATGACGTGGAGTGTGGGGAAGTATATTTTGAACCCTAATAAGGGTTAAAGGGTTTTCAACACATGACTATTGCTGGTTAAATCATTAAAATAGCCTAATTCATTTAACTAGAAATAATTATGGTCTCTAAAGCTCAAGTCAAAAAGGTATTATCGAAAGCCGAACAACGCTGTACTGCTTCTGGTAGTCGGCTTACCGAAAAGCGTAAGAAAATCTTAGCGATTATGGTTTCTTCTGATGTGCCTTTATCTCCTTATGAGGTTGTGGACCAATATAACGCGGCGGCGGAGTCGAAAATGCCGGCTAACTCTGCCTATCGCATTTTAGATTTCTTAGTGGGTGAGAACTTGGCTCATAAGCTCGCGTCTGCGCAAAAATACGTCGCTTGCTCGCATATCGCTTGTGATCACTCTCATGAAGTACCGCAGTTTTTGATTTGTAGCCAGTGTCAAAATGTTCAGGAAGTCGGTATTCAAGCCGAGCTTATGAAGCAGCTAAAAGATAATGTTGAATCTACCGGTTATAACATGACTAGCCAGCAGTTAGAGATTCAATGTTTATGCCCTAATTGTCAATAAAGCAGTTTTTTCTAGTAAATTATTAATGATATGATATATCATCTATTTAGATATTTGCTAAATTTGGATGATTAACCCATGAATCGACTCCCTGTAACCGTACTCTCTGGCTTTTTAGGCGCAGGGAAGACGACTGTTTTAAGCCATATTCTCAATAACCGTGAAGGTAAAAAGGTCGCTGTTATCGTCAATGATATGAGTGAAATTAATATTGATGCGAATATGATTCAAAATGAGGTTTCCTTTAGCCATCACGAAGAAAAGTTAGTCGAGATGAGTAATGGCTGTATTTGCTGCACATTACGTGAAGACTTACTTTTGGAGGTGAATAAGCTGGCTCAAGAGGGAAGATTTGAATATTTGGTGATTGAATCAACCGGAATTTCAGAGCCCTTACCTGTTGCGGAGACATTTACTTTTGCCGATGAAAACGGTGTTTCGTTAGCGGATGTGGCTCGGTTAGATACCATGGTGACTGTGGTGGATGCGGTCAATTTTTTGAAAGATTATGACGAGGCTAAGTCGCTACAAGAAACCGGCGAGTCGCTTGGGGATGAAGACGAGCGCAGTGTCGCCGATTTGCTTGTGGATCAAGTGGAGTTTGCCGATGTTATTTTGATTAGCAAAACGGATGTTGCTAGTAAAACCGAAACAGAGCGTTTAACTGCCATTATTAAAACGCTGAATACCCATTGTGAGATTATTGCCATTGCACAAGGAAAGGTGAATATTGATGCGGTATTGGATACTAAGTTATTCGATTTTGAGCGCGCACAGCAAGCTCCTGGCTGGTTAAAAGAGATGCGGGGTGAGCATGTTCCTGAAACAGAAGAATATGGCATTGGTAGCTTCAGCTATGCTGCGAGGCGACCTTTTAATCCACAAAAATTTTATGATTTTCTGCATGATATACAAAAATATGGAAAGCTTCTTCGTTCAAAAGGTTTTTTTTGGTTGGCAACACGTCCACGATTTGCTGGGCAATGGAGCCAAGCTGGAGGGATGGCAAGGCATGGTTTTGCTGGCTTGTTTTGGAAAGCGGTGCCAAAAGACCGCTGGCCTGAAGATGAGGACTATTTGGATTCCATTGAGAAACAGTGGGTAGAACCCTTTGGAGATATGCGACAAGAGCTGGTATTTATTGGCCAAAATTTAGATGAAGAGGCTATGACTTCGGCGCTGAATGAGTGTTTGTTGGATGAAGAGGAAGTATTAAAAGGTAAGGAGTACTGGGGAACTCTGCAAGATCCGTTTCCAACTTGGGAGCAAGAGGCATGAATTTTGTGCAAGGAAACGATCTTATGGTATTCACTAATATTTATCAGGATGATTGTAATATCACTGTGTGGAAACGCAATTTATCGCAGCAGCTACAGCAAGATATCGCTGAGTATTTGAGTGTGAATACCGGCTTGCAAGCATCGATGATATTGTCACCAGAAAATGCAGCCTCGGCCATTCATAAAACGTTAGGCGGTTCAAAATTAACCGCCGCGTTAAGTGAGAATATTGCCGAGTTAGTAGATATTTTTTGCTGTTTATTCGAGTTGCAGCGTGTTGGCTTACGACTAACTGCGTTGGATGGGGCTATGTGTCCTCGTTTTCATGTTGATCGCGTTCCCACACGTTTGGTCACTACTTTTCAAGGTATCGCGACTGAATGGCTGCCTCATAATGTTGTTGATCGCAGTAAGTTAGGTCACGGAAGTGAGGGTAAGCCTGATGACGAGTCTGGAATATTTTCGAATAAAGAAGATATTAAGCAACTGAGCAGTGGTGATGTGGCTTTATTAAAAGGAGAAGGCTGGGAGGGGAATGAAGGGGCTGGCTTAGTTCATCGCTCCCCTTTATTAGGGATGGGTGAAAAACGTTTATTACTTACGTTGGATTTTAATTAATACGCGGATCAACTAACAAGCCGTGGTGTATTAAATCCACTAACCACATTTAATTCTTTAATAAAACGAACCAAGGATTTCTCCGTGAAAATAAAACACTACATAGCTACGTGTTTACCACTAGTTTTGGTCGCATGTAATGATGACAACTCCTCAAATTCTCAATCCTCAGATTTGAACAATGATTTGATTCAAGTAATAGAACAAGTATCAGACGGACAGGGGCTGAACGCATTTATTCTGCCTGCCAGTGATGATTTTAGTTCTATCCCCCAGGATCCGAACAATACTCTCACTGCTGAAAAAGTGGCATTGGGCCAAATGCTATACCATGAAACGGCGCTGGCAACAGAAGGTATTTCCGACAGAGAAAGCACTTGGTCTTGCGCCAGCTGCCATCACGCTGCAGCAGGTTTTAAAGCAGGTGTACCACAAGGTATCGCCGAAGGTGGTGAAGGTTTTGGGTCAGCTGGTGAAGGGCGTACTTTTGCGACTGGGTTTGATGGTGAAGCTTCAGACCCTGCGTTAAAACCTGATATACAGCCAGTCACTTCCCCTGCGGTACTGAACGTCGCTTACCAGGATGTTATGCTTTGGAACGGACAGTTTGGTAATACCGTCGACGGGATTGTAAACAGCAATTTGGCCGCTAATACATTAGCCACAGAGGGTACGCCAAAAGCGCATAATAACCGTCAGCTTTCAGGCCTGGAAATTCAGGCAATTGCTGGCACAGGCGTTCACCGTTTAAGTACAACCAATGATTCAATTCTGCAAACCAATTCTCAGTACCAAGCACTATTCGATGCCGCCTACCCAAGTGGTTCCAATGATGTTCTGGAAGATGCTGGTAAAGCCATCGCGGCATTCGAACGAACCATTTTCGCAAATCTGGCTCCATTCCAGAAGTGGTTGAAAGGTGATGCAATGGCGATGAGCGATCAGGAAAAACGCGGTGCAATATTATTCTTTGGAGAAGCAGAATGCGTCGCTTGCCATACCAGCCCGGCATTAAGCTCCAAAACAGACGCGACAGAAAATGAAATGTTTTTTGCTATCGGCTTCAGTGATTTTGATCCGAATGATTTTCAGATATCTGGTGTAGTCGATGATGCGACTAGCCGCGGTCGCGGTGGATTCACTGGTAATGCAATCGATGATTATAAGTTTAAGGTACCGCAGCTATATAACCTGGCCGATACTTCAATCTTTGGTCATGGCGCTTCATTCCGTTCTATTAAAGATGTAGTGAAATACAAAAACGCCGCTGTATCTCAAAAACCTCTGCCAGAAGGAAAACTGGATAGCCTTTTTCAACCACTTAATCTCGATGAAAAAGAAATTGATGATATCGTCGCATTTCTTACGGCTGCGTTACATGACGATGATCTAAATCGTTATGTTCCAGTGTCAACACCCAGTGGACAATGTTCGCCTGTGAATGATGCAATTTCAAAAACAGATTTAGCTTGCTGAAGTATCGAAGGTTAAGCACCTGAAACTTAACCATTACTATTTAATGTGTGCTTTTTGTGGATTGTATAATTAAAGAAAATCAGGGAGGTATAAATCATCAAATATCCCGCAGTGTAAAGGGTTAACCGAGCGGATGGCAGAATTTGATATCAAATTGACAAAAGCGAACGTTGAATATACTGTCTCTGTTATCAGTAACAGGGATGGTCGTATGATTTCAAAGAGCATTTCTCTTCGTTTGTCATTTAGGAAAAACAATGGACTATCAAACTTACCTGCCCCACCCAGATTTAGAATCACTCATTAGTTGCTATTGGACATTGGAAGTACCTGCCGCAAAGGATGTACAAAGACAACGCGTAGTTCCTGATGGCACAATTGAAATGGCATTTATACTTGGGGATGATATCAAGCGGTATACCAGCGAAGATGAATTTATTATACAACCTCGTTCAATGGTATTAGGGCAAATCATTGACCCTTTTTATATTGAGCCAACAGGATATGTTAATACCTTTGCCATTCGTTTTTATCCTTACGGGTTTGCCAATTTCGTATCGGTACCCCTTAAAGATTTGGCAAAGACTGAAACGCCGATAAAAGTGCTGTTTGGAGAAGAAACTGCCAAAAAATTAGAGCAAGACATCATTCAAGCAACGGATACAAAGCAAAGAATAGAGATCATCGAGTGTTTTCTTCAGAACAAACTAAATGATCAAGTGATGGTCAGTAATATAGTAACTAACATAGTAAGAGAAACCATTGATACTCTTTTAGCGACAAAAGGAAGTGCATCGATAACGGATATTCTTAAAGGAGATTTATCAAAAAGAAGGCAGCTTGAAAGAATGTTCGTAAAACACGTCGGTATCAGTCCAAAACAATTAGGTAAATTAATTCGCTTACAAAGTGCTTTAAAAATGATGCTTAATAAAGAAGATGAAAGCCTCACAAGCATTGCTTATAACAATGAATACTACGATCAAGCGCATTTTACAAAAGACTTTAAAGAATTCACCGGGGTTAGTCCTAAGGAGTTTTTAGGTAATGATAATATGGCACTTTCTTCTGTTTTCTACAAATGAATTAAATTTGTCGCATTTATACAATTCCACAGTCCATTGCTAGTTTAAATTTCTTACATATTAATAGAAATCAATCAAACAGCAATCAAATAACAATAAGCCAAGGTGCAAAAGCTATGGAAAGTTATATTTCAATATTTGAAATTCCTGCGACAGACATTTCAAGAGCCATCAAGTTTTATCAAGCCATTTTGGACGTTGATATCGAACAAATGGAAATGCCAGGTATGGAAATGGGCATCTTACCCTATGAAGGACAGGCGGTTACGGGTGTCATCATGAAAGGAGAAGGTTTTAAGCCTTCAGCCGATGGGGTTACGATCTATCTAAACGGCGGAGACAACCTGCAAGTCATTCTTGATAGAGTGCAAAGCAATAGCGGTAAAATTATGCTGCCAAAAACCCCTCATGCTGATGAGATTGGCTATTTCGCAATCTTTCTTGATTCAGAGGGCAATAAAATAGGGTTACATTCCCCCAATTGATTGATAAAAGCCTAGGGTGAGTGGCAAGGTATCCGTTTTATCGGGGGAAGATCACTTCCCCACAACCCCTGACAAACTCTGACAAACCCCAGACAAGGCCACGACAGAATCGTAGGCTAATAATCGATAGCATATGCCTCTTTCAATGACAGAAGTAAGAAGGCCTATGAAATACCATACACTCACTCAATTAGCGCTAGTTGCTTCATTAACCGCTGCCATTAGTGCCTGTGGAGGTGGAAATAGTAGCAAGTCCGTATCCGGCCCTACTGAAGTAGCAGGTGAAACGGTATTGAATGCCAAAAGCCGTGCTGCTTGTATTAAATCAGCGACCATCGAGCCCGACGGTGATACCGACATTGCTGAAGATAACGCCTGTTTAATTGTTAAGGGTGATACCGCCACTATGTACGGTATATTAGGCGCAACCAGTCCTGCGTTGATCGAAAAATTACACCGCAACCACCCCAACGTTACCAAGATTGTGATGCAAGATGTGCCAGGCTCAGAGGATGACGAAAAAGCATTGCTAGCCGACGAGTTAGTGCGTAAATACAAATACCACACACATGTACCGAAGGATGGTCACGTCGCGTCTGGAGGAACCGATATGTTCACTGCTGGGCTAATACGGACGATCGAAACGGGCGCAAAATTAGGTGTGCATTCTTGGGCAGAATCCGATGATCAAGGCAATGCTATCGCGGGTTCAAGTTACCCAAAAGGCAGCTTAAAACATAAGCCATACCATGACTTCTACAAATTAATGAATATCCACGTCGATTTTTATTGGTTCACCATGAACGCTGCCCCTGCGGATGGCATTCACTATATGACGGTTGCTGAAATGCAAAAATACAATTTACTCACTTCCGACCCTGCAGCCCGCACACTCGCCAGCAGCTTTAAGGGGACCTATCAACTTGCAACGGAATCAACCCGCGGCATAACCAACATTAGTTTAAGTGGCAGTAATCACGCTAACTTAGTGGGGGACGAGAGCAATAATCAACTGCGAGGGAATGGTGGGGTCAACTTGTTGGATGGAAAAGGCGGGATCGATACCGCTCTCTTTACCGGTGCGCGAAGCGAATACGCGGTGGATATGACCGCTAGCGGCATAATCACTCAAGACAGTATCGATAACCGAGATGGTATCAATACCTTGATCAATATCGAATATCTACAATTTTCAGATCAGCGAATCAACGCAGACGAGTTATAGCCGCCAGCGACTATTGAAAAATTAAATGCTAAGTCTTTAGCAATTACTGAGTTTCCTGTAAACTACGGCCAATTCAATTGGCTGTAGATTTACCAGCCATAAACAGCATGGAAGTTGTTCACATTGGTTTCTTTAGAATAACAGAAACACTCCGAAGTACTCTTCCCGCATTAAATATTAACTTGCTGTATCTTGATCAAATAATGATTAGCTTGATGCTAGACCTCAAAAGGGAAAGAATTATGGGCTTTGAAAAGTGCTCTTTGAATAAAATAGGGAAATTGCGAAATGAGAAATAATCGATATGCTTTATTATTGTTATCTTTTTTAGTCTTCGTTGTCATGAGTACACGATCTTTTGCTGATATCTCTTTCAACCAGAATCAGATCGATATTGTTCTTGCTCCTTCATGCAAACATGTTCCTAGCAGCATTCCGTATACTTTAAGTGATGCATCTTTTGATGAATCATTAATCACAGTTAGTTCCGACTCTTCTTGGGCAATACCCTCTGTAAATAGTGAGCTGGACCTTATTGAAATTACGTTTTCGACGGCTGATTTATTTGCTTCGTATACTGCAACTATAACGATTAATGATGGTGAAAGTGTTAATGAGCTCTTCGTTCATGCAAACGTCGGCCCTTTAGATATTTATCGTTTACTTGATGATCCTCTTCGCTCCAAAACCTATGGGATACAAAGAGATGGTATCCATAATGGCAGTATTGTTGCGTTTGATCCGATTCAGGAATCTCTTATTTCTTGTATTACTGTCGGAGAAAGTCCAACAGACTTCGTCATTAATGGTGACAGCACTGAGTTACTTGTTATCAATAGCGTTGGGAAAACGATCGATGTTATCGATCTAGAAACTTTTTCTATTAAAGAAACCATTAATCTCCCTATTTATACTGCTTGGGGAGATGCTGATGATACAACTGCAAACATAGATTTAGGCCCAGAAGGTATTATTTATTATAGCGATGGCGATTGGGGGCCAGTACTTCATGTGCTTAAAAGAAGCACGGGTGAAGTATTGCAATCTATTACTTTCAATGGCGAAGTGCCTTCTAACAATACTGGTTTTATGGATTTTGCAACGACCCGTGATAAAACAAAAATGGTTGCGATGCCACAATATGGTTGGTCTGCTGGCGCTCATTCTCCCAAAATAGGGCAGTACACGATTAATGCCGATGGCACTGTTAACTTTGTTAAAGAGACGAGGCTTTCTAGCTTCAGTCGAGAGCCATTCGAAGCACCCGTTTTAATACGAGATGATAATCAAATTGCGATAATGAAAACAATTTCTACCCATCCGGGAAATACGGATAGCCTTGAACGTGTTTTCCCATCAGCGATTTGGTCTATGAACCCTAATGGAAGTGTTGTGGCAACAGGCGACAAGCTCTATGACTACAGTACGGGAATCGAACTTTATAAAATTCCCGGTGGCAGTGTAAGAGGCTCGGGAAATACATATTCTAAAGCACAGGCATTTACATCTGACTTTACTCGATTTGTTTATTTTAATTCTTCTGATCGCACACTTAATGTGGTGAATTTAATAGATGAAATTGGTTTAGATAAGTTGGGCCGCTCGCTGAGCCCTGCAAATGGTGGGGTTGTAACTTCACCCGATGCATTAACTTGGGCTCCTTTGACTGGGGTTGATCAATATGATCTTTATTTGGGAACTGATGAGGGAGATATTGCTTCTGCAGGTCCTGATTCTCCGTTGTATATAGGTCGGGTTACCGGTACAAGTTTTGCAATGTTGCAGGCGTTAATTGAAGGCACGGATTATTACTGGCGCATAGATCCTATTACGCTTCAGGGCGTTGAAACGGGTGCGGTTTATTCATTTACCGTTTCGGCTATTGGACTCGATATAAATAAAATTAATGTGCAGACGGTTGCTGGGCATTCTGATTATCAAGTTGATATTCAACTGACTTCTAAGGATTCAGGGGGGTCTTGGACGGCTTCTGCAGCTGATGAATGGGTGACATTTACTGAAAGCACTGGCTTGACTCCATCAACTCTTAGCGTGCACCTTGATGCATCTATGCTTTCCAGTGGCCTTTATAACTCTACCATTACCCTTACTAGTGAATCAGGCGATTTGAGAATACCGGTGACGCTTAAGGTCGATTCGCTTAGTATTACGCATATTCGCAGTGATCGTACTTCTGCAAAAGTCTATGCAATTAGTGAAGATACCAGTAGCGTAATTTCACAAGCGTATTTGCTTGAGATTGATTCAGCCGCCGAAGAAATTCAACGGGTAATATCGGTGGGATCATCAGTGACTGACTTTACGATCCATTATGCAGATAACCTTATTTATATTACCAACTGGAAAAGCGGTAATCTTCTTGCCATTGATAAAAACACTCTTGAACATATAAAAAGTACTGCGTTCCAACCGGCTGGAGCAACAGGTTATTCTGACGGTGATGTGTATCGAGTGGCTGCGGGTGCTTCGCAGCGATTGGTTGTTGAGGAAGAAGATCAGTGGATTGATATTAGTCTTTTCAATACCAGTACCGAGACCGTCACTAATAAAGCCTCTGTTCGTGAAGGTGGGGGAGCATTTGGTCCTCTTGGTCGTTATTATTATCACGGCGAGAGTAATTCTTCGGGTGCTTCTATTATAAAATATGATACCAGTGGAGATACATTTACCAAGTTAGCTGATGTCCGTCCAGCAGAGATTACAAGTTACCATGGGTCAAGAACGGTTATTGTTTCGGAAGATGGATCTCGAATATTCTGGGCGGGTGTCGCTCTGAATAAAAATCTTGGAACAGAGTGGAAAGTAGGTGAGAATATTTATTCAGCCTCTGCTGATGGGCGTTTTGCTTTTAGTGAAACCGTTATTTACGATATTAATCTTAGACGCCAGGTATTATTAATGCCTGCCAGTACTAAGGTGAGTGGGTATAATTCCACCAGTGAAAAATTGATCACTCAAGTCGCTGATGATCTTAAATTTTATCCGATATCATCTCCAATCTCGATTCCTGCTCCTACACTTGCTCTTAGCAATCCAAGTTTCGATTCAATCGAATTAAGCTGGACTGATAAATCGTTAGAAACAGAATTCTTTGTCCAGCAAAGATTAGTGGGTTCAAACTCGTGGACTGATATTCTAACAACAGCTGCTAACGTGACGGAGTGGACGGCCACCAATTTGCAGGATGGTTTGGCTTATGAGTTTCGTGTTCGCGCGAGATCATCTTCTTATAGTTCACTGTGGAGTAACGTAGCTTCTAATGTCACATTAGAGCAAGTTAACTATGCTCCTCAAGGTGAAAATTCCAGTTATTCTTATCATTGGCAAGGTCTTCAGTTGTTTGATTTAGCGGGTGTTGATGCCAATGGTGATGCCATTTTATTTGAGATTGTTCAGCAACCTTCTGTTGGTAATTTGATATTGCTAGATGATTCGAAAGGGAACGTTTCATATGTGAATGACTCGCCCTCAGCAGAGAACACTTATTTTACCTATCGCATGAGTGACGGTAAAAAGACATCTGTTGTTTATCGTGTTGATATTGAATTCACCAATACCAGCCCTGTTGCTTCTGCATTTGTGTTTGAGTCTTATGTGAATACTCCTGTAGAACACATGCTAACGGTAAATGATGCTGATGGTGATAACTTAAGCTATGAATTGATGGGTAGTGTTACGAGTGGAAGTATCTCTCTTTCTCAGAGTGGTTTATTAAAATATAACCCTACTGAGACAGTTAGCCATACTATTAATGTACCCTATCGAGTATTTGATGGTCGCACATGGTCAGATCCTGGGACGATTATTTTGAAAATACGTGGTGGAGCAGTAGAGAATTACTCACCTATTTATTTAACTGCGCTTTCTGCAGATAAATATGCAGGAATAGCGAATCATGAAGTTAATTTCTCAACTTCTGTATTGGGGGGCGCAGGCAATTATAATTATCTGTGGGACTTTGGTAATGGAGCCACTTCAACTGAGAGAAATCCCAATTTCACCTTTACAGCAGCAGGCAGATATACAGTTAAGCTTTTGGTAACGGATCTGCGTGATAGAAGCAATATTGCTTTAGGGGAATTAAAAATCCTTGTACTTTCTGAGCCTAGTGAATTAAATGTTGATCTTACCCCTGTAATAGAGACAGGAAGTCGAAACGCTGCATTTAATATAAAAATTGATGGTAATGAGTCACCCTATACATTAGAAATTAATTATGGTGATGGCAATACTGAGCTTGTGACTACGACATCAAATTTGCATACATTTAATCATGATTATGCTGAATTTGGTTCTTACATTATTAGTGTGAATGTTACGTCTCAGACTGGGGTTGGAATTAAGATGTTTTCTATTGCTTCATACGCGTTAGCACTGAAGGAAGATCTTACTCCCCCTGATGATGGCGATAGTGATCCAGTAAAAGAAAATACAGATAATTCTGGTGGTGAAGATAGTGCTCCAGTACAAGAAAATTCTGGTAGTTCCGGTGGTGGTAATACGTCGATATTTCTTTTGCTAATATTCTTTATAATGTCACGTTATCGTAAACAGAGAACGTTCTAGGGGTTATGTATTGCCTTAAAGATGGCAAGAGTAATGTTCTTGCCATCTTTAAACTGAAATTATTTTTTCTAAGCTGAAAGTGCATATGACCCCGAATAAGGGTTGATCGAACGGAAGGCTGAATTTGATATCAAATTGACAAAAGTGAACGGTGAATATACTGTCTCTGCTATCAATAACAGGGATGGTCGTATGATTTCAAAGAAAATTTCTCTTCGTTCGTCTTTCCCGTTTATAAGGGGTTATACGGCATCTTTTCGTGTAGCGCTCTGTTAGATTATATTAGGAAATAAAGTGATAAATTTTCGCAATCTATTAGGTGTTTTTTGCATCTTCATTATCTCATTCAATATATCGGCAAATGAGGAATTCGCAGTGACAGAGATATCAAATCTGATGTTGGTAGTTCGAACTTCATTTGGTGCCAATAAAGCAGACCCGCAGTTGGTTCCGACAGGAATTCAAGTATTTCAAGATTCTGATGGAAAGAAACATTCTTTTGAAATGGCCCATTACGATTACCTCGGTGACACGCATATCAGATTTGTGTTCGACTCTGCTGAAACTATGGCTAATGCCACTCCAGAACAGTTTGATAAATTTGGACTTACACCTCAAGAGGCTGTGGAGGTGGCAATATCGAATATATATCGAGATTATGGTCAACCAAATATTTTCGAGCTGGAAAGCAAAGTTTTTCAAATTCAGGGCGAATCACCAGATTTTGACAGTAGCTATTTCTTAGATAAAGCACTCTGGAAGAGGGCTTCTGCGCTCTTTAACGACGCGCTTGTCGTTGCTGTTCCCTCTAGGAATTTATTGTTATTTTCTCCTGTTAAGGACAAAAAAGCGCTTAAGTTTTTGAGTGAAAATGTATAGGGATGGTTCAATGAATCAGGTTCGCAAGGTGTTTCTAGTGCTTTGTTCATATACGATGATGGCACTTGGAGAGTGCAACAACCACCTGGAAATTAATCTAACAATCAGTTGGTGATCGCCCTTATCGAGGCTGGGACGGTTACACTTTACTCGTTCCTAACTACGTTTCAGCGCACCACAACAAAAGCGTTAAAAGAGAAAATAACTTACATAAAGAAAATCAACATCGATCATAATATAGCTATTAGCAACCTGGCTATTAGTTCATCTGATTACACATATAACTAGCTTGGAATTAATTGGATATTAAAAATATTAACCAAACTAAACTTCCTTAATAAATTTATTCAAGCACTATAAAAATCATGAATAAGGAATATCCATGAAGCTAGTATTAATTCTACTCATATTGAACGTCGCCTCGGTAATAGCCGAAGAATCTATTGTTGGTTTGTTAACATTACCAGAAGTACTGGGTGAAGGTCCGTGTGATGACTTTTTACCAGAGGATATTCCGCTTTACTCGGGTATGGATAAAGAATTAACTTCTGGAGTCATTAAGGTTGATAGATTTTGGACATTTCCAGATCTCGGAGGATGTGAAGGGCTAACTGTGAATACCCATATGGAGGATGAACAAAAAGGTCATGCATTACTAACTAAAGAATATAGATACGAAGCACCCGCAGCAATTGTCCTAGATACACAGAATGACTGGTTCAAATTAAAAATATCTACAGGCTCTGCGTGGATTAAAAAAACCAAGAAGGGTAAGTATTTTTCGCTTGAAAATTTGTT
>Ga0105359_10003259_pt1 | contig 13312 bp, 5 predicted proteins | sample GOMGulsemesocosm_6_FD_83659 | JGI IMG/M metagenome (GOLD analysis project Ga0105359, IMG submission 83659) | Methane-oxidizing microbial communities from mesocosms in the Gulf of Mexico - GOM8C Gulf of Mexico | ecosystem: Environmental > Aquatic > Marine > Cold seeps | place: Gulf of Mexico... | reverse complement strand
TGGGCTATGTAGTTACTTTGGCTAGCGAATTTAATACTCATGAGTAAGGGCTGTATTTCTGGGCTGCCTTGGTGGGTTTTGTATTCTTGTATTAGGTTGCTGGAGGTTACTTCGTCGAAGAATCTATTCTTCCCTAGTTGGTATAGCACAGCCCCCATGTCGATACTGCCAAGCTGGTAGGCGTTGTAGCAAGAGAATAAGGCCGGTTCGTAGAGTTTTTGGGCGATGAAGGTTTTGCACTCGCTAATGTAATGGGCCGGGCTATTTGTGAGGGTTGGTAGAGATGATTGCGCTAGGACGGGCACTGCTATTGATGCAGCTGTCCCTACTACAGACCCTATTGCTAACCGCAAGAATGGGCTAATAAAAAAATGGCGATGATGGAGCCTCATACAAACATCCATATTCTGATTTGGCATTAAAACAAACGGTTCTCGTAGTCGCATTTACGACTGTTTAATCATAGTTTAGCTCGTGAGTGGATATGAACAAGCTGATGGTCAACCTCAGAAGAATTAATTCTTTATTCCCAGACCTACTAACTGATTAACCCCTTATTACATTTTTTTACTCTTCAACTATTGATTTAACTATTGATTTAACTATAAATTAAGCCTTAACTTACTCAGTATTAATTAGTAGTAATAACTACCTGACAAATAGTTATATCAGCCATAATCATGGCCTTGAGTCGTTGCTATTTGGGCATCATTTTCATTTAATGCGCCTTTTCGTTCTACACACTTACTGCGCGCATACTCGTTGTGCTTTGTTCGTTAGAAACACTAATTTTGGATTGTTTATGACCTATAGTTTTTCATCGCTATCTATGACCTTGCTTGTCGTTTTGCTATCGACTGTTTCAACGTCGGTTTGGGCCAGTAATCAGCCTCCTGTTGTGGCGGCTATGCCTCTGCAAATCGCTCATGTGGGTGAGCTGTATTCCTCTTACCCAATGGCTACAGACGCTGATGGCGATATTTTGCAGTGGTCATTAAAGACCGCGGATGGTTATCAACTACCGAGCTGGTTGAATTTTTCTAACGCGCCTGCTTATTTAGTGCAATCGGGCAGCCTGAGTCCATTTACTGAAAATGCGGGTAGTCGCCCTGCTCTTGGGGATGTCGATGGTGATGGCGATCTTGATGCCCTAGTTTTGGGCCAAGGTGGTTACGATAAGTTTTATTATCGCAATGACGGTGACCGTTTTCAGCCCACTTTTACCCGTATTAGTAACTGGCGGGAAAACCCTTTTGGAAATCTTTATTCCTCTCCAAATGGAACACCTTCATTAATTGATCTAGACGCGGATGGCGATCTAGATTTAGTTATCAGTTATCAATATGGCATTAGCTATTATAAAAATACTGGCACGGCCGCTGCACCCAGTTATCAAAACCAAAGATATTCTAGTAATCCCTTTGATAGCATTAATGTTCCTGGCACCAATAGTCTGAGCTTTGCCGATATTGATGGTGATGAAGACCTTGATGCGATTTTAACCAGTAATCAAAGTCCGGCCAAACTGTTACTCAATACTGGTACTAAATTTGCGCCTAATTTTGTCACTAGCGATGCCTCAAGTTTAGGGCTTAATCTTGAACAGGTGGCTCAATTGGGAGTATTCTCGGATTTTGATGAGGATGGCGATTTAGATTTCATTATTGAACCCAGTAGCAATAATGGCTCGACCGATGCGTTCAATTATTATGAAAATACCGGTACGGTTCTCGCCCCTCAGTTTGTAGCTAGTTCTTATACCAGCATTTCGGGTTTCCAGTCTGCCCCGGGGTCTTCCGCGGCAATAGGAGACCTTAATGCTGATGGTCGATTAGATATGTTAGTCGGCGATCCACAAAATGGGGTATTTAGTTATTATTTTGATCGCCCTGGGTTAAGCAGTGGTACGGCAAGCCTGCAAGATTTGGGAACTCATGACATTTGTTTGATCGTGACAGATGGCACCGCGAATGTGGATACTTGTTATTCTGTGGTGGTGAACGTTGCCCCAACCCTGAGCTTAAATTCAACCCCGCTATTAGCGGTTGAAGATGTTGCTAGCCAGCTTGATTTATCCAGCTGGGTGATCAGTGATTCTAACCAAGGGGATCAGGTTTTTACCATTGAGTTTAATTTATATTATGGCACGTTCAGTTCTGTTGCTAGTGGTGATGGTATTGGCCTGGGTGTTCAGGTGGTGCTCTCTAATGATAACCAAACACTGACGATCAGCGGCTCGATTGTCGACTTGCATTTATATTTATCGGACCCGACGCGCATTCAATATCTGGGCGTGACAAACGGATTTGGTATTGAGAATGATCGCTTAAGATATACCTTAACCGATGCGATCGGCTCGAATATCGAAGGCTATTTAAAGATTGATGTTGAAGCGGTTGATGACCCGGTTGAAGTTAATTTGGACGGTGCTAAGTTTCAAAAGTATTTAGGTCGTCGTTTATTAAGTGATGTGTATTTTGGTGCGCCGTATGATTTAGCCATGAGCTCTGATGGTAAATTCTTATACAGTGCTAACGAAAATGGCTACCTTTATGTTTTTCAGCCAGACTCTGTGGACCAATCGATTACTCCTTATCAGGTTTACGCTCTGCAGTTAGCGGATCCGGGTAATGCCCCTATTTTAGTTACCGAACCTTTACCCGAAGTTGTCGATCCGGATAACCCTATTCGTAGCAGTTTTGGCCCAGAGCGCCTGCAAATATCGGCGGATCAAAATTGGTTGTTTGTGATGGGCTGGAAAGGTTTATTAGTTTTTCAACGCGATTTAAACACCGGGGCTTTGACTCAGGTTGCCGCGTCTTATCTTAACAATCCCAAAGACATTGTTGTGAGCAATGATAACCGTTATATCTATGCATTTTCTGATGGCCAGTTAGAAATTATCAGCTTTGATTTAACCAGCCATCAGTTGGAAAATGTTGCGAGCCTTGATTTAGGGGCTGATATTTCTTCTATGGCTATAAGCCCTGATGGCGCTTCGTTCTATTTAACGCAAGGTGTTGATAGCCTGTTATTTTATCAGCGTGATGTTGAGACGGGTTTAGTCCATCTTCAAGCCAGTTATCAAGATAGTGATGCGAATATGGCAGGTTTAAGCGATACATTAACCCTCGCTGATAACTGTTATACCTCTTTTAATACGTTAAATATTAGCCCTGATGGTAAATCGATTTATATTTCGGGTTTTGGTATTAGTGCATATTCTCGTGATGTAAATACTGGGGAAATCACTTTCAATCAGCGCTATTCTCCTGAGGAAAAAGCATATGAAGGGTTGTATTGCTCCAGCCGTATTCATAGCTCGGGAGATGGTGAGAAGGTTTATATTTTATCGAGTCGTGGAGAACAAACCACCACCATTTTTAATCGTGATCTAAGCACAGGGAATCTTTCATTAGAGCAAATTATCTATAACTGGCAGAACGGCGTTGAGCAAATGAACGATCCAGCGTCCATCGCCACCAGCGCCGACAACCGTCATTTTTATATCGGCAATACTAATGATGCGGATTTATTAGAATTTAAATACGCCAAAACAGATTTTATTTATCACGAAAAAAATTCTCCTGTGCGATTGAATATGGGTGGAATGATTGTGGATGTGGATGATGCTAATAGCGATACGCTGCTATCTCTTAGCTTTACCATTAGTAACCCATTAAATCCGGGGCAAGAAGTACTGGGGTTAGCCGTAAATGTCCCTGAGGGCTTAAGCGCGCAATATGATCAGCAAGCTCATAGTTTAACGATTTCTGGGGAAGCGGATTTTTCTGTGTATCGCGATCTGTTATCTCAAGTGACTTACATCAATCAGCAGCGTCGCCCAAATACCACAACCCGTATCATTAACGTATTGCCTAACGATAGTAAAAATAACAGCATTGTCAGCCAGGTTCGGGTTGAAATTATTGAAGAGCCTAACGTTGCCCCTGAAGCGAATGCCGAAAATTATACACTGCTTGAAGCGGGTGAAAGCACAGGTAATGTGTTATCCAACGACCTAGATGCCAACGATGATAGCTTAACCGCGATTCTTGTATCTTCGACCAGCCATGGCACGTTAACTCTGGCTGCGGATGGTCACTTTGTGTATCAGCATGATGGCACTGAAACCCTAGTCGACAGCTTCAGCTATCAGGCATCGGATGATTTATTAGAGTCTGCGGTGACTCAGGTTAGCTTCAAAATTACTCCTTTGAACGATGCCCCAAGTTTGGCCGATCAAACGTTTAATAGTTTTAAAAATACGCAGTTAATTATTAATCACATTGATCTCATTCAAGACAGCGATAGCAGCCAATTCACTACGCTTTCGGCAACCACGGCGAAAGGCAGTTTGAACATCAATGGCGCTGGGCATCTGGTTTTTACTCCAATTAGAGAGTTCGTTGGCGATGTGCTTTTAGACATTTCAATTGCCGATGAGGGTGGCTTAAGCGATAGCGCTCAGTTTACGATTTCTATTACTGCAGATCCTAGCAATCCTATTAATCAAGCACCCACCGCGATTGATGATGTATTAACGGTTAGCAATTATGATTCTGTTTTACTGGATGTTGTGGCTAACGATTTGGATGCCGATCAAGATCCGTTAACCCTAGTGAACGTTCAAGCTGAGCTAGGCCAAGCGAATATTGTTGATAACCAGTTAGAATTCATTCCTACCCAAGGCGCCATAGGTGTGAGTCGTATTCGCTATACCATTAGCGATGGCCAAGGTGAGTTTGCTCATGGGTATGCGATGATTAATATTGATGCGCAAACGGGTTCTTTATTACCAACCATTACCGCACCGGCGGATTTGTGTGGGGATTTAGAAGTCAATGCGAATGCGCTTTATACCCGAGTTGATTTAGGGGTTGCGTCGGCTGTCGATCGCTTTGGTAATTCACTGCCTGTGTCTTTAATTGATGGTACTCGTCTATACCCAACAGGGACTAGCCAAGCTTATTGGCAAGCGACCGACAGTGATGGCCGTACCAGCATTGCTAGCCAGCGCATTTGTATATTGCCGTTAGTTTCTTTTGAGAAAGACCAGGTTGTTTTGGCTGGTGAAGAGGTTGTGATTAATGCCTACCTCAATGGTATTGCCCCAGAGTACCCGGTGACTGTTTCTTATACGCTTGCTGGTACTGCAGATTCTAATCTGCATACGTTAGAAGAAGGCGAGCTGGTATTTACGCAAGGTAGCCACGCTAGTCTGACCCTTTCGAGCGATCAGAGTATTGCCCAAGGTGGTGATATGAACTTGGTTATCGATTTGCAGGACCCTGCAAATCTGGGGGCTAAATCAACTCATACTCTTACGTTTACTTTAGGCAACTTAGCGCCGGAGCTTAGCCTCAAAGTTGAACAAGCTAAACAAGAACGTTTGATCCTTGCCCAAGATGGCGGATTGGTAAGTATTTATCCCCTAGTAAGTGATGGTAATGCGGATGACGTATTTAGTTATTTATGGGAAACCAGCGATAGCAGCTTGATCAATAGCAGTGATAGCGATATTGAATTTCACTTTGATCCTGCTCTGCTCGCTCTAGGAACGTATAACATCAAACTGACGGTGAGCGATAACGGCTCTCCTAGCATGTCTGTTCGCGACTCTGTTTATGTACAGGTGGTTGAATCTTTAGCTGAATTAACCGAGCAAGATAGTGATGGTGATGGTATTTCAGATCGCGATGAAGGCTATGCTGATAAAGATGGTGATGGCATTCCAGATTATCTTGATCGTATCAACGAGTGCAATGTGCTGCTGCAAAAAAATAATGAACAGAATAAGTTTTTGGTGGAAGGTAATCCTGGTGTTTGCTTACGTCGTGGGAACTTTACTCTGGAAGCACAAAGTGGTGGTGCGTTAATTAGTAATGACGATTTAGGCCAAAATAACAGCCTATTTATTGCTGATGAGGATTACCATAACATCGGTGGAATTTTCGATTTTATCGCTTACGGTTTACCCGAAGCGAGCCAAACAGTTGCAGTAGTATTCCCGCAGCGCAATCCTATTCCGACGGGTGCTGTTTATCGTAAATATACTGAATCTTTGGGCTGGCACAACTTTGTTGAAGATAACAGTAACCGATTAAGCTCTACCCAAGGTGAACCTGGTTATTGCCCTCCTCCTAACAGTGATAGCTGGCAGACTGGGTTAAACGAAGGTCATTGGTGCGTGCAGGTTGAGATTGAAGATGGTGGTATCAATGACGATGATGGTGCATTAAACGGAACGGTCGTTGATCCGGGCTTTGTTGGCTCATTGGTTACTGCGAATACCCTACCTGTAGCACAAAATGTATCGATTAGTATTCAGCTGAACGGTGAAGCATTGATTGATGTATTAAGCTCGGCCAGTGATGATGATGGCGATGTTTTAACGATTACTTCCGCTGATGCGAGCTTGGGTCAAGCAAGTATCGAGAACTCTAATATTCAATATCGTGCCCTAGCGAACTTCACAGGCACCGATGTGATCTCTTTTGGGGTTAATGATGGTAAAGGCGGCACTTCTAATGCACAGGTGAACATAACGATTAGAGATACTCAGTCAGCTTCTATCAAGACCGAATCTTCTGGTGGCCACTTTGCATTTTTATGGTTATTAGCTCTGACGCTGGTATTAAACTTCAAGCGTGCCTTGGTATTTTTTGCCTTAGCTTTATCCATATTTTCGGTGCAAGCAAATGATTTTGATAACAGTATGAATTTAATGTGCGCGATGGCTAATACCGATTCTTGTTCTTATACCAGCCCTTGGTACATTGGTGGCCAGCTGGGATCTGCTACGACCAATGTTTCGCAACAAAGCCTTGATAAAGCCGCTGAAGATTCTAATTTAGATGCACAATCTTTCGACCTACAAAACCAAGGCACGGCGTATTCGTTATTCGCTGGCTATCAATTCAATTCCTTTTTTGCTTTAGAGGCCGGTTATCTTGATCTAGGCGAACGTGATGTTAGTTTCAGCGGGCAAACGCAAGATAGTAACCAGTTTTATAATGTGGCTAAGGATATTGTTCCGCAGACAGCTAAAGGCATTTTAGTTAATGGTATTTTTAGCTATGCCCTGCCACACCAGTGGCAGGTTGCAGGCAAGCTTGGGGTTTTCAATTGGTCACATGAGTACACAAGTTACCAAAATGGAAATAAGGTGGGGACGAGCTCTAAGAAAAATATTGATTTAGCTATGGGGCTTGAAGCCAATTATAAGTGGAATAGAAGCCTTGAGTTTTATGCAGGTTACGATTTCTATAATTTAGATGACCAAGACGCTAACAGTTTCGGGCTGGGCTTTCGTTATCGCTTTAATGGTGAACGAACAAAAGCAAAAAGAGCACATGCCGTCATGCCTACGCAATCATTAGCTGTCATAGCTGCGCCTGTCATAGCTGAGCCTGTAATTGAAGAGCCTGTAATTGAAGAGCCTACTATAAAACAAACAGCGGTGATTGCAGTGGCAATTCCCGAAGAAAAAACTATTCAGTTTTATATCGACAGTTATTCCCTTAATGATACGGCTTCACAAACAATCGCTAGCATAGTAAGCAACTTGAAAAGCGAACCAAACTTAGTGATTAATTTGCAAGGCCAGGCATCTAAAATTGGTGATAGCCAACGGAGTAAAGAGTTGTCTAATATGCGTGTTCACGAAGTCGCACGCCAGTTATATGTGTCGGGCATCGCGACCGACAGAGTCCGTACGTCTTTCATTGGCGATCTTAATCAAAGTGCTTCGTTTGAAGCTCAGCGGGTAAAGATCGCTTATTCTGAACAAGTACCTTTAGCAAAAGAGTTAGAACAGCATCAGCAGTTGATAATTGAGTTTGGTATTTTCTCTCAACAGCTGTCCAGCGTTGAAGAGAAGGCGCTAGCTAAGTTTGTGGAAGGTAATAAAAAAGCGAGTGAAATCATCATCAATGTTTTTGAAATCCCACCAGGCGACGAGGTTGGATTAAAAGAGCTAGCCCATGAACGCGCGGTATTACTGAAAGAAAAACTCAAGAGCCTAGGAGTAACTCAAGCGATTGTGAGTAACCACTTGGTCCTTGGCCTTGATAGTAAACAGGGACGCAAAGCGATTATCACTGCTCATTAAAGAACATGCTACTTACACTAACCTATTGAATGAGTTCCGGGCAATGGTATTGCGCGGGACTTTGCTTTAACTTGTTTAATATTCCAGTTGGAGGGTACTGAGTGGGTATCAGCTACTGCCCAAAATAATTGCTTAGATCATCTTAGTTTTTACTGCTTTTGTTATTAACCAATACTTTGATAATTCGCTGTAGAGCCAGAATGCGCTTCTCTTACTCATGGCTTATTCTGATTCGCCAACTAGAATTAGAATTAGAATTATATACAAATTAGAAGCTTTTTTAATAATGATTCGCAATATTGTAGTCATAGATGATGAAATAGAGTATCTCAACCTAATTACAGAATTTTCAGCGATTTCTTCTTTACATGCTGCGTGCTTTTCTGAGTGGTCTAGTGAGATACTTGCACAACTTAAAAATGACACCCTGGTCTTTCTAGACATTAATATGCCTAAGAAAGATGGCATTGATGCTTTAGTGGTTTTAAGCGAATACGGTTACAGCGGTGGTATTGTTTTATTGTCGGGTGCTGAAGAAAGTGTATTAACGTCGGTGCAGAAATTGGGTGAGTCGTTAAATCTGAATATGTTTGGTAGCCTGCCAAAGCCCTTTTCGCTACAAAAACTTGAAAGTATCATTCATCGTTTTAGCACCAGCCAACAGCCTGCTAAGTCATCTCAATCATCTAATACCAACCTGTCATTTGATCTAGATAAGATTAAACACTATGTGGCCGAAGGCGTTGAAACTATAAAGCAGCTTAATTTAATTAAAGAACTGAATTGTAATTTGGTGCAAGGTTACATTTATTCTAGACCGTTACTCTTCCCTGAGTTTAGCGATTTCCTCAATAGTTTTAACGTTTAAAATAAATCAATACTGTCGCTGGATTCTATTTGAGTAGCATCAGCTTCTTTCGACATGACTTCGATCGATTCCATTTTACTTAATATTAATTTTAGTTCTTCCTGTACACCCTTTAAAATACATTCTGCACCACTCATTTCCACACTACCTTTTGCGACCATATCGGTAAAGTATTCTTCCTGCACATCGGTTAATTCTAGCTTGTGATAGCTGGATGATATGTCGGTGATCATATCGTTCATTACACTATTAATAGCGATATTATGTGCGTTTAAACCTTCGCTAATATTGGCAACGGCCTGACTTAACCCTAGGGTAGCCTCTACAACAGCGCCTTTTACTTTCAGTTCGTCTACTTTAGATTCAATCCCTTCTACTAGTGCAGCCAAAAAGTCTCTGGCTTGTCCTGCATCATGTTCGTCTTGCGGGAAGTTTTTAATAATAAAAGCAACGTTACGCCCATTAATAATTATTCGCTTTCCAAATTCATAGATACGACCATGATCTTTCAATAAGTCATAGATGCTTTTTTCTATGGGGCTTACATCCCCCAAGTTATTATCAAAATACTTCTCACCCTGAAATTCAATTTTTATGCTGGCACTGAGTTTGAAAAATGCCATTGCCTCATAAAACAACTGGGCCACTTGCTTATAATCTTGGCAGGTATTAAGGGATTTAAAAAAGTTCATAACGTAACTGTATTGCGATGCTTGGGCCATCGCTATATTTGCCATTTGGCGAGTAGAGTCGCCCTCTTTCTTAAGTGAGGACTGGTTTTCTACATAGGCGATTGATCGCTTAATTCTTGAATACAGTTCATTTAACTCAAAGGGTTTTGCTATATAGTCATCGGCTCCTATGTCAAACGCGCGCATTTTACTTTTGCTTTCATCATCGCCAGATATGATAAATATGGCAAATTCACGCTGATTCTTATATTTTTGTAATTTCTCACATATTTCAAAACCTGACATGTCGGGTAAATTTAAATCAACAATAACCAATATAGGATCACATTCTTGTTCAAACTTCTTTAGGCCTTCACCACCAGAATAAGCGAATATACAGTCATATTCTGGGGATAACACCTCTGCTACCAGAGAACAATAATCTGGATCATCATCAATGACTAGTATTTGCTTTTTATTATTCATAAGGTATTTATTATCTCGATATTACTTAAATATTTCAGTTAAATTTTTCATCTATTATTTTTTGCAGTTCTATTAACCTAAAAGGCTTAGAGATTACTTGTGAGAATACGTTATGCTCTGGCTTTTGTAATTCGCCGGTAACCAATATTTTTTCAATTCTGCTATCTATAATTGTTGCCACAACATCACCCGTTGTATCTGCCAGGCGATAATCTATGAATATTAAGTCTGGTGGCATTTTAGAACATTTTTCAATGGCAGCACTGGCATCAACAAATGTGATCACTTCTATTTCATCAGTTTCAATAAATTCTTGAAAGAGATTACACAAATCCACTTCATCATCTAAGTAATATACCTTTTTTCGCATTTAACATTCCTTGACTTGCTTAAAGGTTAAAGTAAAACAGGTGTTACATGCTCTGTCGTCATATTCAATGGTGGCGTTATGATCTTTTAATATGCCATCGACAATAGATAGACCCAGACCGGTTCCTTCACCTACTTTTTTTGATGTATAAAATGGTGAGAATATTTTACTAATTTCTGTTTTTTCAATCCCTTCCCCTGAATCTGTGATGCGGATAATCACTTGCTCGGACTCTTCTTCCAAATCAATCTCAATCCATTTATTGGGCAAGTTTTTAACCGCATCTACTGCATTATTAATTAGGTTTAAAAATACCTGTTCAATTTCGATTACATTGCCGGTGATAGCTGCTTTCGAATTACTTTTGAATTCTAATCCTATAAGCTCCCGCTTAAGCCTTGGCTTCGTCAGCATCACGGCTTCACTGATGATATCACTTATAATTAAACACTCCTGCTGACGATCATCCCCAGAGCGTGAGAATTTTTTTAAGTTACCTACAATGTGAGATATTCTGTTACAAGATTTTAAAATAACGTCAATTTTATTCATAGCGCTGGCATCTTCAGCATTAGTGCGCATCAACAGTTCGGAATAACCCGAGATGATTCCCAGTGGGTTATTAATCTCGTGAGCCATACTGGCGGCAAGTTCGCCTAATGAAGCAAGCTTTGAGCTCTGAATACTTTTTTGGCGTTCTAAATTATATTTATCTTCGGTTTTCTTTTTGGCATCAATATCTTGAATCGTACCAGACAAGGTTTTAATTTCACCATCGACATAATTCGCTTTGCCGTCTGTATAGATCCATAAACGATTGCCTTTAGGTGTACTGGCCATTAATTCTAAGCTGTAAGGCTCACCGGTTGCCAAAGTATGCGCGATGGCGTCGGTAATGATATCGGTATGCTCAGGGATAAATAAACTGATTCCTTCTTCCAGTATCGGTGATAGGCCATCTTTTTGCTCTACTTCTAATATGCGAAAAGTTTCATCCGTCCAAGTAAGAACACCCGTGGCCACGTCCATTTCCCAACCGCCTATTTTGGCAATGGAGCTGGTTTCGTTAAGTATTTCTAGGGTTTTTTCTAAATCTGCTTTGTTCTGTATTTTATCGGTAATGTCTTGTCTAATGGCTAGATAACTTATTATCTCATTTTCCATATTGGTAAGCGGAGCGATGGTGGTTTTAACAAAATATAAGTCACCATTTTTTTTACGATTGGTTATGTCCCCTGACCAAAGCTGATTTTTGCTAATGGTTCGCCACATATTTTTGAAAAAATCTCTAGAATGCATCCCTGAATTCACAATACTGTGTGTTTTACCGATTAATTCTTCACGGCTATAGCCACTTATTTCACAAAAGTTATCATTAACATGAGTAATTACGCCATTTTTGTCGGTTTCTACTAATATCGTTCTTTCATATAGGGCAGCTTCAATTTGCGCTAATTTGCGGGCTTGATTTGCATACTCAGTAACATCCCTTGCTGACGCAATGATGTGCGTTGTATCAGGGTCTACTGCCGCAGTCCAAGATAAAACCACATATTCACCCGATTCAGTTATGTACCGGTTTTCGAAATTAATGCTTGTTCGACCATCACCTAACAATTCAATTTCTTCAATGGTTTTCTTCAGATCGTCAGGATGCACTAATGACGTAAAGGGGAATTGTAATAAAGCCGCTCGAGAATAACCTAATACCCTGCTAAAGGAGTCATTCACTTCTAAAAAATATCCTTCTAAACTTGCCACACATAACAGGTCTTTAGATAGATTAAAAAATCGCTTGTAGCTATGTTCAGGCATGAGATCACTAAAAATAAATAATAATGTTTTTAAGTGTAGTTCAAATATCCCTTATCTGAATTTTAGGGCTGTTTTTGCTAAAGGATTCCGTAGTTTGATGATAAAGCTGCCCATTTCTATACCTCGCTGATCTTTTGCACTCGTTAGTGTAATGGGCTGGGGCTATTTGTGAGGGTTGGCAAAGATGATTGTGCTAGAACTGGCACTGCTATTGATGCAGCTGCTGCCCCTAATGCTAGCCGCAAGAATAGGTTAATAAAAAAATGGGGGTGATGAAGCCTCATACAAACATCCCTATTCTGATACTTTTACTGGCTATTCAAGAAGCTCTGTTCTTGGTTGATAATTAGCGCTTGCAGCTCTCCTGTTGCCTGCATTTTTTTCATTTCATCTTCTAAGGTTTGGGCTATGTTTGCGGAGTTGGTATGCATGTAGTGATAAAGAGGAATTTCCTTGAAGGCTTTTTCTGATATAGCCAGCTTGCCTTCGAGTTTGAATTTTTTAATAAAGTGCTTGGCACCTAGTCTAGAAAAGAAAATAACATCTACTCGGCCATGCATTAAGCCTTGGAATAATCCCGCTAGGTCATTATAAATTTCTCGCGTTAAGTGCTCGCTCATTTTCTCTGCCATGGCATAACCTCGCAGTACACCAACTCGGTGATTCTTTAGCTCTGCAAGTTGCTGAATTGGAGGATTGTTTTTTACTTGAATGGTCACCAGCTTAATGGTGCCAATCGCATACGGTATGCGGATCAAGTTTGGGTATCTTGCTTCTACTAAGCTGGAGCGTGCTAGTTCGCCATTAGCCGAACCATTATTCACTTCTATTAGCGATCGCTTGGGTGGGTAGTTCACTAGGGTCATTGAATGGCCTAGACGCTGGTATATTTGGCTCATGATGCTCTGAGAAACGGCCAAGCGTGGTGTTTGATGGGTGATAGTGGCTATGCGTACTTGTTTTGCTTGAGCAAGGCTTGGGGCGATTAG
>Ga0105359_10003257_pt1 | contig 13314 bp, 10 predicted proteins | sample GOMGulsemesocosm_6_FD_83659 | JGI IMG/M metagenome (GOLD analysis project Ga0105359, IMG submission 83659) | Methane-oxidizing microbial communities from mesocosms in the Gulf of Mexico - GOM8C Gulf of Mexico | ecosystem: Environmental > Aquatic > Marine > Cold seeps | place: Gulf of Mexico... | reverse complement strand
TTCTTCAATCAGTTTTTCGTGCTCAAGACCGGTAAGTTTTTGCAAACGCAAATCAAGAATCGCCTGGGCTTGCTGAGGAGAAAGATGATACATGCCATCATGCATACCAAACTCTTCACCCAAGTCATCAGGACGACAAGCGTTTTCACCGGCACGCTCTAAGAAACCGGTAACCGAACCTGGGGCCCAAGGCGTTGCGATCAAATTTACTTTCGCTTCAGCGCCAGTAGGTGATTTCTTAATCAAGGCGATGATCGGATCAATATTACTTAACGCAATCGCTAAGCCTTCCAACAAATGACCGCGTTCACGGGCTTTGCGTAATTCGTAAATTGTACGGCGTGTAACAACTTCACGACGGTGACGAACGAAGGCTTCAAGCATCTGCTTCAAGTTCAACGTTTGCGGCTTACCATCCATCAAAGCAACCACGTTAATGCCAAATACTGACTGCAACGCTGTTTGAGAGAATAAGTTGTTCAAGGTAACTTCTGGCATTTCGCCACGACGAAGATCAACCACGATACGCATACCGTCTTTATCAGACTCATCACGTAACTCAGTAATACCTTCAATCTTTTTATCTTTAACCAGCTCCGCGATCTTTTCGATCAAGCGCGCTTTGTTTAACTGATAAGGAATTTCAGTGAAAACGATCGACACCTTGCCGTTCTTTTCATTTTCTTCAAAATGATGACGGGCGCGCATATGAATGCGGCCACGACCGGTACGGTACGCTTCAACAATACCATCACGACCATTAATAAAAGCACCGGTCGGGAAATCTGGCCCCGGAATATGCTCCATCAATTCATCGATATCCATTGCTGGATTATCAATCAAGGCTAAACAGGCAGAAACCACTTCATTCAAATTATGCGGTGGAATGTTCGTCGCCATGCCGACCGCAATACCGGAAGAACCATTAATCAATAAGTTCGGTACACGGGTTGGCATAACTTCAGGGATTTGTTCTGTGCCATCGTAGTTCGGTACGAAGTTCACAGTTTCTTTATCGATATCTGCTAATAACTCATGGCTGAGCTTATCCATACGAATTTCGGTATAACGCATTGCGGCAGCAGAATCGCCATCAACAGAACCAAAGTTACCTTGACCATCGACTAGCGTATAGCGCATAGAGAAATCTTGCGCCATTCGAACGATGGTATCGTAAACAGCAGAGTCACCGTGTGGGTGATACTTACCGATTACGTCACCGACCACACGAGCCGACTTTTTATAGGCTTTATTCCAATCATTACCTAATACATTCATCGCATGCAGAACACGTCTGTGCACAGGCTTTAAACCATCACGCACATCTGGAAGGGCACGCCCAACGATCACACTCATCGCGTAATCGAGGTAAGACGACTTAAGCTCGTCTTCAATGCTGATTGGCAATACTTCTTTGGTTAACTCACCCATAGATTCTTGGCCTGTCTCTGTCGAATAAAGGTCTCTAATGAAAACCCCATTCGGTCCTTGTTATTAGCGTTTATAATTAGCGCCAAATCATACCACAAATCAACAAGATACCTAGTATTTCGGCCTTCTTTCCTGCTTCTCTACATTAGGAAAGAGCAGGAATGAGTAAGGAATAGACAAGGAAGGTGCTTCATCTAGTTCAAAGTTTGATTATACTGTGCAAAATTGACTCAAATCACAGTCAACAGGGCCCGTAGTGACGCTCACCAATACATACTCCAATTAATAAAAAGGACGCCCTTAAATGAGTACCGCAATGATCCAAGCACAAGCCGACTTACGTATCAACGCTCATTGGATCGTACCCATTGAGAACACATCGGGTCGAACCCAGCACAATCATGCCCTGATCGATCATTGCTTACTGATTAAAGATGGCATCATTCTCGCCATCGAGCCACAATCCAGCTGCCAAATATCAGCCACCGAAACACTTGACCTCGGCCAGCAAGTTTTAATGCCTGGCTGGGTGAACGCACATGGACATGCCGCCATGTCATTATTCCGTGGCCTTGCCGATGACCTTCCATTAATGACTTGGCTGCAAGAACACATCTGGCCAGCAGAGGGCCTACACGTAGATGAAACGTTCGTTAAAGAAGGCACCGAGCTGGCCATTGCCGAAATGATTCAATCAGGCACCACCACATTTGCGGATATGTACTTCTACCCGCAACAAAGCGCTGAAGCGGCGCTACAGGCTGGCATTCGCGCCGTATGCTTTACCCCCGTACTAGGCTTCCCAACCAACTACGCCCAAAACGCCGACGAATACATCCGCAAAGCCATTGAATGCAACGATAGGTTCAACAATCACCCGAAGAATACTCAAGGACTAGTCCAAATAGGTTTTGGCCCTCATGCGCCTTACACGGTTTCTGACGAACCATTAAAAGAAATCACTATCTTGGCAGATCAGCTGGATATGCCGGTACAAATCCACCTGCACGAAACCGCCTTCGAAGTCAGCGAGAGTTTAGAAAAGTTTAATAAGCGCCCTACTCAGCGCTTATCTGATATTGGCTTTTTAACCGAACGCGTCAGCTGCGTCCACATGACCCAGATAGATGACTCAGACATTACCATCCTACAAAAAACCGGTGCATCGATCGTTCACTGCCCGGAGTCAAATTTAAAACTAGCCAGCGGATTTTGCCCCATCTCAAAATTAAGCGAAGCAGGTATTCCCTTATCAATCGGCACTGATGGCGCCGCCAGCAATAATGATCTAGACATGTTTAGCGAAACGAAAACCGCGGCGTTATTAGCCAAAGGGGTCAGTCAAGATGCAGGTTCCATTCCCGCAATCGAAGCACTGACCATGGCGACGTTAGGCGGAGCAAAGGCACTAGGCATAGACGATATTACCGGCTCATTAAAACCCGGAAAAGCAGCTGACATTCAAGCAATCGATTTAAACACCCTATCGAGCCAACCTGTATTCGACCCTATTTCTCACTTGGTTTATTGCGTAAAATCGACTCAAGTTAGTCATCTATGGGTAAACGGACAATGCCTATTAAAAGAAGGTGAGCTAACAACACTGAATGAAGAAACGCTAATCAGCCAAGCGCAAGTCTGGGCGAGTAAAATCGATACATCAATCAATTAATCCCTATAAAAGTATCTCCTATTAAGTGAGAATCAATGCGGTTAGAATAACCGCCATAATTGTTTTGCATTGAAGAATGGCTCCCACTGAAGAGCCCGATAAAGGATCAGGCATGTCAGATTTAAAAAAAGTAAATGTTGATAGCGCAGAAATAGCCAAGTTCGAGTCCATCGCAACGCGTTGGTGGGATATGGAAAGTGAATTCAAGCCGCTTCACGAAATCAATCCATTGCGGACTAATTATATTGAAGAATACGCTCCACTAGCCGGGAAAAAAGTATTAGATGTGGGCTGCGGTGGCGGTATTTTAAGTGAAGGCATGGCACTTCGTGGCGCCAAGGTTACCGGTCTCGATTTAGGCGAAGCCAATTTAACCACCGCCAAATTACATGCCTTAGAATCTGGCGTAGAAGTCGATTACCAATGCCGTCCTGTCGAAGATTTTTCTGAAGAAAATCCTGAGACATTTGACATTGTGACCTGCCTAGAAATGTTAGAGCACGTTCCCGATCCAGAATCCATCGTGCGCGCGTGCGCGAAGCTAGTTAAACCTGGCGGCCATGTGTTTTTCTCAACCATTAATCGTAACCCTAAAAGCTATTTAATGGCCGTGATCGGTGCTGAATATATATTAAAAATGGTACCGACTGGCACTCACGATTATAACAAATTCATCAAGCCCGCTGAACTCTCTCGCTGGTGTCGCCCTGTCGATTTACAACAAATCAACATGGCGGGCATGACCTACAACCCGATTAGTAAAAACTACAAATTGGTTGAAAACGATGTCGATGTAAATTACCTAGTTGCGTGCAGAAAGCTCGCTTGCGAGAAAGCGGTTTAATGGCCGTCTTTTTAAAACAAGAGTCTTTAACCAAAACACTCTCCAGACCACAAGCTCTGTTATTTGATCTTGATGGCACACTAATGGATACCGCACCTGATTTTTTCCCGACAGTAAATACTCTAAGGAAAGAACACGGGCTAGCACCACTAGCGGATGACCTTATCCGCCAGCAGGTTTCCAATGGCGGCCGAGCATTAACCCGCTTAGCGCTGGATATGCCCCAAGTGACAGGAAACATACTAGGAGATGAAGGATTTGAGAATAAGAGGCAGCGATTATTAGATTTATATGTCGAGCACATTGCCAGCCAGAGCAACTTATTTCCTGGCATGATTGAGCTTTTAGAAACGTGCATGCAAAATGCCCTGCCATGGGGAATTGTGACCAACAAACCTCGCCTCTATACTGAAATACTACTTGAGCGCTTAGCCGAGCGCCTGCCGATCCTTACTCAGTGCGCGATCGTCGTTTGCCCTGATGATGTAGAAAGGACTAAACCCTTTCCAGACCCTCTCTACCTTGCCGCTGACAAACTTAAAATAGATGCAAAAGATTGCTGGTATCTCGGCGACCACATGCGCGACATAGAAGCAGGCAAAGCGGCAAACATGCCCACCATTGCCACTTTATACGGCTATATTGAACCGCACGACCAACCAGAAAATTGGAAAGCGGATATCATGGTTAATACCGTAGAAGAAATTACCCAACTGGTAACGGCAAGCCTCACATAAACGGCAAGCCCTTAATGAATATTACCGCTAGCGGAATAAATTTGCCGCTCGCGAGCTAGATCAAATCGAAAATAGACAGATACCGAGATCAAAATGAGCCAAGTAGCCACCGAAAAGCAATTAAAATTAAAAGACCGTGTCATTTTAGTGACAGGAGCTAGTTATGGTATCGGCGCCCACGCCGCCTTGGCTTACGCCCGCGAAGGCGCAACGGTTATTCTATTAGGACGCACTCAAGACATGCTTGAGGCTGTCTATGACCGCATTGAAAAAGAAGGCTTACCGCAAGCGGCCGTTTTACCGTTTGACCTTGGCTGCAATGACGAAGAAAAATTCATTGAACTGGCCGACATGATCGCTACTGAATTTGGTCGCTTAGATGGCGCGCTATTAAACGCCGGCGTCTTAGGCCAAAAAGCCCCTATAGAAGGTTATAAGTGGGCCGCTTGGAAGCAGGTCATGGACATCAACGTCAATGGTCAGTTTCTACTCGCTAAGTCCATCACCCCGCTACTAGAGCGTTCAGAACATGCCGCATCCTTGGTATTCACCTCTTCGAGTGTTGGTCGCGAAGGTCGAGCTTACTGGGGTGCGTACTCTGCTTCTAAGTTTGCCATTGAAGGCTTGATGCAAATTATGGCGGAAGAGCTTTTTGATAGCCGCAACATCCGTGTAAACAGTTTAAACCCAGGCGGTACGCGTACTAGCATGCGCGCAGAGGCTTATCCTGCCGAGAACCCAGAACACTTAACCACCCCTGATGAAATTATGGATATTCACGTTTATCTAATGAGCGATGAATCCAAGCACATCAATGGCCAAGCCTTGGATGCTCAGCCCAAATAACCCTGCAGCGCTACGACAATAAGAAAATTGTCGTAGCGCCAGACCAACACGTCAACTATTCCAACACTTTCATCCGATTTAGAGCCATAAATCCGACAGCGACATTTTTCCATCTCCGTCAAACTTCAATCAAATTCCAATTCCGCTCACACCACCCCCGCAACTCATTGATTTATAACGATATAAAACATTACAAAAGACTGGCACAGTTTTAGCATTTACATTTGCAAATGAATTAAAACATTCTGTGAAGAGGTTGCGTATGGTTACGCGTTTGCAAAGCAGCGGTAGAGCAGCATTAACTGAAGATAAACAAATCACGCCATTTGCGGATTTAATGCCCAAGCCCGATATCAAGCCAGAGCTACTATTAAAACTGAGTAGCCGGCTACAGACGACCCTGGAACTTGAGCAGCTACTCGACATATTCTTCAACGAAATGAAGCATGCCGTACTCGTCGATAGTATGTCTTACAGTAATAGTAACCAGAACATTCTAAACAGCTATGGTAAAGAAGGCATGCATAGCTGCACCTATCGACTGACCACGCATAAAGACTATATGGGTGAGCTCACCTTTAGCCGTAGCACGCGCTTTCGTGAACATGAACTGGCTAATATCGAAGGACTTATAAGCACCCTGGTTTATCCTTTGCGCAATGCTGTTCGCTATACCGAAGCGCTCGCGGCTGCATTTCGTGACCCACTGACAGGAGCAGGCAACCGAGTCGCACTGGATAAAACCCTAGAGCGTGAAATTGAACTGGCTAAACGTCACAACCAACCGCTATCCGTACTTATGCTCGATATCGATCACTTCAAAAACGTTAACGATACCTATGGCCACGCCATGGGCGATGAAGTTCTGAAGCAGATTGTAAAATCGATTACCGCCTGCATCCGCCAAACTGACATGTGCTTCCGCTACGGAGGAGAAGAATTCCTCATCATGCTAGCCAATGCCGATAACGCAGGCGCCCACAGAATTGCCGAGCGAATTCGCTATTCAATTGAAGAAGCTGTATTTACTCACGAAAAAGGAAGCTTAAGCATCACCAGCAGCATAGGAAGTGCGACTTTATACGCCCAAGATAGCATGCGTAGCATTTGCGAACGTGCGGACAGCGCTTTATATAAAGCTAAAAATAGCGGTCGGAATCGAGTCGTAACAGACCGAGAAGAAGCCTTACTAGCCACCAACTAAGCAGATACCCTACCCATCCATAAAAGCCTCACTGATGTTAAAAAGTCAGTGCGGCTTTAGCCTTACCACTCACTCTAAAACGATATGATTAGACGCTGGGTAGGCAGTACAAGGATAAATACTGCGACCAATTTTATGACCACTAACCTCACCAGAAACTAGATTGGTTTTGCAAGAACCACACATCCCCGAACGACAACCATGCTCCATCACAATACCCTGCTCTTCTGCCGCTTCAAGCAGAGTTTTATCACAGTCACCAGCTGGGATAACAAAGTTGATATTTTGTGCTTTCAGCGTAACCGAAACATCTCCTTCTAGGTTACTTCTATTATTTTGCCCATCAATTCCCACCTGCAGATTCGAGATACCAGGCAACGTGAATTGTTCGACATCTAAATTATTCAAATTAAAATCAACAGATTCTAAATACTGAATGACATCATTCCTAAACAACTCAGGGCCACATAAATAAACATGTTGCTGTTTTATATCAGGATAAGCCGCCACTAGTTGATCAATAAAAGAAGGCGTAACAACATCCACCGGCAAGCGCGAATAACTCAATTCGACTTTTACATTTTTATGCGCAGATTCAAGCTGAGCCAAACGTTGACAGAAAATAGTATTTTCTGGCGTTTGCGTACGGTAAAAAAGGCCGACCTGAGTATCACTCAACTCATTATTCTCAGCTAACTTATGAGACGAGTTTAAAAGATGATTAATAATCGAAAATGCAGGGGTAATGCCCGAACCTGCACAGATAAATAACACCTTACTTTGATCACGATGAACGAACTTGCCTCTCGCAAGCGAGCTATCAAATACCATCCCGACTTCAGCCTGATAGTGCAACCAAGGCGATACCTCTCCCTCAGGATTCAACTTCACAGTAATCGAAACAGTATCCGGGGTAACCTCAGACAAGGTATAACAACGATTAGCGTTATGATCAGGCCCTATCGAAGTTAACTCAATATGCTGCCCAGCAATCGGCGTGGCAAAATGCTGATTCGGTAATAAGACAAATGTTTTGGTATCCGCTGTTTCTTGGCGAATAGCGATTACCTTCACTTTACAGTCATAAGTCCAAATAAAAGGATCTATTCGTTGCGTGAGCTCATTGACCGTATTACTCGCGAAGTATTCCAAGCGATCACGACCTAAGGTTTTAATTAACCAAGGATGCACGACTGACAATAATTGAGCCAATGCTCGGATTAATGGCTGATTGGATAGCTTATTTAGCATTTACAGCCTCCTTATCGATATACGCAGCCTTATCCAAGAAAGCAGCTTTAATTGGCACGGCTGGATTTTTAAAGGAATACGTCCACATAGCACCCACAAACTTCTTAATCGCGGCACGCCAGCTGTCATTGCATTTATAAGGTAGATTGTATTGCTTACAAACGGCCCGAACGTCTATTGCCATATCAGGATAACGATGAGCTGGAATATCTGGAAATAAATGATGCTCTACCTGGTAATTTAAATGCCCCCACAAAATACTCTGCCAACGATTACCTTTAAAATTCACTGACGAATCCAATTGTGAGACGTACCACTTCCCCTTATTTTTAATCGCATCTTCTGGCTGCAGAGGTTCGGTAAAATGAGTCGCTTGAATGGTCAAAGCAATCCAATAGCTGTTCATCACATCCACCAAAAAATTGGCTAAAAATACTTTAATGGCCCCAAAACCTGACAGCAGGGCTAGCAAAGGAAAAAAGACATACTCTTTCGCCCATACTCTTCTTACCGCACGCTTATGGCGCTTCTGCCCCTCAGCTTTCGATAAACGTAATGCCTCATCGACAACAGCATAACCTTTATTACCTTGAGGAAAATATTTGGCTCTAAATTTATCCACAATACCCAAGTTCTGCGCATTAAAGTTGTACAACATAAAAGGATAAAATAGGAATAGATAAATAGGCACCTGAAAATAATGTAACTTAGTATGAGGAACCTGAGAGTTAACCCGCAAAAAACCATGGTTTAAATCGGGATCTTTTTCATACACATTGGTATGCACATGGTGCACCGCATTATGCTCTTGGCGCCAAGAGGTTTCATCCACAGGAGCCTTCCAGCGAAAGTTTTTCGCATGAAACTGAGGTATCTCATCAAAGGAATCATATTGACCATGCAAAACATTATGGCCAATTTCTATCGCTTCAAGATTACGATGTAAAAATAAGAAAGGCATACCAAGAAGGGCAAAGGACCCGGTGAAATATGAATAAGTGTACGGCCAATCACTTCAAAAATACGTGAATTACGACGTATTTTTTTGATATAGCGAACATCTTTCTCACCGAGGTCATCACGGTATTTCTGCTTTATGCGTTTAAATGCCTGATGAATCTCTTCGTATTCATCATCTTTTATAGACTGATTCATAACTTATGGCCATGATAAAAAGCCAACAGAGTAAACACTTGTTTACTCTGTGCCTATAAGAGCAAGGTGGGAGTTTGGCAAAAGGTAAGCGTTCAGATTACTCAATTAATACCTATTACAGGCTACACACCTCATAGATCACGTAAAATTTTTCAGTAAAAGCATATTGATAAGATTCCCACTAGCAATATTCACATCCAAAAGTAAATAGTTCTGGCGCATCAATATTGGAAATCAGTATAAGAATAGAAATTAAGCATAGAAAAAAGACATGAAAATATTACTGAACTGGAGAGCTTACTAAAATAGAGAGTTTTAATCGTTGATATAGATTTTAATTGGTCGGAATGGCAGGATTTGAACCTGCGACCACTTATCCCCCAGACAAGGTGTAAAACCTTTATATTTCAAAGAGTTAACCTGTTTTTTCCTAACTCGGTACAAAACCAAAGGCCCGTATTTACTGGGCTGTAGCGCACTAGCTTTCATGTATATTAGGAAAGCCTGCGCGCTAATTGTACGAGATTAAGCGCTAATGATGAACCATGTCAAGATTCAAAAATACCAACCCTACACCATTGATATTAAAGGGTTTTATACCCTAGCAAGCATTGAAATACCCAGCATCCCGCGAACCCTACGAATCACGCCTGCAGCTTGGCCTCAACACTGTATATTGCCAATTTCATTATTACCTACCGTGATATGATTACTCCCATGGCTGAAGAGAAGAAGCCACGCCCATCGGGACAGCTTAATACAGAGATTGGGGTTGCTGAAGTTGAAAAGTTTAACGATGCAATCAAAAGAAATGGTCATAAGAAGCTGTGGGTTGTGAGCCAACTAGTCCAGAAATACGTGAGCGGTGAGATAAAGTTGTAAAATTTATGCTCTCACTGAATAAATAGCCTGACTTATCGACCTAGTAATTCCTAGCTAAACCTAGGTTTTTAGACAAAACGACGATCTACTCGCCGTTAAAATCATCCATTTCTGGATTGATTTTTATCGCACTCTCAATCATTTTTTCAAATTGATAATGAGTCAATACATGCTCTGTCATACAACCAGTAGCCATGCTACCAATGGCAATCAAGCTAACAAAGCCTAACTGTCTACGCAGCCCTGAAAGCTCTGGCATTCGGACTTTAAGCAGCTTTAATACATGTTTCGTGAGTGGTTTTCTGACAACTTCCGTGTCTGCACACAAAATCGTGCGATATTCGCCTTCCTTATTTAGCATCATCAACCAGCCATCACCCTTAGCAACAACTGTTTCCTCTTCCATTTTCGCGGTTCCTTTTGCAAATTAGGACATATCGAGCCCTGATGACCTTTTTATCATATTGATTTAATTAACAAAAATCATATAGACGTATATTGGTCATTCATTCAAAATCACCGCAAATAGACTAAATGCGTCCATAATTTATAGATGAGATTTGAATGGGCTACGTTTGGAAGGAGACTACGTTATGCCCGAAAGAAGCAAACAGGATTAACACAACAGCAAGTGGCTGAGCATTTATCAGTCTCAGGGTTCAATGTGTCTGCCAAACACATCGGCTACTGGGAGACTGTAGGTGAGCCAACTCATACACGAGGTCGGCGGATATTTTATCCCGATGAGATGATGGCATTGGTTGAGCTATATCGCATAAATGGTTTATGGCTTTACGCATATGACAGAACACCAAGCCTTTCAATTGAGCCACCAGCGAATGGGGAATCAGCTTGGTTTGGACGGCCGGTTCCCATGTCCTTGATCGACCAAGAACTTAACCAAAGAATTGATAAACTGAGCGACTCTCAAAAGAAGAGTTTTATTGAAATAATTAAAGTATTGAGTGCTGATTAAGGTCTATACAAATATTGCCTAAGTCAATTACACAGGAATCGCATTATCATATAAAAACACATCATCAGAGTACTCAAATGCAGTCACGGCTACTTTCTCACCACTAGGCTTGATATTAGTTACTATCAACTTAATACACCAATCGTCTTCACTACCAAACTGATAAAACGGAGGTTCGTGGCTTCCGCTAAACACCGGTTCGAAATCAAGATCTGCATTAATCACAACTCGATCGCTCGACGATCCCTGCGTGCACAGGTATGGTCCTGATACTTTGCCCGTGGGTTTGCGGATACCAATGTAATGACTTTCGCCATCCGCCCACTCCACGTCATTATTCAGCACTATCTCTCTTCCAAAAATCGCTTCAACACGGCCTGTTTGAGAATAACCAGGCATGTCGATTCCGAGCGCGTCGTGTGACATATAGCGCGAATTCAACGCATCCAATTCTGTCGAGAAACGATGACGAATACGCCTGTGTTTTTGAATCGCTCGCTTTCGCATACCAAATCTATACGCTTGTTTTTTACCTGTAATACCAAACGCTCTAATTTTTTCAGGATTTATCCCCGCATCACTAGGTAGCAGACATGTGACCGTGTCGGCTTTCCATGTATCAGAAGAGAAATACTCAACTTCATTCCCGTCATTCTCACTATCATCAAAAAAAGAGCCGTCCATTTTCCAACTTTTAGGAATGATATTGTCCGTCTGATATTGATAGTCTAAAAACTCACGTTTCTGATCACGTACAGGAATGATTAATCCAAAATCAAGAGTAGGCTCTGCAAATCCAACTGCTAGAATTTGTTGAAACACTTTCCAAGATGTTGATGCGTTATCATAAACAGCATCAAAGTAATCCTCTCTTGCCTCCCATACGACGTGTAGCTGCCACAAAACTCCCATATCAATTATATGTCCGAGCTCTGTGGCAACAGCATAGAGTGCCGAGCTAATAGACCGAGTGGGGCCGTAGTCGGTCATTTGGCCAGCATCGTTAAATTTCATTAACTTACGCGTAGGCACAATGCCAATTTTATTCTCGGCAGCATTCGCCAATTCATCAGTGCCAGTGATTTTAAACGCAATGGTAGTTATGCCAGGATAAGACGTTGCTGACTTCAGCGATGATCTCAGAGCGACCCACTCAATCTTATCTTTAATCAAAATATCATCAGCATTCGCAGTTAAACGACGAATCCGAACATCTGGCGTAGACCCAGCAGGAACATCAATTTCTAATGTATAAGCCAACTGATCACGCGTTGCGGCGGTATATATTTGCACCCTTCTTTGATATTCAGACGTTTCTGTAACACGCCATTGAATTTCAATTTTTATCGAATAATCGTGCGGATCACCGTTATTATCTAAACGTGCCAATCCATTATTCATCCTAAAATCGAAGATCAATTTATCTGTTGTTTCACCGAATGGAACTGCTGAGAATGGCCCAACTAAATCAAGATCACTAGCAACATCATACACACGATATCGAGCCTGAAACTCAACATCAACCGCAGCAAAACCCGTCCAAGACGTATCAACAGTAAGATCTGCATTCAGCTTTTCAAAAACAGCGTGCTCGCCCCAGTTGTTTTCACTAACACCCCGATAAATCCCAGTCGAAACATCATTCTGATCAAAAAACTCTAATGGCACACCCATCAAAGGATTGCCAGTGTCGCTTGTATACGCCGCTTGCCAAGCTAATAAGTTGTGATTATATAAAAGACCGCCTGAATAAACGGACTTGTAAAATGCCAGCTCTTTAGTATTGCCCTGCACTTTCCACGTATAGTAATCACCTCCTTCAGTAACAACCCAGTCAAGCGCAAACGCAGTACCTTTCAGTTCTAGTCCACTAGTGCCAGTACTGCTGCCAACTTCAACAGAACGATATTCATTGAGGTGCGCCTCATTGCCTGAAACATCAGCACCTGGTGAGAAAACTTCAAAAGTCACATCATCGCCGAACTTTAAAACCTGAGTATCTCCAATCGTGAAGTTCTCAGGCAACAATTCGACTTCGCCAACAGTGCAGGACACCATTAGGAATAGTACCTTTTTGTTATCTCTATACACCGTGCGCGGCATATTCAAATAATCAGGATAAATTTTATGACGCCCCAACAACACCGGAACAGTACCCATCAATCGCGGCTTATTACCCTGGGCATTCACGTCATAAATCGATGACCCATTAGGTGATGTATTGTTGTAGGTATCGGGTAGCGGCTGATTAGCCATGTGAATAGCATAAGCAGCCGAGGCTACTGCGATCACGACCATAACTGCAGTCGCGGGGTC
>Ga0105359_10003251_pt1 | contig 13326 bp, 11 predicted proteins | sample GOMGulsemesocosm_6_FD_83659 | JGI IMG/M metagenome (GOLD analysis project Ga0105359, IMG submission 83659) | Methane-oxidizing microbial communities from mesocosms in the Gulf of Mexico - GOM8C Gulf of Mexico | ecosystem: Environmental > Aquatic > Marine > Cold seeps | place: Gulf of Mexico... | reverse complement strand
TTGATAGTTCTTTCTTTTTGGCTTGGCGGTTAGCTAAGCAATATAGCCAAGTCATATAACCAAGAGGCGTTTATTTTGAGCACTAATTCAACTACATCATCGTTAGCTTTTTCTTCATTAAGCTTAAAGCAGGATCTAGTTAAAAACCTATCGTCACTTGGCTATGAGCAAATGACGCCTATTCAAGCACAAACATTACCTGAAATGCTTAAAGGTAAAGATGTTATTGGTGAAGCAAAGACGGGCTCCGGTAAAACTGCCGCCTTTGGTTTAGCACTATTAAATAAATTGGAAGTGAAGCGTTTTCGCATTCAGTCTATGGTACTTTGCCCAACACGTGAACTTGCCGACCAAGTGGCTAAAGAGCTGCGAAAACTAGCAAGAGCTGTGCATAACATTAAAATACTTACCCTTTGTGGTGGTACACCGTTTGGACCTCAAATAGGCTCATTAGAACATGGCGCACATATTATTGTTGGTACACCAGGTCGAGTTGAAGAGCATGTGATTAAAGGCACGCTTCAATTAGAAAACTTGAACCTTTTAGTGCTTGATGAAGCCGATCGTATGTTAGAAATGGGCTTCCAAGCGGCGCTTGATAATATTATTGAGCGAACACCTTTAGACCGACAAACGTTACTGTTTAGTGCTACTTTTCCAAAACAAATTCAAGCTATCAGTGACAGCATAATGACTGACCCTGTTATGGTGAAAGTTGCCTCAAGTGAAAATAAGTCAACGATTACTCAAAAGTTCTTCAAAGTAGCTGATGATGAAGAGCGCCTTGATGCGTTGCGCTTATTGCTACTTGATCAACAGGTGGAATCAACGGTTATTTTTTGTAATACCAAAAAAGAAACTCAGCAAGTTGCTGATAGTCTACATTTTGATGGTTTTAGTGTACTCGCTTTACATGGCGATCTAGAACAGCGCGACCGTGACCAAACGTTATTACGTTTTTCAAATAAAAGTGCATCAATTCTTGTTGCAACAGATGTTGCTGCTCGCGGATTAGATATTGATAGCTTGGATTTGGTTATTAACTATCATATTGCTCGTGATAGTGAAGTTCATGTCCATAGAATAGGCCGCACAGGTCGTGCAGGCAGTACCGGTTTAGCTTTTTCTTTATTTAGTGATAAAGAAAGTTATAAAGTAGGTCTACTGGAAGATTATCTTGAAGCAGTTATTGCGCCTGAGCTTTTACCATCAGAAGCTGTGCTTGCTAATGAGCGTCCACAAGCCAAAATGTCTACTATTCAAATTGACGGCGGTAAGAAGCAAAAGGTTCGCCCTGGCGATATCCTAGGTGCGTTGACAGGTGATAATGGCGTCAAAGGCTCTCAAGTAGGAAAAATTACAGTACTCGATAATAAAGCGTATGTTGCCGTGACTAAAGGCGCTTTAAAACTTGCGTTAAGAAAACTTTCAAAAGGAAAGATGAAAGGCCGCACGTTCAACGTACGCCATCTAACCGTTTAATTACCGCACTCTAAATGAAACAAGCCTATGAAAAGTTGCTTGCTTGCAAGCAACTTGATTTTGATCCCGCCCAAAATACAGCTATCGATGCTTTAGCATTACTGGCTAATCAATTACTTACCCTGAAAAATCGACCTAAAAACGCCAGAGACATCATTCCTGGCTTATATTTTCACGGTAGAGTAGGTCGTGGTAAAACCATGTTGATGGATCTGTTTTACAATGAACTCAACATAACAAAGAAGAAGCGCATTCATTTCCATCATTTTATGGAAAGTATTCACCAGCAATTAGCAGTCCTCACAGGTCAGTCTGAGCCATTAACTCATATTGCAATGCAATGGTCTAAAGAGTTTGATTTACTCTGTTTTGATGAGTTTTTTGTTAGTGATATAGGAGATGCCATGTTACTCAGTGGCTTATTTTCAGCATTATTCTCTCAGGGCGTAACCTTAGTCGCTACCTCAAATTGCAGACCTGATCAGCTTTACCGAAATGGCCTGCAAAGAGAGCGTTTCTTGCCAACTATTACGCTAATTAACCAGTATTGCCAGGTTATTTCAATTGATGGTGATGTAGACCACCGACGTAGTAAGATGGCTGGAAATTCAAAGCATCAGAATTATTTCTTGTTAAATATGCAAGGAGAGCAAGAGTTAGTTGCTCGATATAAAGACCTAACAAAAGCAAAGAAATTAGTAGCAGGGAAGATAGCAATAAATCACCGTGATATCTCTTACCTAGCCAAAAATGAAGATATTATTTATTTTGATTTCTTCTCCTTGTGTTCAGGTCCACGCAGTCAGCGGGACTATATGGCATTAGCAAAGAAATTCACTACTGTGTTTATAGCCAATGTACCTAAGTTTTCAGGTGAACTAGTACCCGCTGTATTTTCTGGGGTCGAAGACGGCTATCAACGAAGTGGTGTGTTAATGGGCGAGTTGCAACAACTTGATGACGAAGCCCGACGCTTTATTGCCCTGGTTGATGAGTTTTATGACCAAGGCATACAATTAATACTCAGTGCAGAAGTTGATATCTTTGAGCTCTATCAAGGGCAACAACTTGCTTTTGAGTTTGAACGTTGCCAGTCCAGATTAATTGAAATGCAGCAAGTGTAGCTAGTTAAAAACATCTGTTATAAGTTTTTGATAAAACACTAATAACTAGTCAATTTGACTAATACATTTGTATTCCTCTAGTCTAAAATTTAACTCGTTTTATTAACTTGTTGATATTCTTGTTAAAATAAAGTTGGCACTATGTTTGTAACATATCTGTATAGTGCTTTGTTAGAAGCTTAATTAAAAATAATTGATGAATGGCTTATTAGTCATAACATTAACCATAAAAGGATAGAATCATGACCTATTTTAACGCCACTCTTATTGCCAGCTCACTTACTGCAGCATTAGCTTCTCCTTTAGTATATGCCCATGAATCATGTAATGTAGATCTATCCGCAGGGTTCAAAATCAATGCAAATAGCATTGAGTTTTTAGAAGATAATAAAGAAAAGCACTCATTGTATAAAATTACCAATGGCAAAGAGCTATATGTTGATAACGACAAAGTAGCCTTGTCGGATCAACAAAAAAGCTTAGTGAAGCAATATGACGCCAAAATTCGCGAGTTGGTCCCTCAAGTCAAAAGTGTCGCAATTGACGGTGTCGATTTAGCGGTTGAGGGAGTTAACCTTGCTTTTAATGGTCTGCTTGGTGAGGGAAATGTTGTTGCTGCTGATTTGACTAAAGAGCTTAACCTTATCCGTGAGCAAGTTGCGACTAACCTTACTATTGATAATGGCATTTATGTTGGTGTTGATGGTCTCGAAAGTGAAGAGTTACTAGGTAAAGATTTTGATCAACGTATAGAGTCAGTCGTTGAAAAGGCGGTTTTAAACTCAATGGGTAGTATCTTAATGGCTATGGGCCAACAAATGATTGCTGGTGATGGAGCTGAACAAAGCTTTGAGACGCGTATGGAGAGTTTTGGCGAAACCATAGAACATGAAATGGAAAGTCGTGCAGAGAAAGTTGAAGAAAAAGCTCAAGCACTTTGTATTAATATTGCCAAATTAGATGCATTAGAGGAAAAGCTAAAAGCAGGAATTAAACCGCTTGCTAATACTAATGTCTTTACTGTGACCATAGGACAAGATGATGATAAACATGCATCATCTATGTAAGAATTAACTTTGTTTGATAGTTAATTAGCGCTCAACACCAAGACCTAGCACTGTTATAATTGCTAGGTCTTTTTTTATGTCGATTTTACAGAAGTATGCACGCAGTTCATCAACTACATCAATATCGTAAAAGTATTAGCACCACCACCTATAAAGCGAGAGGCCAACGAGTTATTCGTTGTCAACTTTGCCAACTAGCTAAGCAGTTTTGTATCTGTGATATAGCACCCAAACAAGAGCAAATAGAGACAACATCAGGCTTCTTATTGTTGATGTACGATACAGAGGTGTTAAAGCCAAGTAATACTGGTAAACTTATTGCTGACCTTGTTCCGGACACTTTTGCTTTTTTATGGTCAAGAACACAAGAAAATCCCGAGCTACTCAAAGTCCTTAATGATGAAAAGTGGTTCCCAATGGTTGTCTTTCCTCAAGAGTACGCCGATGATGAACGTAAAGTTTTTACTAATCAAGTTACTTGTCCTGAAGGAAAAAGGCCATTGTTTATCATGCTTGATGGAAGTTGGCGTGAAGCGAAAAAGATGTTTAGGAAAAGCCCATATTTAGATAAATTCCCTATGGTGTCGTTTGATGCAAAAACGGCGTTTGAAAAGGGCGGTAACAGCCACTTGAATGATGATAATAGTCAGTTATCACCTGTTGGTCAGGATTCTCGTTATACAGTAAGAAAGACTGAACTAGAGCACCAGTTTTCTACCGCCGAGGTTGCTGCCCGTGTATTAGATATGCATGGAGAAAGCAACAATGCTCAGCTACTTGATTTGTGGTTTGATGTGTTCAATTTTCAATACCAGAAAAGCGTTTGTCAGCGTAATAAGGGTAACGAAAATGCTGTCGACAATTATCAAGACTTTCTTGCTAATGGCTACAGTAAGTGAATAAATAGTTAAACTTCGCAAAACGTTAATTAAAATGTTAACTTCGATTTTGGTTGATTTTCGAAAGATATAATAAAAAAGGTCACTATGTAAATAGTGACCTTTTCTTTTTGATTCAGCTAATGCTACATAACGTTATAAAATTAGTGCAAGATTCTCGCACGAATTGTTCCGTCAATTTGTTTTAACTCTTTCAAGGCTAATTCACTGTCTTGTGAGTCAATATCAATAACTACATAACCAATTTTATCATCAGTTTGTAAGTACTGTGCAGCGATATTAACGTTATGTTCAGCAAAAGCTTGGTTAATTTTCGTTAAAACACCTGGTTGGTTGTGATGAATATGCAATAGGCGACTTGTACTTGCTTGACCTGGAATTGAATGTTCAGGTAAAGATACTTCTGGGAAGTTAACCGCAGATAAGCTTGAACCATTATCAGAGTATTTAGCAAGTTTAGTTGCTACTTCTAAACCAATATTTGCTTGGGCTTCTTTAGTGCTACCACCAATGTGCGGGGTTAAAATAACATTATCAAAGCCGCGTAATGCTGATACAAACTCTTCATCATTACTCTTAGGCTCTACAGGGAAAACGTCAATAGCAGCACCGGCTAGTTTCTTGCTATCAAGTGCTTGTGCTAAGGCTTCAATATCAACAACAGTACCACGAGAAGCATTAATAAAAATAGCTCCTTCTTTCATTGCTGTAAATTGCGCTTGGGCAATCATGTTTTGTGTTTGAACGGTTTCTGGTACATGTAAACTAACTACATCAGCTTCACCTAGCAGGGCATTTAAAGATGGCGCTTGGCTGGCATTACCTAATGGTAGTTTGGTTTCTACATCATAGAAACGCACTCGCATACCTAAGGTTTCTGCTAGAATACCTAATTGCATGCCGATATGACCGTAACCGATAATACCTAATACCTTGCCACGCGCTTCTACAGAGCCCGCCGCTGATTTAAACCATTCACCACGATGAGCCTTTGCACTTTTTTCAGGGATACCGCGAAGTAATAATAACGCTTCACCAAGCACTAGCTCAGCTACAGAGCGAGTGTTTGAAAAAGGGGCGTTAAAAACAGGGATACCGCGAGTTTGTGCTGCTTTTAAATCGACTTGGTTAGTACCAATACAAAAACAACCAATAGCGACTAACTTTTTGGCATGGCTAAGTACTTCATCTGTTAGCTGGGTGCGTGAGCGGATGCCAATAAAATGAACATCAGCAATCTTTTCAATTAATTCACTTTCTGATAATGAAGTCTTTAGCGATTCAATATTTGAATAACCTTTTAACTTTAATTCTTCAAGAGAGCTTGGGTGTAAGCCTTCAAGTAATAAAATTTTAATTTTGTCTTTTGCTAATGAGTTTTTGCTGATAGTGGTCATAAATTGGCTTCACTTAATGCTAACTAAAACGGTAATTATATTTTCGTTTAGATGGCTAGATATCTAAAATAGAGGTTTAACATACCATATAGGGTATAAACTCTAAAGTGTTTATTTAGCCATAATAGAATAAATATTCAAAAAAAGGTTTTTTTACTTAAAGAATATTCAAAAAGGCTCTATTTATTGAATGACTTTAATACCGTCACTGCTTCCTAGTACTAGAATGTCAGCGCCGCGAATTGCAAATAAGCCATTGGTGACTACACCAACGATGCCATTAATTTGTTCTTCAAGTTTCTTTGGCTCTAGAATTTCAAGGTTATGCACATCAAGAATAACGTTACCATTATCTGTTGTGACGCCCTGACGATAAACAGGGTCTCCACCAAGTTTTACCAGTTCACGTGCAACATAGCTTCGTGCCATTGGAATAACTTCGACAGGTAATGGGAAACCACCTAATAAGTTGACTTGTTTTGAGTCATCGGCAATACAGATAAATTTTTTGGCAACAGCAGCAACGATTTTTTCACGGGTTAATGCAGCCCCACCACCCTTGATCATCGCCATGTGCTGAGTAATTTCATCAGCGCCATCAATGTAGACATCTAAAATATCAACGCTATTTAAATCAAAAACTTCGATACCATGTGCTTTTAAGCGTTTGGTTGACTCTTCTGAGCTAGAAACGGCACCTGTAATTTCATTTTTCATTGAGGCAAGTGCATCAATGAAGAAATTAACCGTTGAGCCTGTACCAACACCAACGATGGTATCATTTTCAATGAATTCTAATGCCTTGATGGCGGCTGCGTTTTTCATTTCATCTTGAGTCATGTTATATGCCTTTTTAGCAAACTTTTAAAATTAGCCCTTGAGGGCTATAAAGGCGCTTATTGTAACACTAAATTTTAGGTAAAGTTATGCTTATAGTTATGGGAGGAGTTAAGGTAAGTTATAAGTTTGACTGTTTGTTTTCGGGGAGTTGGCAATATATAAAATAGAGCGGGGGGTAGGGAAAATTAGTGCGTTACATAATTAAAACGTCCCTATTGCTAATTATAAGTAGGGAGCATTTAATCTTGCTCGATGGTAAGGTTACCCAAACAGTGATGATCGCGACAATGGACTTTATCTGGGCATAGCACTGATAGAAACAGCATTGATATCTTGTTCAATAACCTGTGCATACTGTGATATCACTCTGGTGCTAGTGTTTTGCTCTTTCCTATCTCCTTTTATTTGTACACCAACTATGGTGCTGCCTGGAAAGTAGTTCTCTCTACGCTTAGCAAATGCCAACATCATGCGCTGATCTTCAGGTATGGGTCTGTTAAGCAATGAAAACATTAGTTGTTGATCAGAAGATGCTGGCTTTTTTATCGAATCTTTATTGTAGGCAGTAAATTCACTATGACTGAATTCTTTCGCGTAGTAATGATCACTATTTGTGCTCAATTTTACTTGTGAGGTATTGCTACAGGCAGTTAGTGCTAAGCAAATAAATAAATTGATTGCTGTTGTAAGTTTCTTCATAACAAACCTAACGATTAGTAAAGATGGCTGAATTACTATCAATATGGCAAGTGTCATGCCATAAAATATACTTACTAAAGAGTGCTAAGTATTTGTAGAGACAAGGTTATGAAATTGTTTGTTAATTTTTCTAATTAAACTTTAATTTTTCCTATAAAAAAAGCTTACAACTTACCCATTATTATTAATAGGCAGCAAGTAAGCTTGTTTGATTTTAAAGCGTCAATTTTTTAGCGGATGAGCTTTGCTTATCGTTATTAATCTTCAGTTACAGAGCGAAGTAGCTCATTTATACCGACTTTGGCTAACGTTTTAGCATCAACTTTTTTCACTATAATAGCTGCATATAAGCTGTATGTACCACAAGCTGATGGTAAGTTACCAGGAACTACAACGGCACCTGCAGGTACTCGACCATAGTGAACTTCACCAGTTTCACGGTCAAATATACGTGTACTTTGACCTATGTATACGCCCATAGAAATCACTGCGCCTTCTTCAACAACTACACCCTCAACGATTTCAGAGCGAGCGCCAATAAAACAGTTATCTTCAATAATAGTTGGTCCGGCTTGAAGTGGCTCTAATACACCACCAATGCCTACGCCACCAGATAAATGAACGTTTTTACCTATTTGAGCACATGAGCCAACCGTTGCCCACGCATCAACCATACAGCCTTCGTCGACAAAAGCGCCAATGTTAACGAAACTAGGCATAACAACAACATTTTTACCTATGTAGCTACCAGTACGAACACTTGCACCCGGCACAACACGCACACCATCGGCTTCAAACATTGCTTGGGTGTAGCCATCATATTTCATTGGTACTTTATCAAAAAAAGTACTTTCGGCACCGTCAATTACTTGGTTATCCCAGATACGAAAAGAAAGTAAAACGGCCTTTTTTAGCCACTGATTAACATGCCAAGATCCATCTACTTTTTCGGCAACACGTGCACTACCATTGTTTAACGCTGCTAGCGCATCAAGTACGGCATTTTTTATTTCATCTGAAACGGTTGCTGGAGTAATAGAAGCGCGCTCTTCAAAGGCTTGTTCAATTACGTTTGCTAAATGTGTTAAATTTGTCATTTTTTATCCTGTTAAAATTTTATTAATTTGTTTTTATATGTCTTAAAGCAATAGTGGTTAATCAATATCTGCTATCAATCGTTCAGCTAGAGCTTCTTGCTCTTGAATTGTTAGCGCTTCAAACTCTGGAGTTGAAATAGTAAATACATCATCAGCTTTTTCACCAAAGGTAGTGATCTTTGCCGAGTGAATACTTATTTGCTCTTGCTGGAATACTTGACCTATATTGGACAAAAGACCTGGCCTATCCAGGGCTATAATCTCTACCATAGTGCGATTTTTTGCATGTATTTTTATAAAGTTAACCTTCAATGGTACTTTAAATTGTTTGAGGTGTTTTACTAGTTTAGGTGATGGTAATGCACATATGTCATTTTGGTCTAATCTATCAACTAAGCTTTGGCTGATCTCTTTAGTATAAAAGCGTTCTCTTAGCGGCTTGTTGCGACTATCAAGTACTATGAAGGTATTTACAGTAAAGCCAGTTTTAGTGGTAATGATTTTAGCATCGTGTATTGATAGCTTTTTAGTATCTAAAAAGGAAACCGTGTTAGCAAAAGTATTGTTCTTCTCTTTAGTAAAGATAAATACCTCAGTTCCACCTCGGTAAGGAACAGGGCTGATAAGTACTAATGGTTTTTCTCTATCATGTTTAAGAATATTTTCACATTGTCTGGCTATTTGCTCAGGTGAGTAACGTAAAAAGTAGTCTATTTTAAATTCACGCCATAGGCTTTTTACTGTTTGCTCGTCAACATTTTGTTCTTTAAGTAAATCTAATGCTTGCTGTTGGTTTTCTCTAATTTTAAAGCGTACTTCAACAGGCTTCTCCAAACCATGACGAAAAGCGCTTAAGGTATTAAAGTATAACTCCTCAAGTAGGTTAGCTTTCCAGCTATTCCACAGGCTTTCGTTAGTGCCGCGCATGTCAGCAACGGTTAAACAATAAAGATAGTTTAAGTGTGCTTCATCCCTGACAATTTCACCAAAGGTGCGAATGACATTTTCATCGTTGATGTCACGGCGTTGAGCAGTAACTGACATTAGCAAGTGATGCTCGACCAGCCAAGCTACCATATTACTATCGTGCTTACTCATCTGATGTGATAAACAAAAATTCAAAGCATCAACAGCGCCTAATTTAGCGTGATCACCGCCACGCCCCTTGCCTATATCATGAAAGAAACCGGCGAGGTAAAGTACTTCAGGTTTACGAATTTTTTGTACTATTTTGCTACAGAGCGGGAATTTGTGGTTATGTTCTTTCTGGCTAAATTGATGAAGATTTTTAATTACTCGAAAAGTATGTTCATCTACTGAATAAGCATGAAAAAGATCGAACTGCATCTGCCCAACAATATTGCGCCATAGTGGCAAATATGAGCTGATGATACTGTGTTTATGCATCAAGGTTAATGCTAAGCCTAAGCCTCGTGGGTGGCGAATAATGGCCATAAACATACGGCGACACTCAGCATAATCAATCAAGCCTGAAATTAAACGTCTGCGCGCATTACGCATCAATCTTAATGTGTGCGAATGTATGCCTTTTATACTGGGCTCTTGTGAAATAATTAAAAACATTTCAATCATTTTCACTGGTCGCATAAAGATACGATCATTGCGGGTGTTGATTAGCGTATCAATAATTTCAAAGTCTTTATTAATGATGCTAACGTTTTTTTGAGTGGTTTTTTTTATGATGGCCAACTCAAAGTGCTGTAATAACATGGTGTTTAATTCTGCGACTCGTGCAATGATACGAAAGAAGCGTTTCATCATACGCTCAACAGGAGCTTTACCTTCATCGCCAAAGCCCATCATCTTTGCTACATCTGCTTGGTAGTCAAACAAAAGTCGATTTTCACTACGCCCAGCAACAAAATGCAGAGCAAAGCGCATGCGCCATAAATAATCCTGTGACTCTAATAATTCATAAAACTCATTAGGGTATAAGTAGTTATGCTCCACCAGTTGCTCGAGTGAGTCGGCGGAAAAATGTCTTTTAGCTACCCAAGCTATGGTTTGAATATCACGCAACCCACCAGGGTTGGCTTTTAAATTGGGTTCAAGGGTATACGCCGCGCCACGGTATTGTTGGTGCCTACTTTCTTGCTCTTTACATTTTGCTATAAAGAATTTTTCTGATGTCCAAAAGACATCTTCATTCAGTAAAGGCATTAATTGTTGGGTGAGAGTTTCATTGCCAGCAATTTGACGCATTTCCATTAAGTTTGTTGCAACGGTTACATCTTTGACCGCTTGCTTCAAACATTCTTTAATTGAGCGAACGCTATGGCCAATATCAAGCTTAATATCCCATAACTGAGTGATAAAGCTTGATATTTTCTCTTCTAATTCAAGGTCTATTTCTTCTTGAGTTAATAATAAAATATCTACATCTGATTGAGGGTGTAACTCACCTCGGCCATAACCGCCAACAGCGACTAAGCTGATTTGATATTCATCAAGGTGGTGTTGGCACCATAGCTTATTTAATACCGCATCGACAAAAACAGCACGAGCTGTTAATAAATCATTAATATCATTATCAATAAAGATATCTTTTAGCCAGTCTTTAAAAGATTGACTTAACAGGCATATATCACGAGTAGATAAAAAATCAGCACTAACGGCTAAGTTTTCAATAAAGTGCGGTGGAACTATGTGTACTGGTATTGATTGACTAGTCAAGAGCTTACCTTTTATCTTTGTGAGTTAAATTTTTACGCGCTAGTTATGTAGTATTCTTGGAATACTTTCTTCTTTTCTAAGAGTTAAAATTTCACAACCGGTTTTCGTTACCACTATAGTATGTTCCCACTGTGCAGATTTTTTACCGTCTGTGGTATAAACCGTCCAGTTATCTGTTTTATCTAGAACGGTGTTAGCACGCCCCAAATTAACCATAGGTTCAATGGTAAAACACATGCCGACTTCCATTTTTGTTTTATCATTATTTTTATAATGGACAATTTGTGGTTCTTCGTGAAATTCACTACCTATGCCGTGTCCACAGTAGTCTTTTACAATAGAGTATCGGCCTGATTTTTTGATAAATTTCTGGATGGTTACGCCGATATCTCCAAAGGTAGCACCAGGTTTAACTTTTTTAAGTGCTAAATATAAAGCTTCTTGCGTGATGCGACATAAACGATTGTCTTCAGCAGATACTTCACCAATAGTGAACATTTTACTCGTGTCACCGTGGTAACCATCTTTTATTACGGTAATATCAATATTAATAATATCACCATCGCTCAATACTGTTCCATCAGGGATACCATGGCAAACAACGTGGTTGACCGAAGTACATATTGACTTGGGGAAGTTATGATAATTTAATGGTGCTGAAATAGCTTCTTGTACCTTTTCTGTATAGTCAGCGCATAGAGTATTCAGTTCATCAGTGGTGATGCCTGCTTTTACATGGGGCTCGATCATTTCTAATACATCAGCAGCGAGTCGCCCAGCAACACGCATTTTTTCAATTTCTTCTTGGCTTTTTATATTGATGCCCATCTTGTTCTATCTCTTTAAGTTTTTACTAGTAACGAGCATTGTCGCTACTAGAGGAAATTAATTATATATTCGCGATAATGAATACAGCTAAGATGCTAATAACTTATCTACTAAAATAGCTGATTAACTGTACTTAGTTAACTCTAAGTTGATTGCCTCAACAATCGCCTCAGGGTTACCTATATATAAATTGTGATTAAGTAAAATTAACTCATTATTAATTGCTAATAATAATGCAGGTATCGCTTGGGTTGCGATTATGTCCTGCAAAGCATAAATTTCATGGATTTGCGCTTCAGCATCAGCACTTAATTTACTGCTGTTAAAAACTTTAGCAGGTGGTGATAACTTTAAATTACTCACTATGTCTGATAAATCTTCTTGGCTACTTAGCTCATTGCCGGCACCAAAATGTGCTGACTGTAAGCAATTTAGTAACTCCAAAGCTTTTTGTGGAGTCTTATTTGCAGCCCAAGTCATTAAATTAGTGCATAAGGTAGAGTCTTTACCTTGTGATAGTTTATTCACATAGGCAGGAGAAAAGTTAACTGTTGATAGTTCTTTCACCTGAACAAGCTGCTGTTTAGTTGTAGCGCTGTCACCATCACCATCGGAAAAATAGCCACAATGCCATAAGTTAATAGTTACTTCTGGTAATGATTGGTTCACTGCATTCACTAAAGGGGTTGTCGCATAACTCCACGGACAGTGGGTGTCGTAAATAAAAAATAATTCTGCTGCCATTACTCACTCTACAATAATTGATGTTTTCGATTGATAGTTACGATGGATACTTTATCGTTATCGAATGATTTTAACTCGCCTTGCACTATTATCCCACTAGAAATATTCCTTATTATGGAAAATCATTTATTGCTCGCTAAATTTTCTTCTTTATGGTATAAAGTGCGGCGCTAAATTTTTAGTCACCTGCTTTTGTCTGTATTATACAGTTTTAGTTGGTGTGCTTGGTTTAGTGACAAAATTAAATCGACAGTTGTTTAGTAAGGTTTTTCTGAAATATCTTACTTGCCAAGTCATTATTATAAACTCACATACATCTTTAAAGGTATACCGGGGTGCCCAGTTTTTGACTATAAAGTTAAAAACAAAGAGGTCGTGTATATTGGGTGTATGAACGCTTAACCCCATAAAGGAAAATTTAATGTCAAACGTTTCAATGCGCGATATGCTTAAAG
>Ga0105359_10003250_pt1 | contig 13327 bp, 9 predicted proteins | sample GOMGulsemesocosm_6_FD_83659 | JGI IMG/M metagenome (GOLD analysis project Ga0105359, IMG submission 83659) | Methane-oxidizing microbial communities from mesocosms in the Gulf of Mexico - GOM8C Gulf of Mexico | ecosystem: Environmental > Aquatic > Marine > Cold seeps | place: Gulf of Mexico... | reverse complement strand
TTGTATCCGAATGACCCTTTTGTTATTCCACCAAACGCTGATACAGGTGAAGGTGCCCAAATTTGGGGTAGCCCATCAGAAAATGGCATCGTAGATGTTAGATTTTCACGTCCTGAAAACCAAGACTCAGATAAAGTTACCGGTTTTGAATTTGCCGCGCAGCATTTATTTGGCGAAACTGGCTTTGGCTTAATCGCTAACTTCACACTAGTAGATAGCGATTTAGAATACGATAACGCTGGAGATGGCAATGGCCAAACCCCACTTATCGGCTTAAGTGATTCTGCTAACTTGGTTGGTTTTTATGACAAAGATGGCATTCAAGTACGTATAGCCTATAACTGGCGGGATACTTTCTTATCAGATACTCGAGATGGTGTAGGCCCTGCTCCAGTTTATACTGAAGATTATGGTCAGTGGGATGTTAATGCTAGCTATGAATATAGTGATAACTTAACGTTTTTTGCCGAAGGCATTAATATAACAGATGAGCTCACTAGAACATTTGGTCGTCATGAATTAATGACATTGAATATTCAACAATCTGGTCCACGCTATAACTTAGGTGTACGTTATAAATTTTAAGCTAAAATAAACTAAGGCCGTTAATTTTAACGGCCTTTTAGTTTGAAGCTAATCCTAAAGTCATAAAGTAAAACAAAGAACAAAAAAAGAAAGGACACTTTTTATAACAATATTTGAACAGTAATATCTAAACAGTTAAATTATAAATCCTAGTTTATGAAGTATTAGTATGAATAAAGCACTTAAAAAAATTGTTATTGTTGGTGGTGGTACTGCAGGTTGGTTAACCGCAGGTATCTTAGCCGCAGAGCATAATAGTCGGTCTCCTGAAGGCATTGCTGTTACTCTCATAGAATCACCGGAAATAAGTACCATAGGCGTTGGTGAAGGTACTTGGCCTACCATGCGTAATACTTTGCAAAACATTGGCATTTCAGAAAATGAATTCTTCCGCTGTTGTGACGCATCTTTTAAACAAGGATCTGAGTTTATTGGTTGGGTGACAGGAGAAAAAAACGACAGTTATTATCATCCTTTCATTGCGCCTCATGGCTTTGGTCAATGTAATCTAACATCACATTGGTTACAATCAAAAGACAATATCCCTTTTGCCCATGCAATAAGTTTTCAACCACACTTATGCGATGCCGGTTGTGCGCCCAAACAAATCCAAACGCCAGAATTTGCCGCAGTAGCAAATTATGGCTATCACCTAAACGCCACTAAATTTGCAAAATTGTTGCAAGAACATTGCACAAAAAAATTAGGTGTGAAGCATGTTGTTGATCATGTTATTAAAATAAACGGTCATATCGATGATGACATTCAGTCACTAACAACAAAAGAACAAGGTGAAATTGCCGGCGATTTATTTGTAGATTGTTCTGGTACTGCCTCAATCTTATTAGCCAAACATTATCAAATACCATTTATTAGTAAAAAACATATATTATTTAATGACTCTGCAATAGCAGTACAAGTGCCCTACTCTGACAAAGATGATGTCATTAAATCTCATACACTTTCTACAGCTCAAGAGGCCGGTTGGATTTGGGATATAGGTTTACCTACTCGACGTGGCATTGGTCATACCTATTCAAGCAGTTATCAATCAGACTTTGAAGCAGAGTTAGCGTTAAAGACTTATTTGGCTAAAGACCTAAGCGAAGAGTCCATTAAGCAACTGCAAATAAGAAAACTTTCTTTTGAACCTGGCCATAGAGAAAAGTTTTGGCATAAAAACTGTGTTGCTGTAGGAATGGCTTCTGGCTTTTTAGAGCCACTAGAGGCTTCAGCTTTAGCCTTAGTCGAATTGTCAGCAAAAATGATCAGTAAAGAATTACCAACGGACCATGCCATTATGGGCATTGCCGCTAAACGATTTAATCAGCGTTTTACTTATCGATGGCAACGCATCATCGAATTTTTGAAATTACATTATGTACTTTCAAAAAGGCAAACTAGCCAATATTGGCTGGATAACAGACAAAACGCTTCTATCCCTGAACGTTTAACGGAACTACTACAGTTATGGCAATATCAAGAACCAAGCTTCAATGACTTTACCGAAATAGAGGAAATATTTCCTTCCGCCAGTTATCAGTATATTTTATATGGCATGGGATTTAAAACACAGGTTAGAACAAGTACTAGAAAACCTAATGATGAAGCTAAAGCACAGCACTTTTTACAGGAAAACTATCAATTAGGTCAAAAATATCAAGCGGGTTTACCGAGCAATCGAGCGTTAATAACGCATATTATCAACACGGGTTTGCCGAAATAACCTAAGGTTATTAACAAACTACAATAGGAGTCAACATGGCTACTCATGTATTACTAAACAATATCGACCATCAAGACGTAAAAATTATTACCGATAAATCGGCAGAATATGGCAACAACAGCATGTACAGTGTTATTTTTCCGCTTGAATTCAAACATGTACAAGCAGATTACCCGATATTTTTTCATAAAGACCACGCCAGTGACGAATATACCGCACTGGCTTTATTTGGCTTTAAAGAAGATGAGAATTTGTACTTGCAAGACAATAACTGGCAAGCAAGTTATATTCCCTTAATGGTTGAAAGGGAACCATTTCTTATCGGCTTTCAACAACAAGACGCCCAAACAGCTGAAAATGATGAAACCAATAATAATACAGTTATACATTTGGACATAGACAGCCCAAGAGTTAGTAAAACAGAAGGCACCGATATTTTTCTACCTCAAGGTGGCAACAGCGAATATATCAACAGAGTTAGCAACATATTAAAAACCATTCACGACAGCAAAGCATCAACTAAACTCTTTATGGATACCATGAAAGAGCATGATTTATTTGAAGGCTTTAATTTAGATATTCAACTCAAAGATGGCAGTAATAATCGCTTGACTGGCTTTTATACCATTAACGAAGACAAACTTAGGGCATTGAGTGGTGAAACACTTGCCGACTTAAATAAGTCAGGCATATTGATGCTAATTTATATGGTAATTGCGTCTCATGAAAATATAAATGCTTTGATCCAAAAGAAAGAACAAAGCTAAAGTAATAGTTGCAAAAACATAATGAAGAAAGTTAAAGAAATCACAGGTTGTAGCCCTAACAGTATTCCTCAAGAATTACTGCTAGCTAACGAACCTATTATTTTTAAAGGCTTAGTTACCAATTGGCCCTTAGTAAAAGCAGGCCAATTATCACCAACTAAAGCCGTTGATTATTTAACGAGCTTTTATCAAGGTAAAGAAATAGGCAGCTTTACAGGTTCTGCAGAGATTAAAGGGCGATATTTTTACAACCAAGATTTATCAGGATTGAACTTCAATAGAGAATACGCAAAAATTGACCAAGTATTGCAAAAGATACTTTTTCATCTTGATGATCCCCACCCACCTTGTTTTTATTTGGGTTCAGCACACATTGAATCTTTATTGCCCGGTTTAAAAGCGGAGAATGATTTGGCCAGTTTGGCTGATTTTAATGCCTTGGCCAGTATATGGCTAAGTAATAAAAGTCGTATCGCTGCCCATCAAGACGGTCAAGGTAACATTGCCTGCTGTGCTGCAGGCACGCGAAAATTCACCTTATTTCCGCCTGAGCAACTAGAAAATTTATATATCGGCCCATTGGATTTCACTTTAGCTGGACAAGCAGTGAGCTTAGTTGATTTTCATCAACCTGATTTCAAGCAATTTCCGAAATTTAGGCAGGCGCTAGCAACAGCAAGCATTGCGGAACTATCCCCTGGAGACGCTTTATATATTCCTTGTATGTGGTGGCATCATGTTGAGAGTTTAAGCGACTTTAATATCTTAGTTAATTTTTGGTGGAATAAATCACCAGAAAAGATGGGAGCTCCAGTAGATGCACTTTTGCATGCGTTATTAAATATTAAAAATTTGCCGCTCGAACAGAAAAAAGTATGGCAAAACATCTTCAACTATTATGTATTTAACAATGACGAACAAGCTTTAAGCCATATTCCAAAAGAAAGTATGGGTGTGCTGGACTCAAGTGACGGCCTTGCGGCTAGAAAAATTAGAGCTCAACTACTTAACAACTTAAATCGTTAATTTTATTATGTATTCGTGACGATAAAAATTACACTAAACGAACAAAACGATGCTTTAAAGTGAAAAAAACAAATAACCCTGGTGGTAATATGAACAATAACAAAGTACAAAAAGTTGTCATTGCAGGCGGTGGAACTGCTGGCTGGATGGCAGCAGCAGCTATTTCAAAGCTATTGGGAAAAAATCTCGATATAACCTTAGTTGAATCCGATGAAATAGCGACTGTTGGAGTCGGTGAAGCAACTATACCCACCTTATTATATTTCCATCAGCTGTTAGGTATAAACGAAGCCGAATTTTTAAAAGCCACCCAAGGTACTTATAAATTAGGTATAAGTTTTGAGAACTGGCGAGACGTTAATCAAGATTATGTGCACGCCTTTGGCACTACAGGCCAAGACTGTTGGGCGGCAGGCTTTCAACACTTTTGGTTAAAGGGCCGTCAAAAAGGCTTTGCTGGCGAATTTGGTGATTATTGTTTAGAAAAAGTGGCAGCTTGTGCAGGTAAGTTTGCACAACTACCTAAGAATGGCCTTAATTATGCTTATCACATTGATGCTACGCTTTACGGTAAATTTTTGAGGAAAATCAGTGAACAACATGGTACTAAGCGTGTTGAAGGTAAAATAGAAAAAGTGAATCTTGATGCTGAAACAGGATTTATAACATCATTAAATTTAGCTTCAGGAAAAGTCATTGAAGGTGACTTATTTCTCGACTGTACTGGACAAAGAGCTTTACTTATTGAAGACGCATTACATACAGGTTTTGAAGACTGGTCCCATTGGTTGCCTTGCGATTCTGCTATTGCTGTGCAAACGAAATCGGTTGGTGAACCTGTACCTTATACACGTTCTATCGCCCATGACTTTGGTTGGCAATGGCGTATTCCTTTGCAAAGCAGAGTGGGTAACGGCATGGTTTTTAGCAGCCGATATGTCAGCGACGAACAAGCACTGAAAACCCTATTGAGTAACATTGTTGGCGAAACCATCACCGAACCAAGAGTGATAAAATACAGGACAGGTACGCGTAGAAAACATTGGAATAAAAACTGTGTTGCTGTTGGTTTATCAAGCGGATTTTTAGAGCCTTTAGAGTCGACCAGTATTCATTTAATTCAACAAGCAGTCGTGCGTCTAATGAGAATGTTCCCGCATCATGGCATTCAACAAACCGATATCGATGAATTTAATAATCAAACCAAAGTCGATATTGACAGTATTAAAGATTTCATAATTTTGCATTATTCAGTAACAAATAGAAGAGATACTGGCTTTTGGCGTCATTGTCGAAATATGCCCATTCCGGAATCATTAAGCAATAGACTGGCACTATTTAAAGAAACTGGAAGAGTCTTTAGAAAGAATAACGAATTATTTGATGATTCATGGCAACAAGTGATGATAGGTCAAGGGCACACTCCTGATGACTACCACCCAATAGTTGACAATATGAGTGATGAAGAATTACAAAAATTCTTGGCGCATGTCAAAGCTAACGTTGATGGTACTGTCAATCAACTTCCCTCACACCAAAGTTTTATTAATCAATATTGTTTAGCAAATGGTTGAATAACTACTACCAAGGTGTCCTGAATTTATAACAGCTTACCTTGGTTATTCTTTTGTTTATGTTTCTTGTTTCTCGTTTTAGTTTTAGTTTTAACATATAACTTAGGCTGTATAACGAAATGCTAAAACTAGCGTCAGTCGCTTAATTCAACTCCCTTACCTTAAAGGTTACCGCTCACTATGAAAAAGCGTAATTTCAATATTTTCTGCCAGCTTGCAACTATAATTTTTGCTAGTTTATTCGCAACAAATACCTCTTTTGCCAAACAATTAACAATTGAACACAGTAAATTCCAATGGCCAAATGGTGCAAAAGCAGCGGTAAATTTGGCTTATGACGACGCCCTTAAAAGCCAACTAGATTACGCCATTCCTGCGCTTAATAAACTGTCTTTAGTTGGTTCTTTTTATCTAACCCTTGATTCAGCCACAGTTAAATCAAACGTAACTCAATGGAAAAAGGCAGCAAGTATGGGGCATGAATTAGGCAATCACACAATTTATCACGCTTGTCGAGGCTCTTTACCTAACCGAGACTGGGTTAGCCCCAAAAATGATTTGGATAAAAAGACGGTGACAGAGTTGGTTGCTGAAATAAGAAAAGCGAATAAGATGCTAACAAAATTAGACAATAAAAAACTGAGAACCTTTACCTTGCCTTGTGGTGACAATCTGGCAGGCTTTAAAGATTTTGTCACCACAGTTCAACCGCTATTTACCGCTATAAAGACTCACGTTGGTGATATACCTAAATCTATGGCACAAGTTGATCTCGATAATATCGCGGTCATTGCACCGGTAGATGTAAGTGGTAAGCAGCTTATTAGCTATGTTAAACAAGCAGAAAAATACGGCACTATGGTTAATTTCACCTTCCATGGTATAGGCGCAGACTACTTAAGCATTTCTCGAGAAGCTCATCAACAACTACTGCAATATCTAGCAAAAAACAAAAGCAAATATTGGGTAGCTACTTCGGTTGATATTAGTAATTTTATCCAGTTACAAAGGATAAAGCATTAATGTTTACGATTACTTTCTACGAGTAACTAACTCAGCACCAGCAGAAATAGTAGCGCAACCTTTTCCGCTTTTAGTTTTAGTTTTAGTTTTAGTTTTAGTTTCGGAAGATAAAACACACTGATATACACGAACATAATCTATTAACAATCTTTCCTCGACAATAGCCTCATCAATACCTTTATCGTTAACTGAGGCTGGCCATTTTCCACCAACGGCTAAATTAATTAACAAATGAAAACGTTTATTAAAAGGTGCATCATCTTTGCCTATCAACCAATTACCATTACCGTCTTGATATTCTGTATACCAAAGATCTTCTCGTTGCGTTGCGTAATGAACATCATCAACATACCAGCGCATTTCCCCTCGCTCCCACTCTAAAGCATATCGATGAAAACCGTCTGCAGGGTTAGCAGAGTCAGGCAACTTATAACTGGTACCTGAATAGGCATTATAGGGAGAGGTTTTACCATAATGTAAAGTTCCATGAACTCGAGCTTCCAGTTCATTAACACTGGCGTTCTCGTCATCAGATTTAGCCTTAAGATTAACCGCTTCCATAATATCAATTTCGCCCGATGATGCCCAACCACCATAATCCCAGTCCGTAGGAAGCATCCAAATAGCTGGCCAAGTGCCTTGCCCTTCAGGTAATTGAGCACGAATTTCAAAGCGTCCATAGGTCCAATCTCCTAACCCTTTGGTTCTTATTCTGGCTGAGGTATATGGCAATGTACGTGTATTATTTGCATTATATTCAATAGCATCATCAAAAAAGGCAGGGCCTGTGTATTGTTCTTTTCGGGCCACAATAGTTAATACACCATTGGCAACGAATGAGTTATTACTTCGCGCGGTATAACATTGCTTCTCGTCATTACCACCGCCATAGCAATTAATTTCGTGACGCCATTTTTGAGTGTCTATTGCTATACCTTCAAATTCATCATTCCAAACAAGTTGCCACTGTCCCATAGAAGCTTCATTTTTTGTTAACTTCACATCATCGCCTGTGATCTCGGTATTGTCTTCACGATTATGATTGTTTCTTTTCAAGTCAGAATTGCAAGCTACAATGTAAATATTTGATAAAACAATTGCAGATAATAGAAAATTTGCTTTCATATTTAACTAACCTTTTCGCTTTTGGTACGATTTCCAAACAATGAGTAAAATTAATGACTTAAGGCGTTTATAGCGCATATAATACCTTCACTAAAAGGCATAGTTTAGTTGCCCACCTTTAATGTATCTTTATAAACGATAATCAGCTTTCACTTGCTTAACTCTGCTACCATAAAACCCGTAATAACCAATAAAGAAATAACATAATATAGGTAAGAAAAAAGCAGCTTGTATGCCAATGGTATCAGCTAAAACACCCTGTAGAAGCGGAATAATTGCACCGCCAACTATAGCTAAACATAAAATTCCTGAACCTTGACTGGTATATTTCCCCAAACCATTTAACGCTAAGCTAAAAATAGTGGGAAACATAATTGAATTACATAAACCGACTAGCAATATCGCTATCATTGCAACATTACCTTTAGTAAAAATAGTAATAAATAACAATACCGATGCAAACAATGCATTAAAAGCCAAAACTTTTCCGGCTGCTATTTTTTGCAATACCGCAGCACCTATAAAGCGTCCAACCATAGCCCCGCCCCAATAATAAGCGATATATTTAGCTGCTTGATACTCTTCAAGGTTTGCTATGTCAGGTTCAGCCAAAAAGCTGACTAAGAAACTACCTATCGAAACTTCCGCACCGACATAAACGAAGATACCAATAGCCCCTAAAATCAAATGGTTATATTGCCATGCACCGCTAACTTCTGAATTAGTTTTGACGGTAGGCTCAGTTTCACCAACATTTAAATCTGGTAGTTTTAGCCAGGCAAAAATGGCCGCCAGAAGGAACAACATAGCAGCTAAAAAAAGATAAGGCATTTTCACTGAATCTGCAGATGCGCTTAAAGTCATGACTTGTGCTGCCTGATCTAAAATTAAGAAAGCACCGAAAAATGGCGCGATTGTTGTTCCTAAAGAATTAAACGCTTGAGTCATGGTTAACCTAGAGGACGCGGTTTTTACAGGTCCTAATAAGCTTACATAAGGGTTGGCTGAAACCTGTAATAAGGTTATGCCACTAGCGAGTATAAATAAAGCCAACAGAAAAAAAGGATAACTCTGCATTACTGCTGCGGGATAAAAGCCAATACACCCCACTGCTGCAATGATCAAACCAACCACTATGCCCTTTTGATATCCAAGAGTTTTAACAATCTTTCCAGAAGGTAATGAAAAAATGAAATATGCACCAAAGAAACAAAATTGCACCAACATGGCTTGGCTATAGGAAAGTGTAAAAACTGCTTTTAAATGAGGGATCAAAATATCATTTAAACAAGTAATAAACCCCCACATGAAAAAAAGAGACGTTAGTGAACTTAACGCAAATCGATAGTCCACAGGCTGTTCAGCGTCAACTTCTTCCTTCGCGCAACTCGTGCCAGACAATGAAACCATATATCCCCCTAATAAATGAATACGTATTTTATTATTTAAATACAATCAGTAAAAAATATAAAAACAAAAAATAAATTTATTTATTAACAATTTATTAGTTGTCCTTATCTTTAATTTCTACTGCTCTATTAAAAGCAGTTGACCTTTATCAAATTAAACATTAATCTAAATGTAAGCGCTTTCATTACATTAAAAACTACTCCAGTAAATTTTACAAGTATTTTTGTAAGCGCTTCCAAACAAATTACAAAATGACTTAATGATTAAGCATGTCGTTATAGGTAGCACTAATAAATATGAGCAAATTATCTTTACCCGAACATTCAGCCATGTTGTCCACTGACTTTATATATGGCGTAGCAACGGCTTCTTTTCAGATTGAAGGGGGTGCAAGTAAAAGGTTGCCCAGCATTTGGGATACGTTTTGCCAAACGCCTAACAAAATAGTGGATGGATCCAATGGTGATATCGCCTGCGATCATTTTTCTAATTGGCAAGCCGACATTGAATTAATTGAATCCTTAGGCGTAGATGCCTACCGCCTTTCAATTTCATGGCCTAGGGTGATCACACACTCTGGCGCACTTAACCAAGAAGGTGTTAATTTTTATCTTGGCATCCTTGACGAACTCAAGCGTAAAAACATCAAAGTTTTTGTCACTTTATACCATTGGGATCTGCCACAGCATATTGAAGATAACGGTGGTTGGTTGAATCGAGCTACAGCCTATCTTTTTCAAGATTATGTTGATTTGATCACACAGGCATTTGGCGATCGCGTCTATGCGTATGCTACGCTAAACGAACCTTTTTGTAGTGCTTATTTAGGTTATGAGGCGGGTGTTCACGCACCAGGGATCGTTGGTAAAGAACATGGTAAAAAAGCGGCACATCATCTATTACTTGCCCATGGTTTGGCTATGCAGGTATTAGCAACAAATAGCCCAGACAGTTTAAACGGCATCGTTTTAAATTTTACCCCTTGCTACCCTGCATCAAAAGATAAAGCAGATATAATCGCTAGTAATTTTGCCGATGATTATTTTAATCAATGGTATATAAAACCAATTTTTGATGGTCAATACCCCGAGATTATAGATAGCTTACCAGCCGAAAACAGACCAGATATTCATGCTGATGACATGGCTATAATTTCACATCCAACGGACTTTTTGGGTGTTAATTTTTATACTCGAGCTATTTATCAAGCAGACGAAGTTGAAGATTTCATTCAACTTTCCCCGCCTGAGCCTAGAACTGATATTGGTTGGGAAATTTATCCTCAGGCCTTTACTGAATTGCTGACCTCATTAAATGACAAATATCAATTACCGCCAATTTTCATCACTGAGAATGGTGCTGCAATGGCGGATAAATTAGTCGATGGTATCGTTGATGATGTAGATAGGATAGATTATTACAATAGTCATTTAAATGCTGTTCATAATGCCATGGAACAAGGCATTAATGTTAAAGGGTATTTCGCTTGGAGTTTAATGGACAACTTTGAATGGGCCGAAGGTTATTTAAAAAGATTTGGCATAGTATATGTTGACTATGAAACGCAAATAAGAACAGTTAAAGCAAGTGGTGAAGCGTACAAAAACTTAATCACGCAAAGATAAAAACGATTAAAACGAAGACAAAATTGACAAGTTTAATTAAAAATTATGCGTTAATAGAGTAGGAATAAAAATGATCAGTATCAAAGAAAAAATTGCCTATGGTCTAGGTGATACCGCCAGCAACATCATTTTTCAAACAGTCATGATGTTTCTATTGTTGTTTTATACCGATGTTGTAGGTTTATCGCCTGCAGTTGTTGGCACGATGTTTTTATTGGTAAGAGTGTTTGACGCAATTACTGACCCGCTTATGGGCTCTATTGCCGATAGAACTAAAACGAAATGGGGCCAGTTTCGTCCATACCTACTATGGTTAGCTTTACCTTTTGCCATTATTAGTATTTTAGCTTTCACCACGCCAGATTTAACCGGCAATAATAAAATTTTATATGCATTTACCACTTACACGTTATTAATGGTTGCATATACCGCAATAAATATTCCATATTGTGCACTAGGCGGTGTACTCACTGCTGATGCTAAAGAGCGCGTGACGGTACAATCTTATCGTTTTGTTTTTGGCATGCTTGGAGGCGTTATTGTCGCTGCTGCAACTATGCCTATGGTAGAATACTTTGGCGAGGGTGACAGTGCTAAAGGTTATCAATTGACTATGGTAGCGATGAGTCTATTGGGACTAGTTTTGTTTTTGTTGTGTTTTTGGGGCACCAAAGAGCGTATTGCAGCACCCGAAAATCAGAATTCATCCTTTAAAGAAAGTGCAGCTTCTCTTTGGAAAAACGATCAATGGCGAATTTTATGTATCGCGGCTTTTTTCTTATTGACGGGGCAAGTATTACGCTTCACCTTAGCGGTTTATTATGTAAAATATTTTCTCGGTCGTGAAGACTTGATCACTTCATTTTTGACTTTAGGAGTGATCGCAAGCATGGTCGGCTGTGCAGTAGCTCAACCTTTAGCTAAGCATGTTTGTAAAATTAAAGCATATATTGGCCTACAACTACTCTCTGCAATAATATGTGCTTTGAGTTTCTTTATTCAAAGTGATCAACTCGTGCTTGCTTTTGTCGCCTTTATAGCATGGAAGTTCTTCTTAGATATGGCTACGCCTTTACTTTGGGCTAAAATGGCAGACACTATAGATTATGGCCATAAGAAAACAGGAATTAGAGTTACCGGCTTGGTTTATTCAGGGGTGATTTTCTTTATTAAAATGGGCGTTGCTTTAGGCGGTGCCTTTGCCGGTTGGTTATTGGCTTATTATGGTTATCAAGCCGATGTTGAACAAAGTGATGCGACTAAGCAAGGCATATTGATTTCTTTTACTCTTCTACCAGCTTTAGGTTCGTTTGTCGTTGCTTGGGTAATGCGTAAATACAACTTGAATGATGAGAAAGTTGAAACTATTCAAAGTGAACTCAAGCTTAATGGCGTTGGTATTAGCTAGTTAAGTAGTGAATAGTTATGTTAATATTTCTAAGAAGATGAATTTAAAGTAATTACGAGAGTGCAAGGTATTAAAGTGACTCCTTTTAAAGTACCAAGCATTGAAGTGTAATTTGGGATAAATATGGCGACAATATACGAAGTATCAGAACTTGCAGGGGTTTCACTGGCAACCGTTTCAAGAGTAACCAGTAATAATACTCGGGTAAGTGATAAAACACGTCAAAAAGTTTTAGATGCGATGAAAACGCTTGGTTACCGCCCTAACTCAATTGCACAGTCATTGGCCTCTAATCGTACCAACAGTGTGGGTATTTTAGTTTCTGAATTACATGGTCCTTTCTTTGGCAGAATGATGGCAGGCATAGAAGCAGAACTTAGGGCTGCGGGAAAGCATGTCATCATCACCACAGGTCACAGTGAAGAAGATAAAGAAAAAGATGGCATTGACTTTTTAATCAGTAGAAATTGTGATGCACTAATTTTACATGTTGAAGCTGTAAGCGACGAATATCTAATTGACTTATGTAAAGGCGATATCCCAGTTTATTTAATGAGTCGATTAGTTGACGGCATAACCGAAAACTGTATTAGTTTAAATAATGAATTAGGCGGTTATTTGGCAACTAAAGCCGCGATTGACCAAGGACATAAAGACATCGCTTATATTGCTGGCCCGCAATTTAAAGCTGATTCCAAAGACCGATTAGCAGGCCATAAACGGGCTTTAGCAGAAAAAAACATGCCTTTTAGCGATGTGCTTTATTATGAAGGTGATTTCAAAGAAACAGGCGGCAGCGATGGCGTAAAATACTTTCTTAATCAGAAGCAGGACTTTACCGTATTAGTTTGTGCTAATGATGAGATGGCTTCTGGCGCTATGACCTATGCAAGAGAGTTCGGTATCTCGCTTCCTGAACAATTGTCTATTATAGGTTTCGATAATATCATTTTCGCACGTCATATCTTTCCTAAGTTAACGACTATCCATAACCCTGTTGATGAAATGGGTCATATGGCGGCTAAACTGGTTTTAAAAGATATCTATCAACATAAAGA
>Ga0105359_10003244_pt1 | contig 13336 bp, 4 predicted proteins | sample GOMGulsemesocosm_6_FD_83659 | JGI IMG/M metagenome (GOLD analysis project Ga0105359, IMG submission 83659) | Methane-oxidizing microbial communities from mesocosms in the Gulf of Mexico - GOM8C Gulf of Mexico | ecosystem: Environmental > Aquatic > Marine > Cold seeps | place: Gulf of Mexico... | reverse complement strand
CATAGCCACCAATGGCCAGACATTGAAAAAGACCCAGAAGCCATACTTGAAACCCATCATGAAACACACTGGCAATGGCTGGTTAAACCCAAAAAGGGAAATAGGGTAGAAGGGCGTTTGATCGGAGGTTGCTGGGATACCTTAATGCATTTATTCGATACCTCTTATCTGGATTTAAACGCATATTCTGAGCAATTTGACGAAGGGGTGTTGCTGTATTTAGAAAATGTCGAAATGACACCCGCAGACCTCACCCGCACGATTTTATCAATGAAGTTTAAAGGTCTGTTTGCCCATATTGATGGCTTGTTACTGGGGCGCTCAGCTTTTGTTGAGTCAGATGACAAGCATGCCTTAACTTATCATGAGGTTTTATCTCGGCATTTAACTGACTTAGGTATCCCGGTATTAATCGATATGGACATAGGTCACGTGCCGCCTAATCTCACCCTAATCAATGGCGCCTATGCCAAGGTTGAATGTGAAAAGGGACGGGGTAAAGTCACTCAGTTTTTAGTTTGATAACTATTCAATAGTGATAGTGGATAACCATATTTCTCGATTGTAAAAAAATAGAAGTGTTTTAATTGTAATAACTCACTTGCGTAAAACAATGTAAAGAAATAGCATGTTATTTCAGTTTGATGGATCAAATTAACGTTAAAAAGGAATTTACGGTTGTATGTTTATTAAAAATTCACGTACCTTATTTTATATTTTTACCTGCTTTATTCTCTTCTTCACATCTTCTACTTCATTTTCACTTAATTTAAAAAATCCAAATTTTCTGAATTTAGACTCTGAGAAAGGCCTGAGTCAAGCGACCATTTATGACTTTTATGAAGATAAAAAAGGAAGGGTTTGGATAGCAACTCAAGAAGGCATTAATATATTTGATGGTGTAAAGATTAAAAGAGCGTTGCTAAATACGGATATTGAAGGTCTGCTTTCGAGTGAATTTATCAGGGATTTTGAAGCATCACCTACAAATGATCAAAATGTTTGGGCGGGCACATTAAATGGAATTGTTCGAGTAGACATCGATACCCATGATGCAACAACTTTCCATTTATCAAATAATCCTAAAGAAAACCAAGTTAATAAACTATTTTTTGATAGCAAAAAAAGGTTATGGGTAGGGACTAAACAAGGTTTTTTCTTTTTTGATGAAAAAACCAATCAGTTCGAAAAAATCATATTACCTGAATTAGATACTCAGATATTTGATATAGAAGAGTTAGATGGTTACTTATTAATTGCAACCGAAACGGGTTTATATCAACTGACGAATCAGAAAAACATTATTGACCAGCAAGGTCTTATATTATTTCGATTGGATAAATCAGAGTATGTATCAGATATTGAAGTTGCTGATGATACGAGCGTCTGGATAAGCCATTCAAAAGGATTAAGTAAGCTAACGTTAGATGAAAGCGAAATAACAGCAAAACGTGACTTAACAATCGGAAATGTGAAATCTATTAAAATAGCAACAGACTCAACTATTTGGGTTGGGCAACCAAAAGGTCTTAGTTACTTCTCTGTTAATGACCCGTGGCCTACAACACCTTTAGCTAAAATACCCCACGATGCGACAAACTATTATAGTATTCAAAAAGGAAGAGTTAACCGGATATTTGAAGACTCACAAGGTACCTTATGGTATGGAACCACCACAGGGGTGAGCTACTTTAGCCCTAACCTTCAAAAATTTAAAAAAATAGTTTTTCAAGATAAAGTAGATTCATTGCCAAGCAACAGTGTCTATGGGATGGCAGAGTCTGAAGATAGAAACATCTGGGTAGGTACAGGTAACGGACTAGCGCATTTCGATCAAAATTGGAAACATATAAAAAATTACTCTTCGAGCGAAGGCCTATCAAGTAATAGTATATATGATGTAGCTGCTGCTAAAGATGGATCCATTTGGATAGCAACCTCAAATGGACTTGATCACTTATATCCTGATTCGGGTAAAGTCGATAGCTTTAAGCATTCAAATAAAGATAAAACAAGTATTCCTAACAATCTTATTTTTACACTGATGTTTGACAAAGAGGATATGTTATGGCTTGGTACTGCTTATGGGTTAGCGCAGTTTAATCCAAGAACAAAGAAATCAGAATCTTATTTTAATGATCCTAATAATGTAGAAACTCTATCAGACAATGAGATTTATGCTCTAGAGAAGGGAGGTGATAATCACATTTTGGTAGGGACTTTACGGGGACTGAATCGAGTTAATAAAATAACAGGTAAAGTTACCAGATTGTCAAAAGATAAAGGGCAACTAGCCAATGATTGGATATTTGATATATTACTTGAAGATCAAGCTATTTGGATAGCAACCGCTGGGGGGCTAACTAAAGCGGATAAGGCTTTGACCAATTTTCAGCATTTTACAAATAAAGATGGTTTACCAAGTAATGCTATTTATGGAATTTTAAAAGATGAGCAAGAACAGCTTTGGTTAAGTACCAATAATGGCCTTAGCCGCTTTTCAATAATAAATAATGGTTTTGTTAATTTTTTACCAAGTAATGGTCTACAGGGAAGAGAATTTAACTTTGAAAGCTATTTAAAACGAGAAAATGGCCAAATAGTATTTGGGGGAATTAGCGGTCTTTCGTATGCCTTTCCAAAAGAATTTCAAAATCTGATAACAAATGTAATAACAAAAATTTCTGATATATATTTGGACGGAGAACAAATCACAATAGCAACAGACCCAAAAGAAATCATTAAACTTCCTGCGAAAAATAATTTGTTATCAATCAGTCATACTGCCGGTATTCAATTTTCTTTACAGCCAAGTATATTAAGGTATCAGTTATATCCCTTCGATGATTCTTGGCGGTATCTAAGTTCAACAGAATTGGTTGCCTCTTATACAAACCTCCCCCCAGGTAACTATCAATATGTGCTTGAAGCTTCATATGATGGAGTAAAATGGTTACAAACAGATTCTCGTTCTATAACAAAAAGAGCTTGGATTTATCAAACGCTCTATTTCAAAATATTGGTAGTACTATTTGTCATTTTTCTTATTATCATATCGATATTAATTCGTGATAAATCACGAAAACAAAATGAGAAAAAACTTGAACAAGAAGTGCTTAAGCAAACGCGTAAAAAAGAGAGTCTTATTCAATCTCTAGAAAAAACAAACCTAGAGTTCAAAGAGCAAACAATACAGCTAGAACGTGTTCTTGAAGAGAGGGTTCGCTTTTCCAAAAGCCTTTCTCATGAGATAGGAAATGCCTTAATGGTATTTTTTGGCTATCAGCAACGAATTGAAGCGGGTGAACGATTAAACCCCGCACCTATTTTGTTACAAGTGACTGGCTTTGGTGAAAAGCTTAGAAAACTGGCCTCATATACAGATGCCTCATTATTTGAGCGTTATTGGGTTAGATTGAAGGATGTCATTGTAAAAACTGAGAATCTACATGCTATACATGCGCAGAATAAATCAATATCCCTAGAACTTAAGTGTGATTTAGATGTTGAAGTTCATACCTTTCATGGAGCATTAGAAGATATCTTCAATAATGTATTATCCAACTCTTTAAAATATACACCTCAAGGTGGCAAAGTAGAGTTGTCAGTAGCACAAACAATAGAAGGTTTTGAAATTCGAATTAAAGATAATGGCATTGGGTTTGATGAAACGACATTAAATGATTTAAAGAAAGTAGGCTATAGGGGGCTTGATCCAAGAAGCAACTCGGAATGGGGGGAAGGTTTAGGGTTTGCGATTATTGAACAAGTTTTAAACATTAATAACTGGCAATGGAAAATAGATTCTAAACTTAATGAAGGCACATCAATAAGCTTGTTAATCAAAGGTGATGATTCTATACGTTATTTGAATTCGCAGGAGCTAATGTCTACCCCCATTGTTCAGAGGCTCCAAAAAAATGCTGAGTTTAATGTTTTAATTATTGAGGATGATTTGGCGATCCAGCAGCAGCTATTAACTTGGCTAGCTGAGTACACTTGTTATGCTGTTACAAATACAGTACGAGCTATGAGCGTATTGCAAGAATATGAAGTCGACCTCATTCTATCAGATGTTAACTTGCCTGGTAAAAATGGTATGGAATTTGTGAAAGAGATTAAATTAATCCAGAAGTACAGCCATATCCCTGTGATATTTCTAACTGCGTATTTACAAAATTATAGTCGATTAGAAGGATATCAACTGGGTGCGGATGGCTACCTATCTAAGCCTATTCGTGAACAAGAGCTAAAAGCCAAGCTTGAAAGTACGTTAAATAACAGGAAAAAATTGAGATCCTTTCTAATGGATCAACATGACACTTTAACATCTGTAAACTTCGATATTAAAATTAAATCAGATATAACCCAAGACTCTAAACTAAAAGAGTCTGACATTATTCAGCAAGCTTTAAAAATGCAATTTGATAATTGGGTTAAAGTTAGCTATCAGAATCATGATGAAAAAAATACACCACCTCCTTTTGAAGATTTTCTTCAACGTGTGAATTTAAACATTAGCTCTCAAACACTGCAGAGAAAAATTTCCTCCTATTTTGGTAAAAGTTATAAATCCCTCTGGTCTGAGTTTCGATTGACAATAATAGAAAAGTTGATAACTGAAGGAAAAGACTTAGAAACGATTGCGTATATGACAGGCTTTAGTGAGCCTTCTGCTTTAAGCCGTTTTACAAAGAATCAATCTGGCTTATCCCCAAACGAAATTAGACGACAAGCAAGTTAATCCAATTATTTTAAAATATCACCCTCGAAATTGACTAAATTTGTCAAAAAAGGCGAATTTGGTCAGGAAGTTTAAGTTATTAATCGATAATTTTGTCATCACAGGGTATGTGATACAGAATATGTAAGGGATACATAGTTTTTGCTGCAAAGGAAGGTTTGCTTGTTTACACCTATAGCCAACTAACTTGTCAAAGCCAGCTAGTTTGAAACTTAAACTCTTTATTTAAACAACTGTTTTCGCTGCCATCTATATTTTGCAGTTAGTTTAAATAGGGAGATTTGAATGCTTCAGAAGTATTTGAAAATGCTGTTGTCTTGCCAATATCAAATTCGCTTATCGATTGGACAAAAAAATGATTGTTCAATAGCCCTCTATTTAGCCTGCATAAATGCAAGAAAAACCTTATCAAATATTTCAATTAATGCTTTGAAATCGTCCATCTTAAAATTTGTATTAAGTTTTATTTCTTTGCTTGTCTTAACAGCTTGTGGAGGTGGTAGCTCAGATAGTGACTCTGGACAATCTTCATCCTCATCCTCAAGCCAGTCAACTGATGATTCGAATAATAATATCCAGCAAACATATCGAGTTGAAGGCATTGTCGCAGATGACCCAATTCAAGGGGCAACTATCACTATCACTCAATATGAAACAGGTGAAGTGCTAGCGACAACCACGACAGATGAAGGGGGTAATTATAGTGTTGAATTAGATGCAGCAATAGATAATTACCTCATCACTGCAACCGGCGGGCGTTTTAATGGTATTGAATTCAAAGGTGAGCTTAAAGCCATTTGCCAACCTGGAAGCTCTCAAATCTGTCATTTAACGCCGTTGTCCCTTTTATTGAGTGAAATGGAACCTCTCTATAGTGATGAAACCTTATCCGATCGCCTGCTAAAAGCTGAGCAAGATATTAATGAGGGGGTTGGTCTTTCTATCTCAGAGGATCCTTTTATTAAAGATGCTCTTGGTGAAGCAACTGGAAATGTTGATATTGATGCAATTCAAGCCGTATTAGGAGATGGTGAGGTGATCGATGATTGGGTGTTATCCATGACTCAAGATTTATCAGATGGTTACCTGGATGATGACGATTTACGAACCCCATTTTCTCAAGCTAGGGCAAGAGCGTTTACGCCGACCCCCGTTATAGTCAACCTAGATGAATTAGAGGAGGTAGTGACACCAGATCAAGACGCGAGTGCTGATGATAATGACTCTGTGATAATTTCACGAAAATATAACCTTTATTCTTTTGCAACTGAAAGTAGTGCTTCCTTAGAGGGTGAAGGTGATAGTAATGCAACGATAAGTACGGCTAATTATTTGAGTGATGTGGTGGCAATGGAAGTCATAACCTACGACATAGCAGCTCAAGGTGACAATGAAGCAAGCCAAGAAACAGAAAACCAAATACGTTATTTTTCATTTAATTTAGGGTCTTGGGTGGGGGAATTGAATAGTGAAACGAGTACCTTATCGCAATTGTTTTTACGTAATCCTCAGTTATTGTTCTTACCCAATAGTGAAAAAGAGGCGATTGCAAATTTAGCGGTAGAAGACCCTATCTTCGTACAAGCTCAAGCAGCTTATGATGCCAGTTTAAATAATATGACGAAGAATGAGGGTTTAAGTCAACTGTCAACCTTGTTGACAAGGTTAGCGAATAAATTGACCCGCTCACTGACAAATAACCAACTCGTTAGCATTCAAAAACAGTATGATAATAAATTAAATACATTGAGTGTCGCTCTCACGAATAGCCTAAAAAATAGCAGTTTAATGGCAGTTCAAGACAGTATTAATTTTATAATACCAAGAGCAAACGCCTCATCAAGCTCAGCCCATCTTACGACACTTATTCCAGGTACCCTTTATGGTAGTGCCATTACAATCGGCCAAAATAAAGATGGTTCAAACTGGGATGAAAATTCAAATATAAGCAATAAAACCAGTCTTTATTATGCAGTACAAAAACAAAGTGATGTTAACTCCCAAAGCTGGTGGGATGCCTTTACTAAACCTGATGTTATTGACGCAAATAATGGAAGTTTAGACATTGAATTAACCTCAGGTACTTATACCTTATTTAATAACGACCCTAAGTATTGGTTAGATAAACCCCAAGCAATTAATTGGACAGCGGGTGTTTCTTTAGCAATAGAAATGGTAACAGGAGCTGGGTTAGGCTCTAAAATGGTGAAAGCACTTGATAAGGTGGAAATACTGTCTGATCTTAATACCTTTTATAATAGTCATATAGAAACAGTAAAAAGTATTGTTTCATCCACTTCTATGGTGCTGAACTTTTTATGTGAATTAAATGAAAATAGTCAAAATTCTAATTTTAAATGTGATGGTTATTTAGAGGAAATTAATAGTCTCTTAACTACGTTTGGTAATATTCAAGTCGCTACTGAACCAACAGATGCAGCGCTATTAGAATCAGCCGATGCTATTCGACAAGCCTTCGGCCAAATTCGAACCATGCGTAAACTCAGTGATATTAAAAAAGTATTACCTAAATTGTCAACAAGCCTAATTCATGCCATCCCTGCATGGGCTACAAATCAAGTTATTAAGCAATGTTTTACTGATGGTGATGATATATTAAAAGTATCAGAGAGGCGTCAGTGGTATACCTCATCGTTAGCTAATTACGGTTTATACCCAGGGTATTATCAAAAAAATGAAAAACCGATATCGGATGAACTCTATGAAGATGTCACCTTAACTTACCAAGGCACAAAGTTTAAAAGTTATGCTTTATTTTTAAGAAGCGGCAAGCTGGAGTTAGCAAAACAGCTTGAATCAGGGACAACCCGAGCGTGTGTCAATTCAACATTAAGTGAATATCTAGAGATTTCGAAATCTATAGAAAAACTTCAAAAACTTAAAGACACTGTTCTGAAAGTTGCACAAGGTACTGCATTACCAAAGCAAGATGAGATGTATGAAATCATAGCCGTATTATGGGAAGAGGGCATAGAGTTTAGTGCGGATGAGTTACGTACCATACTGATTTCTGCAGCATTAGGTGTTACCCCTATTCGCGCTGTAAAAGCGGCAGCCAAGGCTAAAAAAGCCTCGGATATGGCATGGGATGCCGTAACAAAACCTTCAAAACTGAATTTTAAAGTTGAGGGTATCCAAGCGAATGGGTTCAACTACGAGGTTGATTTTCCTCCATTGGAACAAGTCCGTTATATCGCAATTCCATCAGGCTATGATGAATATTTGCTTGATGTGGAATCCTTTCCAGAAATAGGTATTAAGGTTTATCAAGATAGCTGGACCGAAAATATTGATGGTCAAGAATATCAATATGAAAAAGCGGTTACTTTGTCTGCGAATGTCAGTACAAACAATTTACTATTAGCCAAAGGTGCTAAATTCAGCCTTGAAAACAAGGCTGCCATACTGAAGGTGAATGAAGAGAGTGTGGCTGCCTTTATGAATGTAAAAGATAGCGATATTGCCGTCACGATTGATTGGCATTCTTATCGACATACTAATCTTGAATCAAATCGATTTGATTACAGTTTTTATCGTACTAAATCGACCTCCTTTAATAACGATAACTATTTTAGTGAAACGATAGCGGGCAACTTACTAGATTGTCCTCAAGGAACATGGATGTGTATCGATGACAGCCTATATGATTATTATAAAACTAATGGAAATAACCCTGTTCTTAATGCCTATATGACAGGAGAGGGTGCGACAACGGCTATCACTCAAATGAATTTCATTGATTTCAGTCGTATTTATTTAAAAGACCACAAAGGTAATTATGTTTATCATGACACTCCCGGTATTTATACCAATAGTACCGATTTAGTTATCGGGGATGCTACCTATTCAAATGCACTGAATGCTTATGTTATGGCGGATTATGATGCCAGCAGTAGTAATGCCTTATCCCATAGAGACACTTTATTAGAGCAATCCGGCAAAGTATTAAATGAAGAGGGTGATGTCGCTGCACTGGTATTAAGTCTACAAAGAAGTGACGGTTATAATTATTGGCAATCGATGGATGGACAAGATGGTCTTAAAGACGCTCCTTTTCAGGTAATTATTAAATCAACAAACAGTTATGGTGAAACCTCATATCAAGGCCCTTGGTCAATTGATTTAGACGAGGGTCAACAAGGCATTGTTTATGTACCAGAGGATGAAACTGGAAAACTGTTCAATGTTAAAGAAATTTATATCTATGATGCCATTCTTACTAGTTACGTTACACAAAGTGGCGCTGATGTGATTGCTATCTTGGATAAGTTAAGAGCCCGTAAAGAGTCCGGTGTTTTAGCTCGCCCTTATATGTTACTTACTCCAAATGAGTTAGCTATAGCGACCAATTATGATGTCACTGATTCGGATGGGGATTATGTTGCAGACTTCCTAGACCTTTGGCCCGATAACATCAATTTTGCCTTTGATTCAGATGGCGATGGTATCGCAGATGCTTGGGAAACGGACAATGGGTTAGATGCCTTTGATGCAACAGATGCTGGCTTAGACAATGATGGGGATAGTTATTCAAACTATATTGAGTTCATCAATACCTTAGCGCTTCAACAAGATGATACCAATATCACGGGTTACGACCCTAATACGGCGGCACCCAGTTTTGATACAACACAGGACGAACTTATCAATCTAGGTTCGTTCACATTAGCGCCAGGAGAAACTCAGGTGTTAACCCTAGATGAAGAAATACAAGTAAGTGGCCGCAATGCCCTTAATGTCATGACAGAATCTACTCCACAAGGTGCCACCTTGTTATTGCAAGAAGTAAATGGAAGCTGGCAATTAGTTATCAGTGCTAATGAAAATGCGCAATCGGGTTCCAGTGAATCGCTCACCCTCTCACTCATTGATACTAGTAGTGGTGAAGCGGGTATGGGTAAAGCCAGCCTTACACTAAATTATCAAACCGTTATCGATGTTGTGCCCGTACTTAGTGCGAGCTCAGGGGATAGCCAGCTCACATTAACCTGGCAAGCAATTGAAAATGCAGATTCTTACAATCTTTATTATGCAACGCAAAGTTTTGAAAACCTTACGGATATTGCTAATTACGCCAGTCTTGAGGGAGGTACCCTAATCACAGATTTGACGGGAACTGACTATGTATTGTCTGGATTAACAAATAATACGGCTTATTATTTGTTATTAACATCATTAATAGAGGCTAGTGAAAGTATCCCAAGTGTTGAGATACTACGAACACCATTAGCTGAAAACTGGGATCAAGTGTTACGGCCTTTAAATGATACTGGTGTCATTAGGGAAATGAACATAGACGGTGATTTTGAAGTGAATTGCTCTGAAAGCGAGATTCAGCAGGATTGTCATCATGGTCGAGACGCTCTAGCAATAGCTGGTTTATTAAATAAAAAAGGTGATGGTAACGCAGGGTTTGATTATACCCGTTTAAATAGCGACGGTTCTGATTATAACGGATCGGGTGTTTATTCTGATGAGCCATGGTCTTGTGTAATGGATAATGTCACAGGCCTTATTTGGGAAGTGAAAACCACAGATAATGGTTTGCACCATTATGACGATAAGTTCAATTGGTATAGTACAAACACTACCACTAACGGAGGCAGTGTTGGGTATGAAGATGACGATGGAGATATTTGTTACGGTTATGATGCAGCTGATAGTGCTAGTTATTGTAATACGGAAGCATTTATTAAGCGTATTAATACTCAGGGACTGTGTGGCTTTAATGATTGGCGTTTACCATCAATAAAAGAGCAAGTAAGCTTATTTGATTTTGGTAGCTCAACTATTGACCGAAGCTATTTTTCAAATGTAGGAAATTATGCTCTTTCAGCTTCTTCTAATGGTGACACTGCTGCGTCAGTTAGCTTTTCTTCTGGTACTGTCTGGGGCACTAATAAGAGCAGTTTTTGGCCAATATTATTAGTGAGATGAATACGTGAATAATGACAAATTTTTTAAAAATTGTTTTTTTGACATTATGATGAATATTTGGAGTTACTATGAAGTTTTTTGCAATACTCGTTCTACTTTTACCCATGACAATATTTGGGCAAACCTTTAAAAGTTTTACAGAAAATGATGTACCTGATGACAGATATATTGTTCATACTAATGGTACTGTGACAGATAAGCAAACTGGTTTAATGTGGAAGCAATGCTTGGTGGGGGTATCGGGGCCTAATTGTGAAATAGGGCTCGCAAGTACTCCTCATGATTTTCATGACGCAACAAATAAAACTTCAGATATTAATTTTGCTGGGTATACTGATTGGCGTCTTCCAAATATTAATGAGCTAATTAGTCTCATTGCTTCAGATAGAGAAGACCCTTCAATAAATCTTACAATATTTCCGAATACCCCATCTATGATTATTATGTCGTCAACCCCAACCAAAAATGGACAGCACAATAATTTTCGAGTGGACTTCAATTTAGGTCGTTTTTCTCCAAATGAAAGCTATTGGAATTATTTTATGCGAGTAGTCAGAAATTAGGATCATTTTCCGCCCAACCTAACTCTGATCAATGGTGCCTCTGCCAAAGTTGAGTGTGAAAAGGGGCGGGGTAAAGTCACTCAGTTTTTGCTTTAGTTTTATTTCAAGCTCTCTAAATTAGTTTTTACTTATATTTAAATGAATGATTATCACCATCTGAAAGTAAAATAAATCTAATACTATCAATGGTTTGGGGGTTTAACTGAATTCTGTTCGTCATCTGTAAAAACGACATCTGGTTATCTTAACGTCATTATGTTGAAATAAATCCTAAGCAATTACAAAAAGTGAATGACTTAAAAGACACATAAGAGCATAGCGTATTTAATGTTATGGCTCTTTATGATGAGGTCATTACTTTTTAGATTTACGGGGGGAAGATGATGGAAAAGCATGATGTAAAGCTGCTGACAAAGCTAAAGCGCAGTGAAAAACGTTTAGACGCCGCCTATAAATTAGTGTCCTTGGGTACTTGGGATTGGGATTTAAAAACCAATGAGCAGAGTTGGTCTGATCAAAGTTTTAGAATAATGGGTCTTGAGCCGGGCCAAACCGTCACCAGAGAGTTATTTGAGTCTATATTGCACCCAGATGATAGAGATTATGTCTCTAAGGTCATTAGCAATGGTATAGCCCAGAATGATGACCTTACTTATGGTTTTAGAGTGGTACGCCCCGATGGTGAAATACGACATATCTTTTCTCACCTTACCTTTGAGTTAGATGAGAAGGGCAAGAAAGTTCGCGCTCTAGGTACCAATCAAGACATTACCGAGCAAAAGTTAGCAGAGATTGCGCTTCGTGAAAGTGAAGAGAGGCTAAAAGCGGCTCATTCTTTGATCAACTTAGGTTGTTGGGATTGGGATTTAAAAACTAACAAACAAGTCTGGTCTCACGAAACCTATCGTATTTTTGGCATAGATCCAAAAGAAGAAGCCACTCGTGCTTTGTTTGAGGAACTGACGCACCCAGATGATAGAGAGCACATTGTAGAGCTAACCACTAACGCATTAAAAGAGGGAGTCGACTTTACCTTTGAATCTCGAATAGTGAGGCCTGATGGTGCTGTTCGTCACGTTTCAACGCATGTGGGTATTAAGTCTGATGAACAAGGTAATCGGGTGCGCCTGTTAGGGACAAACCAAGACATCACAGAACAAAAAATGGCCGAGATGCTCATTAGCCATCAGGCCTACCATGACCCGCTGACAGAACTTGCTAATCGTACTAAGTTGAATAACACCCTCGAACTGGCGCTTGAACAGGGTCTTCTTTATGAGCGTCCTTTTGCCATACTCTGGATAGATTTAGACTATTTTAAACGCATAAATGATACCCATGGTCATTTAATGGGCGATACGGTACTTAAATGTGTCGCAAAAAGACTTAACGACCAAGTACGAACCAGTGACCTGGTCGCCCGTGTCGGTGGTGATGAGTTTGTGGTTGTCTTAGAAGATGTGGGTGATGCCAAACGGCTCGAAGCCGTAGCGCGTAAAATTCTTAAAGCTCTGCTTAAACCTATTTTTCATGACGATGTATCCCTCGAAGTGGGTGCCAGTATCGGTGGTGCGCTTTATCCTGAGCACGGTGTCGATATTGAAACCTTATTTAAACATGCCGACGCAGCGCTTTATCGGGTGAAAGAAAGTGGCCGTAATGACTATTTATTAGCCAAGTTAAGTGCGTGAAAAGGGTTTGATATTAATAAGCTGAACTACACTTATCATGGTTAGGTAAGTGTACATCTTAGTCTTACTTATGAATGTTGGTCTAGGGACGTTGTGCTACATTGCTTTTTCGAGGATAAATCAAAGAAATCGTCAGTGAGCTCATACATTCCACGTTTGTTGGTTTTATTATGTTGAATCGAGATGAGGAAGCGCTTCTTAAAAAATTAAAAAGGAGTGAACAAAGATTAATTGCAGCTTATAAGCTGGTGGCATTAGGCACTTGGGATTGGGACCTTGTATCGAATGAGCAAGCTTGGTCAGATAAAACCTACGAAATTTTAGGTGTTGAACCCGGAAAAGCCGTCACCCGAGAATTGTTTGAATCCTTACTTCACCCT
>Ga0105359_10003232_pt1 | contig 13368 bp, 13 predicted proteins | sample GOMGulsemesocosm_6_FD_83659 | JGI IMG/M metagenome (GOLD analysis project Ga0105359, IMG submission 83659) | Methane-oxidizing microbial communities from mesocosms in the Gulf of Mexico - GOM8C Gulf of Mexico | ecosystem: Environmental > Aquatic > Marine > Cold seeps | place: Gulf of Mexico... | reverse complement strand
GAAAAATGTTCAATTGCCATAGTAAGTTGTCTTTCTATTTATTATTTGAATTAGGGTAAGCGCGAGCTTTATTACATTGTACAAGTTTATATAAGGTTATAGTTACAGAAAACAAGGTTATTTTGTGTTAGTTATTGTAAATTTATATTTATTATCAAGCACCAACAATCGACTATGCTTGAATATAACTTTACGACTTAAACAGGAGTTTTAAATCAGTGATTGATATTTTTTGATAGTTAGTTAGAATCAAAGGTAATATTTTAGAGGTCAGACCTCTTGTGTTTATCTTTATTCAACCAGATAAACACCCTAACTGGAGATGAAAGTAGATGACAATAAATAAAATGATGACATCAACGGGTGAGCGTATTGCGGTAGTTGCGGGACTAAGAACGCCGTTTGCGAAACAAGCGACCGCTTTTCATGGTGTACCTGCTGTTGATTTAGGCAAAATAGTGGTTAATGAATTATTGCAAAAGCATGATATTGATCCGGCCATTATTGATCAATGTGTCTTTGGTCAAGTAGTACAAATGCCAGAAGCGCCAAACATTGCCCGTGAAATTGTGCTCGGTACCGGTATGAATGTTCATACGGATGCGTATAGTGTTTCACGTGCCTGTGCGACCAGCTTTCAATCGACAGTGAATGTAGCTGAATCAATTATGGCTGGTTTTGTTGATGTTGGTGTTGCCGGTGGTGCCGATTCATCTTCAGTGGCGCCAATTGGCGTCTCTAAAAAGTTTGCTCGTACTTTATTAGATTTAAGTAAAACAAAAACCTTAGGTCAAAAAATAGCGTTAATTCGTAAGTTAGGATTAAAAGATATTATGCCGGTAGCACCGGCTGTTGCCGAATACTCGACCGGTATCTCAATGGGACAAACCGCGGAGCAAATGGCGAAAACCTATAATATATCGCGTGCTGATCAAGATGCGTTAGCACATCGCTCTCACACCTTGGCAACACAGAGCTGGGCTGAAGGTAAACTTGCTGGTGAAGTGATGACCGCTCATAGCGAACCTTATCAAGGGTTTATCGACAAAGATAACTGTATCCGCGAAAACTCAGTACTAGAAAGTTACGCGAAATTACGCCCAGTGTTTGACCGTAAACACGGTACGGTAACCGCGGCAACCAGTACACCATTAACGGATGGTGCTTCAGCAGTGTTATTAATGCGTGAAGGACGAGCCAAAGAGCTTGGTTATAAGCCAATTGGTTATATCCGTAGCTACGGTTTTGCGGCCATAGATGTTTGGCAAGATATGCTGATGGGGCCTAGCCATGCCACGCCAATTGCGTTAAAACGTGCCGGTATGGAATTAGCCGATTTAGATTTAGTCGAAATGCATGAGGCGTTTGCGGCTCAAGCACTTGCTAACGTGAAAATGTTTGCCAGTGATAAGTTTGCGCAAACACATTTAGGACGTGATAAAGCCATTGGTGAAATCGATATGACTAAGTTTAATGTAATGGGCGGCTCTTTAGCTTATGGGCATCCGTTTGCGGCAACCGGTACTCGATTAATCACCCAAACGCTAAATGAATTAAATCGCCGAGGCGGTGGTGTTGGTTTAACAACGGCCTGTGCTGCTGGCGGATTAGGTGCTGCTATGGTTGTGGAGACAGAATAATGACTGATAATAATGATATTTCTGCGATGAAAAAAGAAGGAAACCCTGTGAGCGCTTTTACGTTAGTTCGTCAAGAAAATGGCATTGCCCATTTAATCATGGATGTTGTTGAAGACACCATGAATACCCTAAAAGCTGAGTTTGGTGAGCAAGTTGCTGCCGTGTTAGCTGAAATCAAAAATGACACTACTATTGTTGGCGTAGTGTTATGTAGTGGTAAAGCTGACTCCTTTGTTGCCGGTGCAGACATTAATATGCTTAATGACTGTAAAACTAAAGATGAAGTGATTGCGTTAGCACGTCAAGGGCAAATGATCTTCGCACAGCTTGAACAATTAAATATTCCGGTTGTGGCTGCTATTCACGGCGCGTGTTTAGGTGGTGGGCTTGAGCTTGCCATGGCATGTCATGCGCGTGTTTGTAGTGATAGCAATAAAACAGCGCTAGGGTTGCCAGAGGTTCAACTCGGTTTATTACCTGGCGGTGGCGGCACTCAACGATTACCTAAGCTGGTAGGGGTACAAAAAGCGTTAGATATGATGCTAACAGGTAAGCAGCTTAGAGCTAAACAAGCATTAAAAGTAGGCTTAGTTAATGCGGTTGTACCTAATAGTATTTTATTGGCAACCGCCGAAAAAATGGTGTTATCGGGTAAATTAACGCAGGCGGTAACATTTAAATCGTCGCTGGTGAATAAATTTCTTGAAGGTACCTCGATTGGCCGCGGTATTGTATATAAACAAGCTAAAAAATCAGTACTCGCAAAAACCAAGGGCAATTACCCCGCGCCAGTTAAAATTATTCATTGTGTGAAATCGGGGATGGAGCAATCACCGGCAAAAGGTTTCCAAACTGAAGCGCAACACTTTGCCGAATTGGTGATGAGTGATGAGTCAGCGCAATTGCGGAATTTATTCTTCGCGACGACTGACATGAAAAAAGAGCAGGGCGTTGAAGGTGTTATGCCTGCAAAAGTTGCCAAGGCAGGTGTACTTGGCGGTGGCTTAATGGGGGGTGGTATCGCTTTTGTTACCGCGACCAAAGCCAAAATCCCTGCGCGTATTAAAGACATTGGCGAGCAAGGTATCGGTCACGCATTAAAATACAGCTATGATATTTTAAATAAAAAAGTACAGCGTCGTTTTATTCGTAAAAGTGAAATGCAAAAGCAAATGGCGATGATCACCGGTTGTGTTGACTACTCTGGCTTTAAAGATGTTGATATTGTTGTTGAAGCGGTATTTGAAAATTTATCCCTCAAACAAGATATGGTGGTAGCAGTAGAAAAGCACGCTAAAGAAACGACTATTTTTGCCAGTAATACCTCAAGCTTGCCTATTGGTAATATTGCCGCCAAAGCCACACGTAAAGAAAACGTGATTGGTTTACATTATTTCTCACCCGTAGATAAAATGCCATTAGTAGAAATTATTCCTCATCAGGACACTTCAGATGAAACAATTTCAACCACAGTCGCATTCGCTAAGAAGCAAGGGAAAACCCCGATTGTTGTTAAAGACAAGGCCGGCTTTTATGTAAATCGTATTTTAGCGCCTTACATGAATGAAGCGGCAATTTTATTATTGTCGGGCGAGCCTATTGAAAAGTTAGATAAAGCACTGGTAAATTTTGGTTTCCCGGTCGGTCCGATGCAATTACTTGACGAAGTCGGCATTGATGTTGGTGCGAAAATAGGACCTATTTTACAGGCTGATTTAGGCGAGCGTTTTGCCGCTCCTACGGCATTCGCTAAGTTATTAGACGATGGGCGTTTAGGGAAAAAAGCTGATAAAGGCTTTTATCTTTACGGTAAAAACGCCAAGAAAGGTAAAAAGCAAGTTGATGAAAGTATTTATAGCTTATTAGCAATAAAACCAGCGGGGACTTTATCAGCGGATGAAATAGCGAAGCGCTGTACGTATATGATGTTAAATGAAGCGGCACGCTGTGTTGATGAAGGTATTGTTCGTAATGCCCGTGATGGTGATATTGGTGCTATTTTTGGTATCGGCTTCCCGCCATTCTTAGGTGGACCATTACGCTATATCGATAAAATCGGTGCGCAGTCACTGGTTGCTCAGTTATCACAGTGGGCACAGCAACATGGTGAGCGTTATGCGCCTTGTGAAGCATTAGTGGCTATGGCAGAGAAAAGCGAAAGTTATTATTCGTAATTTTATCTGGAATAACATTGTCCGACATAGTATTTCTTGAGGATAAAGCCAGAATAAGAATATGAAAACGCCAACTTTTAGTTGGCGTTTTTTTTTCGATAGTTTTTATGACTTTTATACATTTTAGAGCCTCAAACTATCAACAACAGTGCTGGTTATAAACGTGGCCCATTGATGCGAACTATGAAAATAATATTGTTAAACTTAAGCAAATCTAATCAAATTATATAGTTGTCAGAACTCATTAGCGCTAATACCGGTTGATAGCACCAAACAAATCACTTTAGTCAGACCAAAGACTCACTTTCAAACCTGAATAAGTCTATCTGTGTCGTTTCAAACGGGACTTGGTCGGATATTAAATCAATTAATGTAGATAATAGTGACAAAGAGCCTATTACCTTAGTTAAGACGGATAAAATCTTGTTTGATGAGGTTGATGGCAAACGCTTAGGTATTTACGAAATGCTGATGAAGGCTACGTACATCTTCACTAAATCTGATATGCAGCTCAGACGTATGTATCAATATATAGTGTTTAACAGCTTAATGGGAAACGGTGATGCCCACTTGAAGAACTTTTCGGTGCAATATGAAGAAAACAAAAAAGAGCTAATTTTGACCCCACCTTATGACATTACCCATACGCCGATTTATGACACTATAGATAATAAGATGGCACTTAAACTTAATGGTGCGAAGCTTTTCCCTGATAACAAACAATTGGTTAAGCTAGGTAAGGCATACAATATAGAGAAACCTGAAGCTATTATTGAAGAACTTGCTGATACGATCAGGGGTTACATTAATAGCTCCTCTGAGGTAGGTCTTATTGAAGGCTTGAAAGATTCAATATTAAGATCAGTTCATTGCGACATAAGTGAGAAATAGTCAACTAAAGCCTAAATTCACATCGCAAGTGCACCACTTAGATGTCAGGGTTAAAAGCGCTATCACCTTGATACCGCTTTTAACTCAACGGTAGGGGGGGATTATTGCGCTATTTTTACGCGAATTCTGTTTTTGGCTACTCGGGTTTCGTGTAAGGTCGCTATTGCTGATTTTGCCTGGCTTTCATTAGGCATCTCTACAAAAGCAAAGCCTTTGGATTTGCCGGTCTGTTGATCTAACACTAAGCTACATTCAGTAACTGAGCCATGAGCAGAGAATAATATACGGATTTCTTGCTCGGTGGTTGAGCGAGAGAGATTGCGAACTAAAAGTTTCATATGGAGCCATGTATAAGTTGTTTATTGGTTAATTGTCTCATATATTGCCTTTATTAGTGAGATTATTAATAAAGTTAAACAAATAAAAAGGGAATAGAGTAAGCCATGCGCGTTATATTTACTTCTATATTATTCATCATTTCATCAGCGGTCGGTGCAGAGCAGATCAGGCCTTTCACTACTGATGGTTGTAGTGCCTTTCCAAATGGTAGCTACCAGCAACAACAGTTATGGTTACCTTGCTGCACGGCACATGATTATGCCTACTGGCAAGGTGGTAGTTATAACGAAAGGCTGGTTGCTGATCAGGTACTTCATCAATGTGTTTCCAAACTTGGTGAGCACACCATTGCCAAACTCATGTTAACGGGAGTGCGCGTGGGCGGCAGTCCCTTTTTGCCCACGCCATTTAGGTGGGGTTATGGCTGGTCATATCCTAGAGGTTATAAGCCGTTGACAACGGAAGAAAAGCAACAAATTGAAGCGTACGATAGCTTATAGTTGTTGCAACGAAAACACGCTGTTTTTCTAACTGAACTAACCTTAAAGGCCATGGTATAGATATTGTGCCTTGTTAAGGTCGTTTACAGTTTGTATCTGAGTTACGTTATTTAAAAACCTCAATAGCTTTATTATTAAACTATAAAGGGCACACCATGAAAGTTGAAGACGTTAGAGTATTTATTCCTAGTCATTGTTATCAAGCGTCACAAGACTTTTATCAGGCTTTAGGTTTTACCATAGAATTCGTAAATGCTGACTTGTCGTTAGTCACGAGTAATAGCAATACCTTTTTCTTACATCGCAGCTCAAATAACGAGCAAAACGAAGGCGTTGCTAAGCACATTATGTTACAGCTTATTGTGGCAGATATTAGCGCAGCCTTTCAAACCGTTACGCAGCTGAAAGCCTTTGAAATCAAATTTGACGCGATTAAGCATGAGTCATGGGGCAGTGTTTTTTATCTTTGGGGTCCCGCAGGTGAGTTATTACATATTACCGCGTTAAATGCATGTTGATGAAATACTTATTGTTTCGTTTTAACTCCTGTACTTATGTATATTTTCTTTAGCACTTAACTTATTTCTTTAACTAAACGCACTAATCTACTTAATTGTGTAATCTTCTTATTATAATAAGAACGTGTTGGCTACTGCACCAATTAACAATGCTCAGAACATTGTCATAATTTATTAACGATAATGTCTGGATTAGGGTTGAGTTTTAATAACTAATAGTTATAATTTTATCTTTTGATATGTCTTTGGTGTATAAAGAATGAAGTTAAAAATGAATATTGTTGATGCCTTTACCGATACACGGTTTAAAGGTAATTCCGCGGCAGTGATCATAACCGATGAGTGGTTAGATGAGCCGTTAATGCAAGCCATCGCAACAGAGAATAATTTATCAGAAACCGCTTTTTTGCGTAAAATAACCGCTCAACATTATGAAATTCGTTGGTTTTCCCCTATCACCGAAGTCGATTTTTGTGGTCATGCCACCCTAGCTTCAGCTTTTGTGATATTTTCATCGCAACAGTCATCACTTGATAACATACAAACACTTAACATTGAAGCGGCAGCAGTCGGTGAAATGAATATTAGCCAACTTGCCGATGGCGCCATTCAAATGAAGTTTCCTAATAGGAAACCGACAGCGGTTGCTGACATACCGGCAGCACTACTACAAGGATTGTCAATTCAACCAGAGCAAGTACTCATCAATAATCAAGCCTATTTTGCTATTTATAAGCATGAACAGCAGGTATTAGCGCTGCAATACCATAGTGAAGCACTGAAAACCCTTGCGCCATTGGATGTGGTTGTTACGGCTAAATCGACTGATTATGATTTTATCTCTCGGTATTTTTGGCCAGCCAATGGCGGCGATGAAGATCCTGTTACTGGCTCTATTCATACCGGCTTGGCCCCTTATTGGGCTGAACAGTTAGGCAAGTCAGACTTAATTGCTTATCAAGCATCAACACGGGGCGGAGTGCTCAACTGTCAGGTTCAAGATAATATCGTGACTATTTCAGGTAAGGCCGTGCATTATCTTGAAGGCTTTATTGAGGTCTAAGGTTATCGGCAATTAAGAGGGGATTTACGTTAACCAGCATTAATGACACAGTTGAGTATTCGTAAAAACATCACGAAAGGAAGTTGAAATTGAGTTATACCAAGAAAGATCTTTGTAAAATCAGAACCATCACCACGTTCTTAACCTTAGATAAAGACAAAGCGCAATGGGCTGATATTATCAAGCAAGCATCGAAGTTTTGCCTTGATTTAACTGAAGTTTTTAATCAAGACGGTTATCAGGTGCAGTCGATACGTATCGTCACCAATCCTTTTGCCGAATATTTAAATATTGCGAGTCTTGACACTGCCCGCACTGATCTTAACTATATTAGCGAGCTGCTTAGTGCGTCAAATTGTGGTGAGATGAGAATGCGCTTTGCTATTGGCGAAGCCAAAACGGCAACGGAGCTGGCATTATTACCTGAGCTCATCAAAGAATTTGGTGATTTGTGTAATGTTTGTGTCAACATTAGTCCTGACGAGTTTGGCGTGTTAGACAATGCATTAATACAGCATTCAGTGCAGGCAGTGCAAAAAATCAGTGCTATCACCCCCCGTGGTGAAGGTAATTTTAATTTTACCGTTAACTTTAACTGTAAACCTTTAATCCCTTATTTTCCGGCCAGTTACCATAGTGCAGCGCTAGGCAATAAATTTGTTATTGGTTTAGAAACCCCTGATTTATTGGTAGATGTGCTGAAAAGCTATAATAGAGAGCATAATATTGAGCATAAGCGCTTAGACAAGAATGTTGACAGCAGTACTGATAGTCACACTAATAATTCGCATAACCACCGATTTAATAACTATTATCAAGTGATGAATAACGCGCTTCAGCACCATGTATCACAAATCAATAACTTGATTAATAAGGCTACAATTGACATGCCTTATCAATTTTCCGGATTTGATAGCTCGGCAGCCCCCTCTAAAACTTGCGCGAGTATGGCAGAAGTGTACCAGCATTTAGGGGTTGAATATTTTGGTGCATCAGGCTCTGTAGAAGCATCATCGTTACTCACTAAAGTATTTAAAACATTGGATAACGTTGAACTGGTTGGATTTTCAGGGTTGATGCTAGCCTTAACCGAAGATACGGGTTTGGCACAAGGCAGTATTAATAACGACTTTGATATTCGCTCACTACTCACCTACAGTGCGGTATGTGGTATTGGTTTAGACACAGTGCCAATTCCGGGTGACACTCCAGCAGATAAAATTGCAGCGTTAATGCGTGATACTGGCACTATGGCTTATCGTTTAAATAAGCCGCTGACTGTACGCTTGTTTCCGGTACCTGGACTTAGTGCAGGTGAAATGACAGCATTTGAGAGTGATGATTTATGTAATTGTGCAGTACTTGCCGTGCCTTAATTTATGCGAGAAAATGAGCACAAATTTACGGCTGTTTTGTAAAGTAACGACAGTGAGTAAAGACCTTACTCACTGTAATACAGATAATTTAATTTTGGTTTAAATGATAACGTAATGAATGTCACTCTCGGTTTTAGAAATGTAAAAGATGAAGATATCGAATTTCTAGTGAAATTACGTAAATTATCGATGAATAAACATTTAGCTAACGCCAAAATAAAAATGACCAAAGAACAACATTTAGCACGCGTGAAAGAATTTTATTATGAGTCTCATATTATTTTACGCGACCGTAAACCTATTGGTGTGGTGAAGTTTGGCGTGCAAACACTTAAAGGCTATAGTAAAAGCTTGCATATCAGGCAGTTGCAAATATTGCCAAATTATCAAGGGCAAGGCATCGGCAGTAAAGTGTTAGCGGTGTTAAAAAAGAAAGCCTTACAATTGCAATTACCGATCACGTTAAATGTGTTGTTAAAGAATCCCGCACGAGGGCTTTACCTACGGCATGGTTTTCAAATTGAAGGGAAAAACAAGTTAGAGTTTCAAATGTGTTGTCCGCTTGAGGTTATCGCCGCTTAGTCGGTAAAAGTTATGCTGTATTAAGGAGTCGATGCATTAAAGGGTTACAGCATTAAAGCACTAGCACTAAATCGGCAGTACCAGCAACAGCATTAAATCTAGAATAAAAGTAAGGGAGAGCCGCTAAGTGACTCCCCCTATGAACCCTCTTCGGATATTAATACTAATATCGGAACTAATAAATCAGACCACGTTGCTCGACTAAATTAACATCTATTCGTGTTGGTGTTATTTTACCTGTAACCAATGGTTGAGTTGCAATGGCTAAGGTATTAATCACCTGATGCATTGACGGCAAAGTTAAAGAGGCGAGATCATCACTTACCTGATGATAATGTTGATCTTTATCAAGCTGAGTGCTACTAAAACTGTGCGCAGGCACGCCTAATCGCGCTAAGGTAGCATTGTCAGAGCGATAAAATAATCGCTGTGCCGGGTAGGGATCTTGATATATTTTTATCCCCGATGTTTTAAGGGTTGCATTTAATTGCGCCCCTAAATTCGAACGCTTCATCCCGGTCATCCATAGCGTGCCATCACCAAATTTTGACGGTTTACCGATCATCTCAATGTTAATCATCGCGGTGATTGCGTTCGCATCGACATGTTTGGAAAAATAGCGCGAGCCAAAACCACCTATTTCTTCAGCGCTAAACGCAACAAACAGTAAAGTACGTTTATTTTTACCTTGTTTGGCAAAATATTGCGCTAAGTTGATTACTGCGGTGGTGCCAGAGGCATCATCATCGGCGCCATTGTAAATAATATCGTTAGTATTCGGGGCTGCTTTAACCCCTAAATGATCGTAATGGGCACTGAACAACACTATTTCATCCGCCATGGTGGTGCCGGGCAACATCGCGACCACATTACTTAAGGTTGTGGTTTGCTTGGTGGCAGTTGCTGTTACGGTAAAACTGTCAAGTTGCGCTAAAGCCAACTCCGTTAATACCATCACCATTGCGTGCGTTTGCTGTTTTTTTGCCAAAGGCTGCGCGAGCTTTGTATTACCTTTTGAAAAATAAGCTTGATAACGGCTAAACATTGCTTGATGTGCCGGGTGAAGTAGTACTAAATGTTGACCACCTTGCTTATTAATAGCACCTAACAGCGCACGAACATCATCGTCTTTGCCGATTTGATGAGTATACACCTGGTGAACGTTTTCTTGAGTAAAGCTACTGGCGGTTAATGGCCAAGATAACTGCTCGACATTATTCATCATGGTCAAATTCTCTGTATTTATGACTTGGCCATTGAGTGAAACATGGAGCGATCTTGGGGTAATCGAGTTTATTTGATATTTTTGCAAAAAGTCATTAGCGCTCGTTGCTGAAGTGATATTGGCTGTTCCAATTAATCCTGATTCGGCAAAACGTCCGGCAATAAATGCAGCCGCGTTGTTAATCTCAGCAGAGAAATTACCACGGCCGCGCAGTGCATCACTGGCTAGGTAAGTAATATCGCTAGTCATTTGTTCAAATGAAATAAGCTCATTTTCTGTGGAAGGTATCGCTGAAGCTGTTGACGCTTTGGTATCGGTATTGACACAACTACTAATACTCAAGCTAGTGCTTACTAATACTATTGAAAGTATTGGCATTGAAAGCCACTTTTTCGTGGAAAATACTTTTTTGAACACCGACTTAAATACTGGCTTAAATAAAATAGACATGCTGATCCTTAGCTATACATTGGTTGATTTTAATTTTTTAGTTTCTACCAGTATTGATTGTTCGCCACTGCTTAACCATAATTGTCCATCTTGAATACTACATTGAAACTCCATGGTTCTCGACAGTAATGTTTCTAACACATCGGTGGTCGCCAGTTCAAACTGCTCAACCGTTAGTTTTTGAAATTTACTTAAATTCGCTTGCTGTAGCGACCACCAAGTGTCGACACTTGAGCCATAGCAGTAGAGTTTTACTTGTTGCGCTTTATTAGACGCTTTTTTAAGTCTTTTTTCGTCCAGTTGTCCTAACTCAATCCACAGTGCGATTTCATCACTGTAATTTATTTGCCACAGGGCTGCTTCATCTTCATCACTTACCCCTTTGCCAAACTGTAAATCTTGATGAGCATTAAGAATATACGCCATCAAACGCACCATTAGCCGTTGAGGAGTTTCCGACGGGTGTTGTGCTAGAGTGAGTTGTAAAGAATCATAATAATTACGATCCATGTCTGCGAGTTCAATATTCGCTTTATAAATTGTTGCTTTAAGTGCCATTACTGAGTGCCATGTTTTATGCGCACTTAATGCAAATACTGAAATTAAGTGCCGCTATTAACTACTGTTATTAACTGGGATCGTCAATTACGCGAAGAGAACGTGATGATAGCAACATATCTCGAGGAATGCTTGTTTGATGCTGCTTAACCATGCTTTAAAGCAAGGGTTGCGTGCAAAGATGAGCGTAAAGTGAGCTCAACTAGCAAGGTTGAATGTTGTGGTGACTAAAAGACATTTCTCAAATGAATAGTTGGGATAATAGCGATACATTATGAAAATGTAGTTACGAGTGCTATGGTGCTAACCTTCTTGCTACTGTTACTGCTACCGCTACTTTTTAGGTGAAATTGTTATGGCTATTCAATCTTTTATTCCTCCGCAAAGAACGTTAATGGGCCCAGGACCTTCTGATGTCAGTCCTCGAGTATTGTCGGCATTAGCAAGGCCAACCATCGGGCACCTTGATCCCACGTTTGTGGGGATGATGGACGAAGTCAAAGCCTTACTTCAATATGCCTTTCAAACGCAGAACACCTATACTATGGCGATTTCAGCGCCAGGCTCAGCAGGTATGGAAGCCTGTTTTGTTAACTTAATTACTCCTGACGCTACCGTAGTGGTTTGTCGTAATGGTGTGTTTGGTGCGCGCATGATTGAAAATGTGCAGCGTATCGGTGCTAAAGTGGTCGTGGTTGATGCAACATGGGGGCGCGCGGTTGATCCTCAACTGCTTGAAGATACCTTAAAGCAAACGCCAGCAGCGACCTTCGTTGCTTTTGTTCATGCTGAAACCTCAACCGGAGCTCTTTCTGATGCTAAAACGCTATGTGAAATTGCCCGTAAATATAATTGCTTAACGATTGTTGATGCGGTGACCTCGTTAGGCGGCGTTGAGTTAAAAGTAGATGACTGGGGAATTGATGCGGTTTATTCAGGCAGTCAAAAATGTTTATCGTGCGTGCCTGGCATCTCACCGGTCAGTTTTAGTGAGCAGGCCGCCCAAGTGATTAAAGACCGAAGCAGCTCAGTGCAAAGTTGGTTTTTAGATCAATCGTTAGTGATGGCATATTGGTCAGGTGAAGGTAAGCGTAGTTATCATCACACTGCACCGGTAAACTCGCTTTATGCATTACATGAATCGTTAGTAATGTTGCAAAATGAAGGTGTTGAAAATAGCTGGGCGAGACATAAAGCTCAGCATGACAAATTAGCGTTAGGGCTGAAAGAGCTCGGCTTAGAATTTATTGTTCCGGCTGCCGAGCGTTTACCACAACTGAATGCGGTCTATATTCCTAAAGGAATAGATGATGCCACGGTTCGCCAGTATTTATTGCAAGAATACAATTTAGAAATTGGCGCAGGCTTAGGTCAATTTGCCGGTGCGGCATGGCGCATTGGTTTAATGGGCTATGCGGCCCGTAATGAAAATGTTGCCTTATGTTTAGCTGCACTAAAAGATGCACTCAACAAATAGCATCGACTAACGTTTACTATGCCGCGTTAGTTTGTCGTTAACATCAAGCTAACCTTAACTAGTGTTAGCTTGATGTTGTGGCTAAGACCATTGATGGGTTAAGCGGCTATATCCGCTCGGTTTTTATTACCAACTGCCGGTATTTTCCATACTTAGCCATGGCTCTTGTGGGGCTAGTGGCTCGCCTTTTTGTAGCAGCTCAATTGAGATGTTGTCTGGTGATAAAACAAAAGCCATATTACCACAGCGTGGCGGGCGGTTTATCACAATGCCAGCATCGCTAAGCTTTTGGCAAAATTGATAAATGTTATCTACTTCAAACGCTAAGTGACCAAAATTTCTGCCGTCACTATAGTCTTCAGTTGAGCCCCAATTATGCGTTAACTCGACTTCGGGCTCACCTAGTGCCGTCGCCAAGTAAATCAGGGTAAACTTTCCTTCGGTGACATCAATTCGCTTCGTTTCCACTAAACCGAGTAATTCAACATAAAAACGTAACGAAGCTTCTAAATCGTTAACGCGTACCATGCTATGTAAAAATTTCATTATTATTCCTGTTATCTTATTTTTGACGG
>Ga0105359_10003231_pt1 | contig 13370 bp, 12 predicted proteins | sample GOMGulsemesocosm_6_FD_83659 | JGI IMG/M metagenome (GOLD analysis project Ga0105359, IMG submission 83659) | Methane-oxidizing microbial communities from mesocosms in the Gulf of Mexico - GOM8C Gulf of Mexico | ecosystem: Environmental > Aquatic > Marine > Cold seeps | place: Gulf of Mexico... | reverse complement strand
TCACGCGCCAGCTGATAAAAAGTAACGACAACGGCAGCAGGGTTTCCGGGCAAACCTATTACTGGGGTGTGGTTAAATTGCCCTAACGCAAAAGGTTTTCCTGGTTTAATGGCTAAGCGCCACATTTCTAGTTCGCCACCGCTAGTGATTGCCGCTTTAATATGATCCTCTTCCCCAACCGAAACACCGCCACTGGTAATAATCACATCGGCAGCGCTACTTGCTGCGGTTAAAACTTTTTGGGTATCTGCTAAGGTATCAGCAGCAAAATAGGGTCCAACAACTTCCATCCCCATGCGCTGTAATAAACCGATAAGAGTAAAGCTATTGGTATTATAAATTTTCCCTGGGCTTAACGGTTGTCCTGGTTCGACTAGCTCATCGCCTGATGAAATCACCGCAACTTTCAACTTTTTTCGCACTTCGATATGACTAAAGCCCATTGAGGCAAGTACGCCTAAATCTTCCGCACGTAGAATACGTCCAGGTTGAAATAAGCCTTGGCCAATTTTTATATCTTGCCCAGCCGGACGAATGTTTTGTTGTTTTTTTGCCTCAACAAGGCTCGTCAGAAATATCACCTTTCCATCTGTAGCAATTTCACACTGCTCTTGCATCACCACAAGATCGGCATTTTCGGGCACCGCTGCGCCTGTAAAAATGCGCGCACAGCTATTTTCAGTTAATAATTCAGGCGCATCCCCTGCGGTTATACGCTGAGAAATCACCAACTCAATTTTTCCATCTTGCTCTAGGCACTGCTGGCAATCCTGCAAGCGCAGGGCATAACCATCCATTGCGCTGTTATCAAAACCAGGAACATTGATACTTGAAGTAATGGTCTCAGCCAATACCCTATTAAGGGCAGAATGGAGCGCTAACGTTTCAGTCGATGCCAAGGCACCATACTGCTTAGCACGCTGAGATAAAATGGTTTGGGCATCGGTTAATGGCACTAAACCTTGGGCTAATGCAGGGGAATCACAAGATGACATTTACAAATTCTCTATCAAGTTAGCGCGAATTCTAAGATTCTTTTTTCTCATCAGCGCGATAATAACGGCGCATTAAACGGCTTAACGCTTGGCGCCAAGGCTTAGGCTTAATACCAAAAGTATGCTTAATAAGCTTACTGTCTAATATCGTTTCGCTAGGCTGGCAATCTTCATCAGCAAGCTCTTCTAAGCTTACGTGAGCTAAGTCTTCATATTGACGTGCTTCTGCCAATAATACTTCAGCAAAACCATAAGCTGTGGTGCTTTCAACACTGCAATAATGATAGGTGCCCCACAAGCTTTCGTCACAACTGATTTGTTGTAATAAAGCATGCAGTACTTGTGCAATATCATCTGCAGGGGTCGGAGCAATGCGAATGAGATTATCCAGCGTTAAACAATCTTGACTGCGAGCTTGAGCTAATAGCTGCACAGCAAAATCGCCAGAGAGAAAGCTAAAAGGCTGATTAACGCGCACAATCAAATGGCGAAGTTGCTTACGTACTTGATTCTCTAAAGCGATCAACCTCTCATCGCCCGTCATCTCGTCTTCTTCAAGACTTCCGACTTCGTTGTACTTAAATACCTTAGCGGAAGACAATAATACGATCGGAATGTCTTGCTCGATCAATACCTCAATCCATTCAGCGATATGTCCGGCATTTTCAGCCTCTTCGCCTGAGGTCGCAATAATCGCCATCGGAGCAGCAGACATGCCCATAGGTAAAGTTAACTGGTCACGGCTATCTAAGCGGCGACTGGTGTAAGGAAGCGCTAACTCATTAGCCAGCTTTGCTAAACACTGCCCTACCGGAAACTCAGCGCCAATAATAAACCAATGTCGGTTAGTACCACTAAATCCCATGCCACCCGCTCCATAACCTGTTAAACCGTTGAATGCTAATGATTATAACGCACCCCGTTGATTATTAATGTTTTATCTACTCTTGAACAGGCGTTCTCAGTCGATGCAACTATACTTTAAAAATCGCCTCCCATTATGATATAGCTCAAATATGCTGAAACAGATCTGGATTCTAATAATTTTACTAGGAACAACATTTGCGGCCGTTACAGGACAACTATCAAGCAGTGATCAGGAGCTTGGCTATTTTGACCAAATCGAGTTTTTTAGCCATGAAGAAGAGCTCTCTTTAGCGGAAGCCAGAGACCTGCAGTCATCAGATTGGAAAAGTGCTCCAGCGGACAATCTCAGCCTAGGTTTTGATAAGGATCATTATTGGTTTCGCCTGCCACTAAAAAACCTTCACGCATCCGATACTCAGTGGCTTTTCCGCAGTAAATATCCATTACTCGATACTTTCGATCTTTACTTATTCGCCGACTCAATATTGATAGAGGAATTTCATACCGGCGATACTCTGCCTTTCGAGCAAAGACCTCTTAACCAACCTTCTTTTGTATTCCCGCTGACCATCGCGACAGATGCTGAGTACGTTATTTATATGCACGTACATACCACCAGCTCACTGCAATTGTCGTTATCTCTACAAAGTGAAAGTTCATTTTGGCAAACCATGGCAACCGAAAACGCGACTAGCGCAGCTTTTTACGCAATTCTAATCAGTATGATTTTTTATAACGCCGTTATTTTTTTAATCGTTCGTGTCCGCAGCTATCTATATTACGTGCTATACCTCAGCTCTTTTACCTTATTTATGGCCAGCATCCATGGCTGGGCTTATCGCCTACTATGGCCAAACAGTCCAGTAATCCATCAACTCTCAGTTGTCTTTTTAATTGGCACAACCATCTGCACTGCTGGCTTATTCACCACGAGTTTCCTACGCCTTAAAGAGGTACGGCCAGACTTGCATCGTATTGTCATAACTGTAGGTATGACTGGGCTCTTGCAATCGGTTATGTCACTTTTTTTATCCTATGCAATTATGATTAGAGTTGGGGCTGGACTAGCAATTTTCGCAGCGGCCATCGCAATGTTCTCTACCATGCAAGAATGGTTTCGTAGTCGCAGACGTGAGGTAATGATGTTCATCATTGCTTGGACAACGGTATTGATCGGATTTTTATTATATAGCGGTCAGAAGTTTGGATTATTACCTGTTAATGCCTTTACCGAGCACGCGATTGAAATTGGTGCAGTATTAGAAGCTTTATTATTAGCCCTAGGTTTAGCCGATAGAATTAATAGTGAGCGCAAAGCGAGAATTGCGACTCAAGAACGCATGCTCGAGGTCCAGCTAAAAGCCAACCAAGAGCTCGATAATAAAGTACGCGAGCGTACTGAAGAACTCGAAATAATGAACGACCAGCTACATACGACCTCGGTAACTGATTCGCTTACTCAAGTTAAAAATCGCCATTATTTCGATAAAAAATTTCCTGCGGAGTATCGCCGCGCTTATCGCGAAAAGTCATGGATATCCCTACTGATTCTCGATATTGATCACTTTAAACAATTTAATGATAACCATGGTCATCAAGCAGGTGATGAGGTATTAAAAGTTGTTGCCTCTGCTATCCAAGACGTTGTTAAACGACCCAGTGATGCAGTTTCGCGCTATGGCGGCGAAGAGTTCACGGTATTACTCCCCAACACACCAAAAGAAGGCGCTTATCAGGTTGCAGAACGCATTAGGGAAGGTATAGAAAAAATTAATATCGAATGGCAGGAGCAAGAGCTCTCCGTCACCCTCAGTATTGGCTTAGCCAGTTGCATTCCCCCCTATTATCAGGGGGAAACAACGTTACTTAAACAAGCCGATGATTTTTTATACGTTGCTAAAGATCATGGCCGTAATCAGGTTATCTATGAAGATAATGATCCTACGGCCAATGAAACATTATCTTCTACGACTGGCCAACAAACCGAATAAAGCTAAAGCCCAAAATCCCCAATGCCCACCAGGCATATCCAGGGCAATCACAATCGGATCGTGATCGGATGAGCGATACGCATCGGCTGCGGCATAGTTATCCACAGAATCATAAGGCTGACCATTCGCTTCTGTTTGATAATCCATCAAGCTGTCTTCTACCGAATTGATATGCCAGGCATCCACACTCACTACGTGCTCCAGCAAGCCATCACTAGCCAGCGCATGATCTAAACTGCCTAAGAAGCCAGCAAAAGAATACGAATACGGTTGCGACTCGGTTGCCTTATCGCTGTACTTTAAATTAGTAAATCCTGCGCTATAAAAGGCCTGCATCGGATCTTCTTTGCTATACGCATTCAAGTCGCCAAGGATCATCACCTCATCCGTTTCAATACCTGTTGGCTTAGTGGCTAAAAATAGAGTCAAACCTTGAGCTGCACGCGTACGCATAATATTGCAGTTGGCTTGGCCATCGTCACCTTCGTTTAACTCGCCACAGGCTGAGCCTTTTGATTTTAAGTGATTAACCGACAGGGTAAATTCTTGTCCGTCATAATCAAAACTTTGAATTAAAGAAGGGCGATTTTTACTATCGTCAAATAATACCTGGCCGTTATCATCACGAGGAGAGTTAGCACTATTTAAAATAACCGTTTCACCAATCAACGAGACTTTACTTGGGCGATATAGCAAACCCACAGTAATCGCATCGGTGCCAATCAGATTTTCACTGCCTTCGCCAAAGGGATTTACAAAACGATATTCATTGCCAGCAAGCTGAACCTTATTCAATTCATCAACTAGAGTCTGAATTGCGCTATTACTTGAGAAACCGTCGTTTTCTAATTCCATTAAACCAATAATATCCGCATCAATCGCTTGTAATGCGGCGACGATTTTTGCGCTTTGCATTTCAAAAGCTTCTGCACTGCGAGCACCACGAGCTGTTGGGAATCCATTACCTAAACCATCACCGTTAAAATAATTTAAAACATTCATCCCTGCGATAACAAAATTGGCCGCATCATCTATTTTCGGTTCACTTGTACGCGCATGACTCGGATCAATCACTATGTCAGAAGGTATTAATATATAATTGTCACGATAAGCATTCATAACCCCAGCAACCTGAGGCACGCTATAGCCAATGCGCATTGGATTTTCTACCGAGAAACCGGTGTCATCAGGGAAGGGAATAAAGCTTGGGTAGGACTTTGATACACCATCATCAATAATCAAGGTATCAACTAACTGATCTGCTGCAGCCATATTCGCTTCAGTAGACATTGGCAAGGCAATTTCTGTGGGTTGAAAGTGCAGCTTAGAAGACACAACAAACTGACCATAGTTACCCAAACCATAACCAGTGCCATGAAGATCACTAACGACTAAATGCTGGTTATTACTTACCAGCATTCCCTCGACAGCTTCGAAGTCTGCAAGTGTATTTACAGGCAAAGAAAGAGCAACGGCTGCGGGTAAATCATTATTCTGCGAGCAAACAATTAATTCTTTAACCGACTTTAACTGAGTCACCTGGTTGAATTCATCGACCTGAGCTAACAAACGAACACGATCACCAATAGCGACTGAACTGGAAAAATCATAAACAAAAATTCCTTCCGAGGTATTAGCATTATCATCATAATCCACGTCCTCTTCCTGCAACCAATAACCACTGTATTGATTTGATGAATCACCATTGGCCAAGGTGCCGCCTTGTAAATCTGTCGTCACTGTCGCTTCGATAATAACCTGCTGCCCAAGTAACGGACTCGCATCTAAGCTAATATCTTTGATATCACCTTGCACAGAACTGATTAACTGAAAGGCTGTTTGATTGGTTTCGCCACAAGCCCCCAAATCACCTACTGGCTCGGCGATACCACATTGATTAGCCATTCCTGGGGTTGGCAATGCTGTTATCCACTGAGAACAAGCTTGAATCGATTCAGTATCTTTATTACCCGCGCTATTTTCATTAACCTGCTCTCCACCTGATATAGAAAGTAATACCGACAAGCCGGCATCGTCATTATCATTGGTATCGTAGACCAGAGCAGAGACCAGATTATTGGTAGTTACTGCAGAACCATTAGGAAAAGCACTGGCATCTGTTTGATACAGAGCCACAGCATCGGCGCCATTTTGGATAAGATTGGTATTTGTTGTAAGGTCGAGGTCGCAGTTAGCGACCAAACTATCGTCACCACAAATCACAAAATAACCGAGGTCATTGGTCGCGTAGTTATTCAAATCGACCGTGCGATAGCTTTGATCGTTACTGCCATTATAAAAAACTAAACTATAGCCCGCCAATGATGAAGCACCGACTCCACCATCATACAGTTCAATAAACTCAGCAGAATCAGTACCCGACTGGTCAGCATCCAATTCATTAATCGTGATATCGCTGTAGCTGGAACTCGCCGCTAGACAGCCGAATGAGGCTAACAGCGTAATTACATATTTTTTATTCATGGGATCTTCCTAATCAACTGTATTTAATTCTAGACAATTAAACTCAAAGAAGATGTCAGTAAGACTACGAGTTAAAGACAGTTAAATGGCAGAACTATTTCAACGGGCGAGTATGATTAATAAATACAATATAAATAAATAGCAAAATGGGTAAGTTCTTTGTTAATGGGCCAAAGGGATGCAACCAAAACTCAGGGGCTATAATTGTTAAAATAATGGTGTAAGTCGTAATCACTAGAATTTGTGCCCAGCCGCACCAAACTATTCGTCTAGCCAATACAATCCAGCACGCTAATAGAATATCCACGACACTACCAAGAACCAGGCAAGCATCGGCATAAAAGCCATAAATATTGCCTTTGGCTAATACTTCATAGCCAATTTCAGGCGCGCCCCATAAGGATGTAATTCCTGTTACTAGCCATAAGAAAGCAATGACTAAGCGGCAACATTTTTCTAACCATGAATTCATAATAAAAACTTACTTTTAAATAACAGAGATAGGTTTAAAAACCATTAAATATAATATAACAATAATCGCACTAAAGGCGGGTATCCCTAATAACATCCATACTTTCATCCAGCCTCGAAATCGATTATTAACAGAGGTATAAGATTTGTCATCTGCGGAAGTCATCTTGGCTGCCAAAGATCGCAACTTGTATTGAATCCATACCACAGGTAACCAACACGCCCCTATCAAAAGAAACAAGCTAAAGACGACAATAAACCAAGGAGAGGTAAAGCTGTAACCCAGTAGCTGCATTAAAAGAAGTCCGCTCACTAGTTGAGTAATCACCGCAGGCGCCGTAAAGACCCAATCAGCAAGCACGACTATTTTTGTTACGACAAGCAACCCCTGTGGGCTATTGCTGCGACTGGCCATTAACATAAAAAAAGCAATGCCCGCACCAGTACCAATAAGGATCATTGACGACAGTATATGGACCATTTTTAACATCAAATAATTATCCATAAGTTATAACCTCGGTAGAATAAATACCGAGCTCTTGCGCTAAGTCCATAAATTCTTCCAGAGTAAATAACGCAGAACAAGGCATCGCACCGCGCTTACCTTCAGCACCTTGTAATAACTTACGGGTTAAAATAATAGCGGACAATGTTGGAATGTAAGGCCCTATACCGTTGTGAGCATACAAGCTCCATTCGAACGTTAGTTTTTTCGCCTCACCATCATCACCACAAACAATAACTCGCATTGCCCCCCTATCACTACCAAATACTTTTAGATGCTCACTTACTTGATAAATAGGCTTAGTAAAAACAGACCAATTTTTCACTAGTTTTACTTTCGCAATAAAAGCCATCAATACCATTAGATAATGCAGCCAAGGTAACTCTAATCCCGCTTGAAAAGAAACCCGAGTTTGCACAGAAAAGTCTTTAGGAAATAATTCTAAATCTGGCACATCAACATTTGCTAAGTAGCGCTTACCAACGGAATCGCCAAAATCAATTGCGCGAGGAGACATCCAGCCATAAACAGTTCCCCAATCGCCATTACGAAATACCTTTAAAGGATGGCCAGTATAAGAAAGAATACCGCGCAGGGTCGCTTCACCCCGCTCGGCTTTATTTCCTGGGGCTATCGCTATATCAATACTATCGATTGTGGTGAATAATTTTTTAGCGTGTGTAATAACTGCAGACGAAACCCCTGGCACAGAGCTAGCTCCACTAACGACTAATACTCCCTGCTGTTTTGCCAGCGTATCCAATTCAATGATATCGCAAACAAAACGACGATCATCCGCTAGATCAATATAGTGAGCTCCCGCTCGAATACATGCCTTAGGCACATGGTAATCTTGACCCTGAAACGGGCCACTGGTATGAATCACAATATCAGGAGAAAGGTTTATGAGTTCTTCTTCAAAATCATCAGCATAAATATCAATGGTAAACCGACTGAGCTTCGCTTTCGCGTCATTCGATAACTCGTCAATATATGCCTGAGCTTTTAACTCATTTCTACCCGCAATATAAATCGTAAGCTCAGGAATAGCGGATAAATTTTCAACGATCCTTTTGCCAAAATTACCATAGCCACCCAATACAATCACTGATTTAGACATGCGTAAAAACTCATTTTTACTAAAATGAATTAACTCTAACCCATTCGTCGAATAACTTCAGTAGTCATAGCTGTATTTCACTTAGCAAGCCAGGTAAAAATAGCCTTAGCGGAAATCTGATCCATATGCACGGGACCCATGTCCTGCATAGAGACGCTAGAATAATGCTCCCCCCTTAACCAGAAAAATTCTTGAGTATCAATTACGGCAATAGTCTTAATAATAGAACCATAACGATCGTGGTGACACCTTACAACATCTCCTACTCTTAGTTTATTGGCTCTACGTGAGCACAATGAGCGTAACAAAATAAAGCTGTTGTGTGGTAAACGAGGATGCATACTCATCCCCCTTACACGGTTAATACTAAAACCTAGCATGCGCTATCCAAGCTTTGGATATACAAGAGTTTGTGCTGGGGGATAGGGGCAAGTAGCGGTAAAAGAAGCAACCCCCTTGGTGGTCCAAAATATCTCTGCAAAGCGGTTTACCTTAGCCAATAAATCTAACGTAGCCTCTTTATCAATATGCTGTTTTGCTTTTGATGCCGCAAGCATAATGCTATGAACCAGATCATGCAGTTCAGGAAATTTTTCTAACTGAGGTTGCTTAATATAATCCCCCCAAATGACCCGTACTTCTTCTTTCACTTTGAAACCGTGCTCTTCTTTCTGCGCAACCAAGCGGGAAAATTGCGCTTGGTCATTTGCACTCAACGTATCTTTGGCAGTTATTTCTTCTAACAAATCCACCATGCGAATCATCGTTAGCACGGCTATTTGTGCAGTAATAGGATCATAAATTTTACAAGGAATATCACAATGAGCGGATACTCGCGCAAAGTTTTTTTTATTATCTAAAGCAGAAAGTAAACGGTATAACATAAAGGTATCCTAAATAATGCTTGGTTGAGAACTTGATAGTTGAGGGTAAATTAATGCAACACATTTTGTGTTGTCTGCAGCTCTTGCCATGAAGCCTCTAAGCCTGCTTTACAGCAATCACAAATGGGGTATTTTTTAGAAAATTCGATAATGGCTAGCAGAGTGATACGGGTAGCCTTGGTAACATAATAACTAAACTCATCATTCAGAGAGCCACCTGCCTTTAACGTCATGATGGTTTTATAACTCGTCATCAAAGGCTGCAAAGCGCTTTTCTCTCGCCCTTGCTCTTCATACAAGCTGGCAAGATTATGCATCGCGGCTATCCAACCCATCATCAGCTGAATATTTTCCTTATCACCGCTCCATAACCGCTCTAACTGCTCGATAGCTGAGTAATATAAAGCTTGAGCATCGTACCAACGACGCTGATCAAAGCATTGATTGCCATGACGTACGATTTCTTTCCATGATTGCACGATATACACCGATACGAATGATATTGATTATCATTTATATTTGATGTTGATTAATTTGTAAAGCCCTAAAGCAACTATAATTAATCCAATACTCATACTCGGATGCTTATCAATAAGAGAAACCGCCAATGCCCACTTCCCTGATAATATTGTTATGTATTGTATTATTTGCCGCCCTGCTAGAGCCTTGGGTAAAGCGCACGCGTATTCCTTTTACCGCAGTACTCGTTATTCTTGGCTTTATCGGCTCAGAAATCTGGACTGGGCTAGGCTTTGATACTGGCCTGCGCTGGCACAGTTTCCGCGATATTATTCTTCATTTACTGGTTCCCATTCTGGTCTTCGAATCTGCTTACCATATGCCCACTCGCTTGTTGATGAAAAACTGGCTGCCAGTAATAATATTAGCGCTGCCTGCACTGTTAATATCAGCCTCTATTTGTGGCTACCTGCTTTATTTGGGCATTGGTTATCCACAAGCTTTTCCTTTATTAACCGCATTACTCGCGGGAGTGATTTTAGCGGCTACCGACCCCGTTGCCGTAGTATCTATGTTTAAGGCCATCGGAGCGTCACCTCGCTTAACGGCATTGGTCGAAGGTGAAAGCTTATTTAACGACGCTACCGCCGTTGTCTGCTTTAGCTTGATATTAATTGCTCTAGGAAATAATGACTCCATGCTCAATGGGCAAGAAGCTGCATGGTCATTCGTTGCTACGGTAGGTGGTGGCCTTTTAATTGGCCTTATTGCAGGATACTTCAGCTCAATACTTTATCATCTAAATAAAAATAATAACGCTCGTGGAATTATCAGCTTATTAGCCATGGCGGTCCCCTTTTATATTGCTGAACATAGCTTTCATGTCTCTGGCATTATCGCTGTTTTAATCAGTGGTTTATGGCTAGGTGAAAGTCGCCGTATGGCGATTTCTATTACGCAGCAAGAAGAAAAATTTAGCTCGCATTTATGGGAATTAAACGGTTACATCGCCAACGTTATCGTTTTTGTTTTAATGGGAGTTACCATTACCTTCGAGATGTTTAGAGAGCAATGGTTTGCAATGTTACTAGGAATAGCTGCTGCAACCATCAGTCGAGCGGTAGTCGTGTATGGTTTTACACCCATAGTGAACATTTTTCCGCGACAAGAGAAGATTCCTTTCAGCTACCAAAATGTCATGATGTGGGGAGGATTGCGCGGTGGTGTCGGTATTGCACTCGCGCTTTCAATACCCACCTCAGTACCTGGTTGGTACACAGTGCAAGCTATTATTTATGGCATGGTGCTGTTCACGTTATTTGTGCAGGCACCGCTGATGCCGCGGTTAATCAGAAAAACAATTTAATTATTAGCTAACTAAACTTTAAATAGAAAAACCATTATTTAAAATACTGATCATCTCGATCTTTATATTCCAGCTGCTTTGTACTATCTGGATCACCTAATAATTGAGATTCAATACGCTCCTCAATACGATAATGACTCGCCGCTAAACTTCCATTTTCAAATACATTGCGAATGCTCTCATCTCTTGTCCAAGTATATTCATAAATAGCCTGTTGGCGGGCAGATTGATAATCCATTTTCAAACGGCGATTTTGAGTTTGATAACTTTCATTTGTTTCTTCATTTTTCGCCTGATCACTGTTTTGTGAAATGGTCATCCCTAATTGGTATTCATTCGAATTAGAGCCCTGAGTTTGGCGCTGAGAAGAAAAGCTCATATTAAAATCAGGCAAGCCATTCATTTGCTTTTGCTGATTAATCCCTGGAGATTGATTCTGCTTATGCTCACTTGCCAGCACTTGGATACTACGGCCTATTACCTCTTTCGCTTGCTGTGCAGACGCACCTAATTCTTGCAATAACTGACTGCCAGAACTAGCCGTTGAAAACAGCGCCTGAATACCCGATTTGAAAAATCCAGCCAGCTCTTTACCTTGCTGCTTATCATCCATCACCGACATCGCAGTATCCACTTGGTCTAGCAGCCACTGATAATTCATCTGCCCATAAATAGCGGTTTGATCGTCACGCTTAGCTTGCTTAGTTAATGTGAAGTCGTGATTCTCTTCCACCCCATTCGCTCTATCATATTCAGTCCACTGCGCTTCTATTTTACGACCACTACTACGACCCTCTTTATCAAAACTGAGTATCTGTTTTTTATTGCCATCATCTTGATAAACATCCAGCTCAATATCTTCGATAGCTTTTAGATTGGCGAATTTAAAAGAATCAGAACCGCTTGCTTTACCATTAAATAAATCCGCTACCGCACTACTCAATTGTTTAAGAAATTCACTGAGTTTTTCTTGGTCTCCACTGCTTAATTCACTATCACTTTCTAACTCAAGCTGACTTAGACCACCCGCTTGGTTAATGCGAATATTCAGCTCAACCTCTTGTCCAGAAGCAAGACTCAACGCTAAACTCAGACCACTGCCAGAAAAGGATTTTTGACTCACGGGGGCGCGCACAGACTCATCACTACCGTCAGGCACCAGAGAAGGCTGTCGCACAGTATCCGTCATCGGCTGTTGCGCGAGCTTGGTTAATAAAGAAGAGACCCTGCTTGGGGCATAGTTTTGAATAGCCATAACCCTGTATCGACCAGCGATACCAGATAATTAAGACCAAACGGTTCTTTATAGAGTCATTTATATAATAGTTTTTTGGGTGGGGTGATAACTGCGTCATGACTTAGTCACAACTTCTACTTGATATGTGATTTAGGACTAATTTATACTTTCGCTCGGAATTTATACATCAATGGAATTGAAAGTGAAAACTAATAAAAAGGCATTACTTACATCAGCCCTCGCCCTAGTACTTACCGCATGCGGAGGTGACTCTAAATCTTCTAATACTCCAGATTCAAATGCGGCCCCGGAATCAGATGCTGCTGAAAATACTCAGCTTAGTGGTACTACATGGTCCAACTGTTCAGACGATTCAATCAAGGCACGTTATTATTTCCAAGATAATAATTTCTCATACACCTTAGAGTATTTTGATATGCCTGATTGCCAAGGTGAAGCCTTTAATGAGGAGTTTTATTTATATGGCAATGTTGGCGATACTTATGTCGATAATAATAATTTTGAGTGGAATGGCGAATTCGTTATAGGGACAATAACCACGACAGAAAGTGGTCTTAACGCAAGAAAGATTGATTTCAAATACTCAGGAATTGAGCGCTACGATATATTCTACATACAAGACAATAACTTATTCTTCGGCCCCAGCAATGGCACTTTTGAAGGTGATCGAGATACCGAGTTAGACTTTGAAACGCCTTGGATTCAAGTAAATTAACTAAAATTAGTACTGGTGGTTGATCTATAAATAGATTCACCACCAGCGTAATCTTCAATATGTCGTTGCAATTTTATACTTCTTAACAACGTTCTCGGATAGAGAAGCTGATGATAGCAATAAGGATAATCCCCCTGCATAGTCTTATTTCTTAGGTCTATATAAAATTAATCCACTAAATACTGAAAGGTATCATAACGATTTTTAATCGCTCGTACATAACGAACTGGTTCATGGCCACGAACATACCCATGG
>Ga0105359_10003221_pt1 | contig 13397 bp, 10 predicted proteins | sample GOMGulsemesocosm_6_FD_83659 | JGI IMG/M metagenome (GOLD analysis project Ga0105359, IMG submission 83659) | Methane-oxidizing microbial communities from mesocosms in the Gulf of Mexico - GOM8C Gulf of Mexico | ecosystem: Environmental > Aquatic > Marine > Cold seeps | place: Gulf of Mexico... | reverse complement strand
ACCTTGGGTGACTTTGTGCTGATCAATGCTTTTATGATGCAACTTTTCATGCCGCTCAATTTTTTAGGTTTTGTTTATCGTGAAATAAAAGGCTCGTTAGCTAATATTGAAAATCTGTTTGCTTTACTGGATAAAGCGCCAAAAGTTGAAGATATTCCCAACGCGGCAGAATTAAATATTGGTAACGCAGCGATTTCATTTAACCACATTGAATTTTCTTACAACCACAAACGAAAAATCATTAAAGGGATTAACTTTGTCATTAATGGCGGCGAAAAAGTGGCTGTTGTGGGGGAAAGTGGCTCGGGTAAGTCGACCTTAGTGAAATTACTTTTTCGCTTTTATAATGTTAACGCCGGTAATATATTAATTAATGGCCAAGATATTAGTCAGGTTAGCCAACAATCACTTCGGGAGCATATTGGCATAGTACCGCAAGATACGGTGCTTTTTAATGACACTTTATTTTCCAATGTTAATTACGGAAACCCTGAAGCGAGCAAAACTGAAGTACTCCAAGCAATAGAAATGGCGCACTTAAATAAGTTTGTAGCCAGTTTACCTGACGGCTTAGATACCATAGTCGGTGAGCGAGGCTTGAAGCTTTCAGGGGGGGAAAAACAACGAGTAGCCATTGCTCGCACTATTTTGAAAAATCCGCAAATATTGGTTTTTGATGAGGCGACCTCATCATTAGATAGCCATTCAGAGCAAGCGATTTTAACCGCTATTAATGAAGTAGCTAAAAACCGTACTAGTTTAGTTATTGCCCATCGCTTATCGACTATTATTGATAGTGATAATATTATTGTGATGAATGATGGCGAAATTGTTGAGCAGGGTAATCATCAAACGCTATTAGCGCTACAAGGAAAATATAGTAAAATGTGGCAGTTACAGCAATCAACCAGTTAGAGCACAAAATGAAAGTAGAGAGTACTCCAGTTGTTAAGGCAACTAAACAATGGCTTGAACACGTTATTATCGGCCTGAATTTTTGTCCTTTTGCCAAGAAAGAATTTGTTAACAATACCATTTGTTATCATGAGTCTAGTGCTAATCAAGTCAAACCTGCCTTAGTTGAAATAGTTGAGCAGTGTCGGTATTTGCAAGCACATCCAGAAGTCGAAACAACACTTATTTTATATGGAGAAGGATTTAGCAGTTTTGCACGTTATTTAGACTTAGTCGATTATGCGAATGACTTACTGGTTGATTCAGGCTTTGAAGGTGTCTTTCAATTAGCGAGTATGCATCCTGAGTATTGTTTTGACGGGGAGGATTATGATGATGCCAGTAACTTTACTAATAGATCACCTTTTCCGTTAGTCCATATTATTCGAGAAGCGAGTATGGAACGCGTGCTGTCGGTATATAATGAGCCCGAAAAAATTCCTGAGAACAATATAAAATTGACCCACAGAAAAGGGGCTGATTACTTTAAAGACGTTTTAGCCGGTATCCACCAACGGGCTAGAGAGCAATGTTAGTATGAACTATACCGAACAATTTTTACTGATCGCAGCGGTACATTTATTAGCAGTGGCAAGCCCAGGCCCTGACTTTGCCATTATTTTAAAGCAGAGTATTCGTTACGATCGCCGCACCGCAATTCTGACTAGTTTTGGTATCGCTACAGGGATCCTCTTACATGTTACTTACTCTTTAGTTGGCATTGGTGTATTAATCGCCAGTGATGAGCGCTTATTTAATGGCTTAAAATATCTCGCTGCTGCTTATTTTTGTTATATTGCTTGGCACGGTTTAAGAGCAAAGAAGCCAGTAGAGCAGAGCGGTATCGATTCTGAGGCCGGTACGGATTTTTCTAAGAATGAAAAAAACATCAACTCAAGTGCAGCTGCAGATAACCGACCCTCTTCTTACAAAGCCTTTTTTACCGGTTTTTTGATTAACGGCTTAAATGTAAAAGCGACCTTGTTTTTTGTCAGCTTGTTCTCCGTGGTTATTGACCCGCAAACACCATTTAATATTAAGCTAAGCTATGGCTTATATATGACCGTAGCCACTGCGGCGTGGTTTGTGTTTTTATCTTATTTACTGACCCATCAGCGGATCCGTTATTTCTTACAAATAAAAGGCTACTTACTCGACCGAGTGATGGGCGGGGTACTGTTACTACTCGCGATTCAATTATTAGTTAGTGATTAGTGATTAATTAGTGATTAGTAATAGCTTGGTAAGTGATTATAGTCGCCACTAAGGGAGCTTTTTCTATAACACAGTGCTGTAATAGTGCGGTGATAAACATTTATCTAATATTCAGGTATAATAGTCGCCAGTTATTATTTTCTTATTGATACTTAAAGGGTTGTCGTTTTGCCTGAAAAAATTTCTATTATACAAGTTGGTGGCAGTGTTGAGCGTGCCGTAAAAGGTGATTATCACCTTGATGTTAAATCGATCTTAACGGAAGCTTGGCAGTTAACACTTAAATCACGCCTGGCCATTAATTTAGGCTTGTTATTCTCTATGGGGTTAGCCTTTATTGTTGCGCTGATTATTAGTCGCTATCTTGGTGGTATTGAAGCGGTGCTCGTTGATCCGCAAGCAAGTATGTTGCTAAATTTCACCATCACGATTGCTGTTTGGCCCTTCATAGCCGCGGTGGAAATGATGGGGATATTGCATGCTATTGGTATGAAAACCCAACCGAAAATGCTTTTCTCTTTCTTAAAACGGGCAAGCTGGGTGGTACTTTGTGCCTTATTAACCTCCATCATCATTAGCTTAGGTTTAGAATTGTTTATTCTTCCTGGGATATTTTTCGCGGTAACCTTATCATTATCCATTCCGTTAGTTATTGAAAAAAAGATGTCGCCGATGAAAGCGATAACATTATCAGTGCAAGCACTGCGCTTTAAGTTGCTGCCTTTGTTTTCTATCTACTTTATTTTGTTTATGATTTTATTGACCTTATTAACCCCTTTAGCGGCGTTAATTGAAACTGAGTTAGCGCCTATTGGTGTGGTACTGTTTATCTTTGGTTGCACTTATTTAGCTCCATTATTTTATAATGTTAAAGGTATTCTTTATCGGGAAATTTTTGGTCTTAGTGTCGCAACCGATAAAGTTGTTGATACGCAAGCTAACGAGAATGATACCGGTACGTCAGTAACTAATCCTACACAGGGTTCAGATGATACTTTTTCAGCGTAGTCGCTGATAGTTAAAATTAGCGCCTAAAGTTAATCGTTAAAAATCGTGTTTAACAATGGTAGTTAATTGAGTCTCGATGAATGGCTAATATTGTTATCTAGAGATATATTTAGTCATTCATTTAAGTATTTATCTAGGCATTCACCTAGGATTTTACCTGGGTGTTATCAAGATCTATTACTCAGGTTTAGCACCAATATTTAGTACCTAACCATAGTAATCAGACGTAGCGCTTCAACTTGTGCTTATAGAGATCCCTTTATGAAAAGTTCAAAAATGAGCAGTGAAAACATGTATAACTCACCAAAGCAGACCTCAAAAGTTATTAAAATATTTTTATTACTATTGCTATCGGCATTAGTGGCAGCCCCTTTCACCTATTTAAAGCCTAAACAATTAACACTTGTAGATACCGGCACACGAAATGATGAGTCCCTCAAAGAAAAGCAAGTGATTACACCGGCTAAAAAAGTGATTGAACAGCCACTACATCAGGTTGATTTACCTATTTTTTCAGCGATTAGAGACGTCAAACAAAAGAAAAAGCAGTTCTTTGATTTTATTCGCCCATCAGTTGAGCGTAAAAACCATGAGTTATTAGCAATTCGAGCAACATTGTCGACGTGGTTAGAAAAAATATCATTAGATTTATCGCTAAATGAAGCCGAGTTGGTTCAATTGCATCTATTAGTTAAACGTTATCGTGTCAGTAAAAAAGCGTCAGTGTTACAACAAGTTAATGAACTGTTAGTGCGTGTTGATATTATTCCTGTGTCGTTAGTACTGGTGCAGGCAGCTAATGAGTCTGCTTGGGGAACCTCTCGATTTTCAAGAATTGGTTTAAATTTTTTCGGAATTTGGTGTTACCGCCAAGGGTGTGGCATGGTGCCTAGTGGACGAAACAACGGTGCAAAACACGAAGTAGAAGCTTTTCAAAGTGTTGATGCGTCAATAGCTCGTTATTTTAATAACATTAATTCACATAATGCTTATCAGGTATTTAGGACCATTCGCTTTGAACTACGCGCACAAAACCAGCCATTAAATGCCGAAGTTTTAGCAACCGGGTTATTAGCGTACTCTGAACGCGGTGCCGATTATGTGGTCGATATTACGGCGATGCTTAGACATAATAAAAAATATTTAGGTGATAATGTTGTCAGTACCACCGTTATTAGTGCTGATTAAAACCTATTAGCGACTAGCTAATCCACTTACTAAAACACTATTGTTTATTCATTAAATATGAGCGTGTTAACCCTCATAACCCCTCATTGATCTCTTATTGAATCAGCAACATTACTGACAGGGACTTTAGATTCTAAAATATATATTCCTTTAGTGCTTAGCTTCTCTCTCCGGGGAGTTGCTAAAATCAACCAGGTTGGAATCTGCTATTCAATGAAGTTGTAATAAATAAGCGTTATTACTATTAAGCGTTTATAGCACCAAGCTCATCGATTGAGCATTACGAGCATATAAACTTGCATGGCACTCGCTTAGTATCGACAGCGCAATACTCTCTGGCAGTGTGCCACCAATATTTAACCCTGATGGACCTGCTAAGTTAAAGGGCAAAGCCTTTTCTTGAACGTTAGCCTCGCTAATAACTTGTGTTCGTCGGTGTTGAGGGCCAAGTAACGCGACATGGTGCAGCTTGCTGGTTGACAGTGCCGCAAGGGCTTGAGCATCTATCAATATATTGTGACTCATCAAAATGGCAGCATTGACGTCTTTCTCTAACGAAAAATCAGCCAATATTTCAGCATCGCCTTTTATAATATGGTTCACATTAGAGAAGTATTCTTTGCGGGCATTAGCTGGGCGAGGATCCCATAATGACACTTGCCAACCAAGTTGTTGCGCGATATTAACCAAAGGCTGTGCATCCATTCCGCCGCCCACGACCAATAAATGCGGTTCAGGTATAATCGGCGTTGCTAAAAATGGTGTATTGAAAATTGATGGGTGATTTTTAGTTTGCTCACTGATAGTTTCCATATGCTTAGTTTGTATAGTAATAGTGGCAACCTGAGCAATATCACTGATTATTTCAGCTTGAAAATATGACCTTTCAGGTGTGTGATTGTTAGTCGCGCTTTGTTCACTGGCTGTTATATTTTCAATGCTTTGATTAGAGGTACTTTGATTTTCAATACGTTGATAATAATAACCAGATGTTCGCTGTGTAAGGGCATCATGCACCTGTGTTAACGCTAAGTAATTATTTTCAAAATTGATTTGTTGTAGCATGATATAAACGGTGCCACCGCAACCAATACCCAAATGAAATGATAAATCATCTTCATCAGAGCCATCGTAGCATACAGATATTGGCTTGCCTGTTTGCATTACTTTTCGCGCATTAGTCGCAATATCTGATTCTAAACAGCCACCACTTAGCATGCCAAGTTGATGTCCTTGACTGCTAAATAGCATCATCGCCCCTGATTTTCGATAACAAGGACCTTTGGTTTTATAAATAGTGGCTAATACCCAATCATATTCATCTCTATTGGGATACCAACTAGCTAACAAATGTGACAGATGATTACTGATACTCATAAAACCTATTTATAGTACTTTTTAAGAAAGCCAAAGTTTAAGTCAATTAACTCTTAAGTAAGCCGGTATTTAAGTAAACCGATACTTAAGTAAACCAATATTTAACTAAACAATGGCTTAAAAGGTAAGTCTCGGTAGCGTTTACCTGAGGCGGCAAACACGGCATTACTTAACGCCGGTGCAAATGGCGCTACACCGGGCTCACCTAAACCGGTCGGGGGTTGGTCTGAGTCGGTTATATGTACTCGAACGTTAGGCATATCGGTAATACGCATTACTGGATAATCATGAAAGTTAGAGTTAACCACAGCGCCATCTTTAAACGATATTTCGGTACTTAATGCTAACGACATTCCCATCACCACTGCGCCCTCCATTTGCGCCGTTGCGCCATCAAGATTAAGTACTTGGCCACAATCTATGGCACAATCAACATTTAATACTTTAATGTCGTCGCCGTTCACTTCTACATGCACAGCCATAGCAACAAAACTTTGAAAACTATAATGAACCGCTAAACCAATACCCTGATTTTTAGGTAAGTTATTTCGGTCATGCCAACTCGATTTATTCACAGCTAAAGCCAAGGCCGCTTTTGCACGCTTTATTTCAGCTTGCTGTTTTTTATTGTCATTGTTGTCAAAAAGCTGATTAACAAATGAGAAGTGATCTTTACCTACTTTATTGGCAAGCTCATCAGCAAAGGTACTAAACGCAAAGCCATAAAATATGGCATACACTGCGCGATACCAACCTATACGGGTATGAGCTTTAGCGTCACCAGACTCAACCCGCATGTTATCAACGCCAAATAAATGATTCGTCACTTCATCAAGGTTATTTGCCGGGGTTCTCACTAATGAAGGATTAAACAAGGTGCCAATTGAAGGGAAGGCAGCTCTGTGTAACCAGCCGGTAACATTGCCTTGTTCATCCATTGAAGCCTCAATGTGCTGAGCATTAATTGAATGATAATAGCCGGTACGCATGTCTTCTTCACGCGACCATATCAGCTGAATAGGGGTGCCAGTTTTTTCTGAAATAACCGCGGCTTCATGCACGTAATCACATTTATATTTTCGACCAAACGCACCACCAGCCATAGCTACATGAACAATGATATCGGTAGGTTCACGCTTTAAGTATTGCCCTAATACTTTTTGAATATCGGCTGGACTTTGGGTTGAAGCCCATACCTCACAAGAGTCTTTTTGTACCCAAACCACACTGGCATTGGGCTCCATTGGCGCATGAGATAAATGACCACCTGTATAAGTGGCTTGTAGTTTGTGACTTGCTTCGCTAAACGCGCTATCAATATCACCGCGCTCAGCGGCTAACGTGGCAGGTTTCTCAACATTAGCGACTAACTGCTGTTTATATTCTTTGGTGTTATAAACGGCATTCACGCCTAAATCCCACTCAATTTTTAATTGTTTAACGGCTTGTTGTGCGGTCCAACTATTATCAGCAACAACCGCAACACCGCCAATTGAACCAAATGGGACATTGAAACGTGGTATGTCGATAACATTGGTAACTCCTTTTATTACCATCGCGGCAGTTTTATCGAGACGCTTAAGTTTTCCGCCTAATACTGGGCAATGAATAATAGCGGCATATTGTAAGCCCGGCAGTTTAGTATCGACACCATAAATGCGCTTACCAACGACGACTTCATCTTGATCGTGCCGCGCTAATTTGGTGCCAATATAGTTAAAATCACTTTTATTTTTCAAGGTTACTTTTTCAGGTACTGGGATATTTTTAGCTAAGCTAGCAAGATCGCCATAGCCAAGTTTTTGTTGATTAATTTTATTAAAAACAAAGTGTGACTTGGCATAACAGTTATCTGACGAGGTATTCCATACCTTTGCGGCCGCAGCAATTAACATCGCTTTCGCTTTGGCACCCGCTTCTCGCATTGGCTGATACATTACTCTAATACTTGCTGAGCCTCCGGTGCCTTGCGGACCATACTTTTCGTTGGCATCACCTTGTTTAACATTAACTCTTTGCCAATCCGCTTCCATTTCATCTGCCACGGCAGCGGGGAGAGCGGTACTTATCCCTTGGCCCATTTCACATCGACCACAGTAGATAGTGGTATCACCATTTTCAGCTAAATGGATAAAGGCATTCAGCTCAACGTTGTGATCCGCCATGATACCTTTTTGAGCAAGGGCATTAGCGGGCAGGGCGACAGCAATGACTAAACCACCGGTAGTAATACCAGCCCCTTTTAGGAAACGTCGACGACTAATTATGGAAGTACTCATATTAAGCCTCCTTCGCTAAGGTGTCAGCAGCTTCAGAGATTGCTTTTTTAATACGCTGATAAGTGCCGCACCGGCAAATGTTACCTTGCATAGCGGTATCGATTTCTTCATCAGTTGGCGCCGCATTGGTGGCTAATAAGCTTGCGGCATTCATTATTTGACCGGCTTGACAGTAACCACACTGAGGGACGTTATTATTTAGCCAAGCTTGCTGTAATGGGTGATCGCCATGTTCAGATAAGCCTTCAATAGTAGTGATTTTCTGATCAGCTAAACCGCTTATAGGGGTAACACATGAACGAATTGCTTGACCATTTAAATGTACAGTACAGGCGCCGCATAAACCGCTACCGCAGCCAAATTTAGTGCCGGTATATTCCAGCCGGTCACGTAAAAACCATAGTAATGGCATGTCACCGTCGACATCGATTGTATGTTTTTTACCATTGATTATTATTGACTTATCCATATGCTTGGGCCCTGATTTGGTGTGCTTATAGGTTAGCGGATCACGTATAGTTAAACAAAAGTAATATCGCCAATTAAATAAATTCTTACACTTAACTGATTTTACCTCACTTAATCTACACAAAAGTTAGCAGGAAGGTTGAACTAATTTAAGGTAAGAGAGCAGGGTGAATGAAGAAATAACGATTACAAACGGTATGATTAAGCTATCAGAATAACTACTGTGTCGTCGTTTGGTGAATATTTTAAACGTAGGTCACAACACTGCGAAATTAGCGTTAAAACTAAGAAATGTCTAAGGTTTTATCATGAAAGAGCTAATGAGAAGTAAGGTGATAGATGGTGATTTTATTTTGGTGTTAGCGGTTAACTTTATATATTATATAAATGTTATCATGTGTTTAGCTATTCTACTTCTTATATATAAAAGGTTAATCTGTTGTTTGTATTTCGTTTATCTATAACATTGTTTTGCATGTTGTTATTCACGCCATTGATTAGCGCAACGTCTATCCCTAATAACGTATCGGCTAAATATGATGATTGTATTAGTTGTCATCAAGAAGAGTACCTTGGTTGGCAGCAATCAGATCATGCCAAAGCGATGGCTCTGCCAACCGTTGAAACAGTTAAAGGAAACTTTACTAACACCTTAGTGAAACATTACGGCCAACAAGCACTCTTTTTTATTGAAAAGGGTCAATATAAGGTCACTATTAGCTATGATGAAAATGTCGACACATACCCAATAAAGTACACCTTTGGCTACTTTCCTTTGCAGCAATATTTAGTTGAAACTGAGCAAGGTAAATTGCAAGTATTACCATTTGCTTGGGATGCAAGGGATAAAAGTCAAGGAGGGCAGCGTTGGTACCATAATTATAGTCATGAAGAAATTCGGCCAGAAGACCGATTGCATTGGCGTCAACCTTTACAAAATTGGAATGGTATGTGTGCTGATTGTCACTCAGATGGTTTAGTTAGACATTATAAAACCGATGAAAATAGCTTTGAAACGAGTTTTGATAATATCAATGTGGGTTGCTTATCATGCCATGATGATATGTCAGCACATGCCAATAAGTCCAAAAAAAGAGCCGTAGGTGGTGATGTTACCTCGTTAAAACATCCAACTGGTCGGTGGTTGCGGGCAATTGATGAAAAAACGGCCCATTGGCAAGGAAAACCGCGCGATAATGCTTTTATGGATAACTGTTTTGCTTGTCACGCACTACGCTCACCTTTAACTGACGGTTTTAAAGCGAACAAAGCTTTTTTAGATCAATTTAGTCCTCAACTTCCTGCTACGCCTAATTATTATGCAGATGGCCAAATAAAGGAAGAAGTCTATGTATATGGCTCGTTTTTACAAAGTAAGATGTATAGCAAAGGTGTTAACTGTATAGATTGCCATGATAAACACACCATGAAAGTAAAAATTGTGGGTAATGGTTTATGCCTGCAGTGTCATGGAGGAGAAGTCTACAACGTAAAATCTCATCATCAGCATCACGAATCGTCAACGGGTGCTCAGTGCGTTAACTGCCATATGCCGACTAATCGTTATATGGGCGTAGACGATAGACGTGATCACAGTTTTAAAATTCCACGTCCTGACCTATCAGCACAATACAATACTCCTAATGCTTGCATACAATGCCATCAAGAACAGAGCAATCAATGGGCGAGTGACAATCTAGAACAATGGCATGGTAAAGCTAAAGCAGTAAGCAGTAGTAAACACTATTTGATGGCACTAAATAGTGGTCAAGCAATTAATCTTGAACATCACCTTAGTATTATTGCCGATGAGCAGCTTGATGTTATTAGCCGCGCCACGGCCATTGGGCAGCTAGCCTATACCACTCAAACCATTACGGCTGAGTTATTAGCACCTTATCTAACGCATAAAGAGCCCCTTATTAGATTAAGCGCTGCCACTGCCGCGACATTATTATCAGCGGTTGATAAAGTTGCTTTATTAGTGCCTTTATTATCAGATGACTATAAAGCGATAAGAGTAGCCGCAGCACAAAATTTACTGGGTAGTAAAGTATCTGCAATTGATCAACCTACTTTTACTCAAGCGTTTAACGAGTTACAACAGGCAAACGATATTAGTAGTTGGCGTGGTGAAGGGCGATTAAATCAAGGGGGCAGTGCTTTTCAACGTGGTGATTTAATCACTGCAGAGCAGGCTTTTGCCGCAGCCATAGCCATTGAACCATATTTTGAAACAGGCTATATCAACTTAGCTGATTTATATCGTTCATTACAAAGGCCAACACAAGTAGCAACTGTATTACTCAAGGGAATGACTAATATTCCTCGTTCAAGCACGATAACGTATGCATACGGGTTACATCTTGTTCGTCAGAAAGAACTTAACAAGGCATTAGTCTTCTTTGAAAAGTCTATGTTATTAGCCCCTGAAAACCCTCAATTTGCTTATACTTATATATTAGCTATGGATGGTTTAAAGCAAAGTTCACAAGGGTTAAGTAAGCTCAAAACGTTAATTTTGACTTACTCAAACAAAGTACAGTTACGTGAGCTTGGTGTGTACTTATCACAGAAACTAAAGCGTAAACAAGACTATGATTGGTTTATGGCTATAAAGTAGCAAGAGCTGAATTTTAAGCTGCAGTTCTTGCTATTATATTTAGTTTCTCAAAGTCTAACTAAGAAGCATCGATTATCTCTATATTCTGTATATCGATTAAATTTGAAGAAGAGATATTTGCTCCACCGAATTGGTATACTTTCGGCTCTGCCGTTCTGTCTAATGTAAGGTTTGAAAAATCAAACAAGTTATAATCAGCTAGCTGAGATGGGCTGATGCTTTGAGTGCTTTTAAAAACATTTTCGACACGACCGGGAGACTCCTGATCCCAGTCACCGATCATTTTCTTAATTTTTTTTCTTTGCAAGTTTTCTTGTGATCCGCAGAGATTACAAGGAATGATAGGGTAGTTATTGAGCTCTGAGAGCTGTTCGATATCTTTTTCCCGACAATAAGCAAGTGGCCTGATCACGATATTACGTTTATCGTCACTGAGTAGCTTGGGCGGCATTGCTTTTAGCTTTGAATTATTAAACATGTTCATTAATAACGTTTCAACGATATCATCTAAATGATGGCCAAGTGCTATTTTAGTGGCGCCAATTTTGTCAGCAAAGCCATACAAAGAGCCTCTTCTAAGTCGTGAACACAACGAGCAAGTTGTTTTTCCTTCAGGGACTTTTTGTTTTACCACTGAGTAGGTGTCTTTATCAATGATGTAGTAATCAATGCCTTTCTGCTCGAGGTAGTTAGGTAAAATATCGGCAGGAAAACCGGGTTGTTTTTGGTCAAGGTTAACCGCGATAACATCGAAGTTAATGGGTGCCACGCGCTTGAGATGTAATAAGGTATCAAGCATCAAAAAAGAGTCTTTCCCTCCGCTGATTGCGGCTAAAATTTTATCGCCTTCGACGATCATATTGTAATCAAATATGGCTTTACCGGTTAGTCGTCTAATTTTTTTTTCTAACTTGTTTCTGTGATCTTGTTTATTATTCATTAAAAATATTTACCATTTAATTACGTTTGCAGGCGCTATGTTTCAAGCAGAATTCTACCATAGGTTAATGTCAAAAGTGTTAAACAAGTGATGTGAGAGACTTTTATTTTCATCGGATTAACTTTCTTAAACATGGATTTTACTGACTTGCAACACACTAAATAATTGACATGGTAACGTCAACTAGAGGAGTTATGACTAAGGAAAATGCTAACTCCAGCGATATCAAATTGTCGTCATAAAATAAATCATTACACGTAGGTATTCAGTAACATAAGTGTCACAACGGTTAACTCTTTTTTCATAACGTTATATTACGGGTTAAACCATTATGTAAATAATCAGGTGGTTCACACAGCAGCACGACATTTGAAGTTGAGTTTAATTAAGTAGCTAAGGTATTTCACCTGAGACTATCGCGATCTAGCAGTGTTTAAAACTTTGCTATACTTACCTTAATGAAAGTCTATCATCGGCCTATTGGTGGGTTGCCTGATAGCATGAGTGGTAATATTTAAATAGCTTGAGTGAGGTTTATTATGTTGAGGCATTATTTTGTTTCCGATGATCTTGATGAGTTGGAAAAAGTAGAAAATGAATTAGAGCAACAAGGGTTCACTGCACCACAAATTCATGTGTTAAGTGAAAATGATACTGAGGTTGAAAATCATCATCTACATGAAGTAGCTGCGGTTTTAAAGCAAGATGTTGTCCATTCTACTGAGGTTGGTGCGGTAATAGGCATTGTTGCAGCTCTTGCAGTGCTATTAATTACCTACTTGCTAAATTGGCATCAATCGGCAGCAGGTTGGGTACCGTTTGCTTTTCTTGCGGTTATAATTTTAGGGTTTTGTACCTGGGAGGGCGGTTTTATTGGTATTCAGCAACCTAATGTAAACTTTGAACGTTTTCAAGAAATGCTCCATAACGGTAAGCACATTTTATTTGTGGATGCGGGGCCTAATCAAGAGCTAGCATTAGCTGCGGTAATGAAAACACATCCTAATATTGGCGCTTCAGGTTTTGGCGAATCCACCCCAAATTGGGTCATTAGAGCACAAGATAAGTTTAAAACCTTTATGAAAACAATGCCCTAGATATTCTTGTATGAACAGTACTCGAGGGTAAATAATACTAGTTAAAAAGTAAGAGCCTTATATAGTTATATAAGGCTTTTTTTATGTAGCAGTTAATTATTTCGAGGTGGTGTTAGCAAAGTCTTTTCACATCGTTAGTGACAAGCTATAGGTCTACATACCAGATGAAAAAACAACATTTGAGATCGCCCATTTAGTAGCATAGTACTCAATTTATCACTTGTCCTGATATATCATTTGAGTGATTT
>Ga0105359_10003218_pt1 | contig 13401 bp, 6 predicted proteins | sample GOMGulsemesocosm_6_FD_83659 | JGI IMG/M metagenome (GOLD analysis project Ga0105359, IMG submission 83659) | Methane-oxidizing microbial communities from mesocosms in the Gulf of Mexico - GOM8C Gulf of Mexico | ecosystem: Environmental > Aquatic > Marine > Cold seeps | place: Gulf of Mexico... | reverse complement strand
TCTCAATTCAAAGGCTTTGTAGCGTCCACCACATCTAATACTTCTCCCTTTGGTGAGCTAACAGGTACGAAGTTCGAAACTCGTTATCGTAATAAATTAAATCAACAATCAATCGCAAAAGAATTTGCTAAATGGGTATCTGAAAAAGCTGAAGTAAAACTTGTAAAACAACAAGGGGCATTAGCACAAAATGTTATCCATCTTGATTCTGCTAATCCTGTTACCTATACAGGTGCTCAATTTACAGGTGCAGGTATAGGGTTAACTGAGTCTGAATCACTTGATATGATTACATGCTCCAGTGATATTAACGAAACAACACAAATGCTCACTTGGTTTGATTCAGTCTGGAATAATAATCACCAACTTGCAGAAGCGAAAGACTTATTACTAAAAGAAGTTGAAAAACTTAGTAAAGACAACGAACCTCAGTACATCTATTTTTTAACTTTATGTCACCTATTCAAAGATTTTGTCGAAGATTTAGATGATGAAAGAATCATTAGATCCAAAACAGGTTTTAAAGAAACCCTCGTTTGGAACAAGTTATATAACTTTCAAAAAGATGGTGTTTTAGGAGCCATTGAAAAACTTGAAAAATACAATGGTTGTATCATTGCAGACAGTGTTGGTTTAGGTAAAACATTTGAAGCTTTAGCTGTTATCAAATACTACGAATTAAGAAATGATCGTGTACTTGTTATTTGCCCTAAAAAACTCAGAGATAACTGGTCTGTATACACCATTAACGACAAACGGAATTTACTTTCTAAAGATCGTTTTAATTATGATGTACTTAATCATACAGATATGAGCCGCGTAAAAGGTTATTCAGGAGAAATTAATTTAGAAACGTTAAATTGGGGGAACTACGATTTAATTGTTATTGATGAATCACATAACTTCCGTAACAGACCTAATAAATCTGACAAAAAATTGCCAAGCCGATATGAGAGGCTAATGGAGCAAGTCATACGAGCTGGTGTTAAAACCAAAGTATTAATGCTTTCGGCAACACCTGTAAATAACCGTATGAACGATTTGAAAAATCAAATAGCATTTATAACTGAAGGTAATGATGCCGCTTTGGTTGATGAAGGTATTAACAATATTGAAAATACCTTAAGAACAGCGCAAACACGATTTAACCAATGGAATAAACAAGAAGCAGATGAACGTAAAGTTGAACAACTGATCGACTCTATGAATTTTGATTACTTTAAATTGCTTGATACATTAACCATTGCTCGTTCACGTAAACACATTGAAAAATATTACGATACAACCGCACTAGGTAAGTTCCCTAAGCGTTTACAGCCATTAAATATAAAGTCTGATATTGATACCAGCAATAACTTCCCACCACTGCAAGAAATAAACAAAACTATTAGACGTTTATCATTGGCTGGTTATGCCCCCCTGAAATACGTCAGAATGGAAAAGAAAGGTGAATACGCCAGACGTTACGACATGGACTTGGGGGGTGGCAAAGGAGTATTTAAACAGGTAGATCGTCAAGACAGTTTAATACACTTAATGCGAATAAATTTATTGAAACGTATGGAGAGTTCAATACATTCGTTTAGATTAACCACAGAAAAAATATTAAGACAGGTAGATGGTTTATTATCAAAAATATCAGCACATGAAAATGATGAATTTGAAGAACTATACATTGAAGATCTTTTACTAGAATCACCAGAATATGAGCCATTTTTAATTGGTAATAAAGTTAAAGTATTACTGCAAGATCTCGACTTAATAAGATTTAGACAAGACCTTGAGGCAGACAGAGTTTTTCTTGAAAGCATTGTTGATGAAGCACAACAAGTTAATGCCAATAAAGATGCTAAGTTAGCTGATTTAAAAAGCATAATGATCAACAAAATAGAAAATCCTATCAATGAAACGGTACATGATGGCGTTGTTCATTCACAAAATAAGAAAATTATTATTTTCACCGCTTTTGCAGATACTGCTGAATACTTATATAAAAATATCAATCAATGGGCGCAAAGTTCACTACATATACACAGTGCGTTAATTACGGGTAGTGGAACGAACAAAACTACCATGCCTGATGCTGGTAACGAGTTAAATATGTTATTAACTCACTTTTCACCTATCTCTAAAGAACGAGATAAAGTAGCACCAGACGTAACACAGCAAATTGATATATTAATAGCTACAGACTGTATTTCTGAAGGTCAAAACCTTCAAGATTGTGACTTTTTAGTTAACTACGATATTCATTGGAACCCTGTAAGAATTATTCAGCGTTTTGGTCGTGTAGACCGTTTAGGTTCAACCAACAAGGCTATTCAATTAGTTAACTTCTGGCCGAACATGGAGCTTGATGAATATATTAATCTTGAAGCGCGTGTAAGCGGTAGAATGGTTTTACTAGATATTTCAGCTACAGGTGAAGAAAACGTTATAGAGCAAGATGCAAAACAGATGAACGATCTGGAATACAGACGCAAACAACTTAAACAATTGCAAGACTCTGTAATGGATTTAGAAGATATCTCAGGTGGTGTATCGATTACAGATTTAACACTAAACGACTTTCGTATGGATTTATCATCTTTTCTTAAAGAAGAAAAAAAGAAAAAAGATGAAGCAACATTAGAAAACAGCCCATTAGGTTTATTCAGTGCTGTTTCACTATCAAACATAAACGAATCTTCAAATACCGATGCCCAATTAAGCTCTGGTGTTATTTTCTGTCTAAAAGATATAAATAACACTGTTCAAGTTGATGACAACTACCCGTTAAGACCTTTCTATTTGGTTTATATCGCAGACAGTGGCGAAGTTGTATTTAGCTTTACTCAAGCTAAAAAAATATTAGATGTTATTAAAACAGTAGGTTTACACAATACTGAACTTAACCAAGAAGCTATACACTCTAAAGCAGTTCAACCAATAGAACATTATCAATCATTACTAGAGGTTGCTGTTACCAATATTGCAGGTAAGAGTGAAGAAAAAGGCGTAGAAAGTTTGTTTAACCGAGGCGGTACGGTACTTTCACAAGAATCATCACAATCAGTTAACGACTTTGAAGTTGTTAGCTACATGGTTTTGATTTAAAAGGTGTGAAGGAATATGGAAATAAGAGTGTTAGTGCAGAATATTAGCGCAGTAAATAAAAGGAAGTTTTAAACATGCTGTTATCTAAATTTTATGAGTATTTAAATTTACCTGATAAAACATATCTAGGTTCAAGAGTTGCGAAAAAACAACTAATTGAAAATAGCCAGCTATCGAGTGCTGATAAAAAGGCCGTACAAGAAGATATAGAAGCTATTGTTTGGCGCAATACTTTAAAAAATACCACGGTAAATATTTCTCCTTACCATGAAGTTGTTGAGTTTAATGCTAACAACATAGATAAAGACAGTGACTCAGAATCTTACGTTCTTGAGTACAACGAAATCGCAGTTATTGAAGTAACTATTCGCTCAACCAAAAGAGCTAAAAAAATAGCTGAACTCCTTCAAAGATCTATCCCTTACCCGATTTTCATAGTGTTACACCTTAAGCATGTAACGGAAGCAAATGAACCGAGTATCATATTAAACCTTGCTACAAAACGGTTAAGTAAAGCTGATCACAGTAAATTAAAAGTTGAACGTTTTTATCAATCTCCTGCACTTACTCTTGAACAATTAACTTCAGGTTCAATTGAAGAGGTTTTTCTGAAATCTCTAACTGTAGAAAAGCAATCATTCGTGAATTTTTATGAATTCTACATGGGTTGGGTAAAACAATTTTTAGCCCTAGAAAAATCAAAACATACTAATGAGTTTTCTGAAAGTGAAAGCCAATCTGTAGATATTGAACAAGCTAAATTACAAGCCAGTGTGTTGGATTCAATTGCATCTCTAGAAGCCAAGCTTTCTGGTATTAGGCAAAAAATAAAACAAGAAGGTCAGATTAACCGAAAGGTAGATCTGAACGTTCAGGCAAAAAAAATTAAACACAAGTTAACTCAGTTAACAGCAGAACTATCATAAGGGACGAATAGTGAATGAATTAAGAGTCAATCTAGAAAACTGTTATGGCATTAAAAAGCTTGAGTACACATTTGATTTAGAGCTTCGAGGTAAAAGTAAAGGGGTTTACTCCATTTACGCACCTAATGGTTTTATGAAAAGTTCATTTGCTCGAACATTTGAAGATATTCAGCAAGGAAAAAACAGTCAAGATATTGTATTTCCAGAACGCGCAACTGTTAGAGATGTAGCTGTTGATGGTGAAGCTGTCAAACCAGAAAATATCTTTGTTATTAAACCTTATAACGAGTCTTATTCGTCAGAAAAAACGTCATTATTATTGGTTAATGAAGATCTTAAGAAACAATATGATGAAGCACTTTCTGATATAGACACAAAACAAAATGCCTTACTAAAACATTTAAAATCCTTATCAGGTATTAATTCAAGAAATGTTTCAATTGAGTCGCTACTTTGTAAAGCTTTTGCAAAAAATGACAAAGAGTTATTTAACTTACTTGTGGAGCTTCAAGAAATAGAAGGTGATTTTTCAGCTTTTTCAAAAATTAAATATGGGGATATATTCAACGACAAAGTTCTTAAGTTATTAAAGTCTGGTGATTTAAGTAAAGAGTTAGAAGACTATATTGAAACTTATGATCAATTAGTTGCTAAATCGCCAGTATTATCAAGAGAATTTAATCATCAAAATGCAGCAACAATATCCAAGAGTCTTCACGACACTGGTTTTTTTGGTGCTGATCATACTATCAACATTCAATTACCTGATGGAAAAAAAGAAATATCTTCGCAAGTAGAATTATCAGAACTAATTGAAGAAGAACAAAATAAAGTAATTGCTGATCCTAAGTTACAGAAACAGTTTACCGCCATTGATAAAAAGCTTTCGAATGCCGAAACCAGAAAGTTCAGGGAGTTTATAACAGATCATAAAACGTTATTACCTGAACTTAAAGATCATGAAGAATTTGAAAGGAAGCTATGGTTAGCTTATTTAACAGAACAACCTGAAATACTAAAGGACTTTGCTGGAAGCTACAAAACCAATAAGCAGTTAATAGCAGACATAACGGATAAAGCTAAAGAGCAGCAAACTACTTGGGAGAAGGTAGTTGGCAGCTTTAACAAACGATTTAACGTGCCTTTTGTTCTAAGAGTGGATAACCAAGAAGATGTAATTTTACAAAGTGCTCAACCAACCATAGCTTTCGATTTTAAAGACGGTAGAGAAAATCGTAATATTAATAGAGCTACGTTGATAGATATACTTAGCCAAGGAGAAAAAAGAGCACTTTATATTTTGAATTTATTATTTGAAATCGAAGTAAGGTTAAAAGAGAGAACGCCTACCTTATTTATCATTGATGATATTGCTGACTCTTTTGACTATAAAAATAAATATTCAATTGTTGAATACTTGCAAATTTTGGCTAATACCAGCTATTTCAAACTTTTAATATTAACGCATAATTTCGACTTTCACCGAACCGTATGTGGTCGAGTAGGTGTATATGGCAATAAGCGACTATTTACCATTAAAACGGATAATAAAGTTGAGCTAATCCGAGAAAAGTATCAAAAAGATGTTTTAAATTATTGGAAAAGTCAGTTAGCTAGAGATGAAAAGTGTGTTTTAGCATGTATTCCATTTGCTAGAAATTTAGCTGAATACTGTGGATTAGAAGGCGAGTATAGAGACTTAACATCATTACTCCACTTAAAAACAAACAGTAGCGATATTCGTATCTCAGATCTTCAAACTATTTATCACAGAGTATTTATCGATAAAAGTGATGTTGTACTACCTAATCGCACTAAGTTAGTTCTAACAAGCTTAATAGATGCTTGTGATGCATTAGTTGATGAGTCGAAAGACGTTGCCGAGCTAGAAGACAAAATAATTTTATCAATAGCGATAAGGTTAGAAGCTGAAAAATTTATGATAGGAATGATAAATGATCATGAATTTGTACAAGCAATTGAAACATCACAAACCAAAGAGTTATTTGAACGATTTGTTAATGATTTTGGTGATACCGAAACAGAGAGTATTGTTCTGTTAGATCAAGTAAACCTAATGACACCAGAAAATATTCACCTCAACTCATTTATGTATGAACCAATTTTAGATTTATCCGCCCAACACTTGTATCAATTATATGCTCAGGTAAAAGTGCTTAATAACCAAGTGGCAGAAAATTAAGAATAAGAATTTTAATTGTCGTAATAGTTATTTTTATTACGATGAAAACAGAATTAACTAGGAATGTATGATGACAGAACAAGTAGAGAAGTTAACACCTGAAGATGGAAAAAGCTTAGACATTGAAGCGCAAAATATTGAACAACTAAAACAATTGTTTCCTGATGTTTTTAGGGAAGACAAAGTTGACTTTGAAGCCCTGAAAGCTGTTTTAGGCGAGCATGTTGAAGATGTAGATGAACGTTATAACTTTACTTGGCATGGTAAAAATAAAGCGCGTCAAATAGCGCAAACACCTTCAACAGGAACATTACGCCCGTGTAAAGAAGAAAGTGTTAATTGGGATACTGCTCAAAACTTATTTATTGAAGGTGATAACCTAGAAGTGCTGAAGCTACTTCAAAAGTCATATAATAAAAAAGTAAAAATGATTTATATCGATCCTCCTTATAACACAGGTAAGGACTTTGTTTACAAGGATGATTTTCGTGATAATTTAGCAAACTATAAAGATATTACTGGTCAGTTAGATTCAAAGGGAAAAACAACGTCCAATAACCCTGATACTTCAGGACGGTATCATACTGATTGGCTAAATATGATTTATCCAAGATTAAAGTTAGCTCATAACTTACTTTCAAGTGATGGGGTTATTTTTATGTCTATAGATGATAATGAATTCGCTAATTTGAAAAAAATAGCTGATGAAATATTTGGTGAAATAAACTTTATTGGCCAATTTATATGGAATACGGAAGGTAATACAGATAACCAATATAAAGTTAAAGTAAACCACGAGTATATCCTAGCTTATTACAAAGATTCTTCAATGAGTGATAAAGCAGTAGGCTACGTAATTGACCCTAGTACTCCAGAAGACAGCAACCTTCGAAAAGGCTTTGCTGATAATAATATTAATAAAAATAATCCTGCTAACCCCCCTTCAACTATAACTTTACCTATTGGATTCCCAAGCTCAGAAGAAAGCCTTTTTTATAAGGGTAAAGATTTACCTCAAGAGTTTTTCAGTACAGCAAATGAAGATAAATTTATTTCTGATGAATTAAAATCACTTCATAACATAGAGCCAAAATCTGGCTTGCCTATTAAGCTGGATGATATGATTGTAGAGAATTTCAAATTAACGAAACAATGTAGAATTTATGTTGGAGTAGCTAACAAAAATAAATTATTGGAATTTATAAATAACGGTTGTAAAGAAATATTAGACGATGATGGTTTTCCTATTCGTTTTTATATTAATGCGAATGCAGGTGTTCGTTACAGAAAAACAAGAGATAAAGCTAGAAACATACTTTCAGTTTTAAGAGGTTTTGGAACTACTGAAAAAAATAAGACGGAGTTAAAGAAAGACGGTATTTATTTTGACTATCCAAAACCATTAGACTTGATAAAGTATCTTGTTCAAATAGGTTGTGAGAGCAAAGATGGTTTGATTTTAGACTTTTTCGCAGGTTCAGCAACCCTTGCACATGCGGTACTTGTGTTGAATGCCCAAGAAAAAACGAATAGAAAGTTCTTGTGTGTTCAGCTACCTGAAGAGGTCGGCATAAAGAGTCAAGCTTATAAAGCTGGCTATAAATACATAACAGAAATAAGTAGAGAAAGAATAAAAAAGGCAGGTGATAAAGCTTTAGATATAAATAAAAATACGGAAGTTGGCTTTAAATCTTTTAAGTTGGACTCTACAAATATTAACCCGTGGGAAGCGACATTTGAAACAGTCGAAGATATGGTTGAGCAAAGTGTTGAAAGTATTAAAACTAATCGTGAAGATGAAGATGTTTTGTATGAAATTTTATTAAAGTACGGCCTTGATTTAAGCTATCCAATTTCTGAACATGATATTGCAGGAAAGCGAGTATTTGATGTTGCCTTTGGTTCGTTAATTGTTTGTTTAGATAATGAAATAACAAATGAGACGATTGTTGGTATTGGTGAACTTAAAAAAGAGCTAGACTCTGAAACAACACGAGTAGTTATTAAAGACGCTGGATATGAAGATAGTTGTGATAAGTTAAACGCCATTGAAACGCTCAAACAATTTGGCATTACTGACGTTAAATGTATTTAGGAGGTTAGATGAAAATTCAATTTCAATCTGACTTACAACATCAGTCAGAGGCTATATCGGCAGTAGTAAACCTTTTTGAAGGTCAAGAAGTTTGTAAAAGTGAATTTACGGTTGTAAACACCTACAAACAGGTGAAAGGTGAAATAGCACAACAAGGCAGTTTATTTTCAACGTCAACGTTTTCAGACACAGGGGTGGGAAATAGACTGTTTTTATTAAATGATGAAGTTTTAGATAACGTTAAAAAGGTTCAACTTAAAAACGGTTTAAAACAATCAGATAAATTGTCTGATTTTGATTTCACCATAGAAATGGAAACAGGAACAGGTAAAACCTATGTTTACTTGCGATCTGCTTTTGAGCTTAATAAAAATTACGGTTTTACTAAGTTTGTTATTGTTGTTCCATCTGTTGCCATACGTGAAGGTGTTGCTAAATCTCTCGATATAACGCAAGAACATTTTAAAAAAATCTATGGTATAGATGCCGATTGGTTTGTCTATAACTCAGCAAAACCTACCGCTGTTCGTGATTTTGCAACTAATGACAACCTTTCGATTATGGTTATCAATATTGATGCTTTTAAAGAAAAAACCACTAAAAAAGAAGGTGAATCTGGTCAAGTTAGAATGCACACCCGTAGGAATGACTTGAACGATGCAAAACCTATTGAATTAATTCAAGAAACCAACCCTATAGTTATTATTGACGAACCTCAATCTGTAGCAACTACAGACAAATCAAAAGACGCAATTAAATCGTTAAACCCTCTTTGTACTTTGCGCTATTCAGCAACGCATATAGACAAACTCAATATGCTTTATAAGTTAGATTCTATTGACGCTTACGAACAAAAGTTAGTTAAGCAAATTGAAGTCGCTAGTGTTGGCATTAAAAACGATCATAACCAAGCGTATATCAAATTGGTTTCTGTAAAGCCACAGCCGAGATCTGCATCTATCGAAGTTGATGTTATGAGTAAAGGTAAGGTGACTAGAAAAAAAGTAACCATTAAGCCAAATGAAGATCTTTTTGGCAAAACTAAGAACCCTGTTTATGAAGGGTATGATGTCCTTGATATTTATACCGAAGATGGTGCTGAATACATTAACTTTCATGCTAAAAGTGATGTGATTTATTTAGGACAAGCAATTGGTCAAGTAGATGAACTTTTACAGAAACGCATTCAAATCAGGAAAACGATTGAAGAGCACCTAGATAAAGAAATCCGTTTAACCTCAAAAGGTATAAAGGTATTGAGCTTATTCTTTATCGATAAGGTTTCTAACTATAGAGTTTATGATAAAAATAATAACCGTTCTGCTGGCGTTTTCTGTACATATTTTGAAGAAGAGTTTAGAGATATATTAACTAAAAGCCCTAAGTATAAAAAAATATACCCATCAATATATTTAGAAAATGGTCAAATTAATACCGTTGCTTTAGATGAGTTAATTGCTCAAGTTCATAACGGCTATTTCGCTGCTGATAAAAAGAAAAACTCTAATGGTGAAGTGGTTGATGTGTTTAAGGAATCAACATCAGCTCAAGGTGCTTCAGCAAAGTCAGCCGCTGATATTGATGCATATAAACTGATAATGACTGATAAAGAAAAGCTACTTGATTTGAAAGAACCTTTACGCTTTATTTTTTCACATTCTGCATTAAAAGAAGGTTGGGATAACCCAAATGTTTTCCAAATTTGTACTTTAAACGAAAGTGGCTCAACTATTAAAAAACGACAAGAGATTGGTCGTGGTTTACGTATCTGTGTAGACCAAAAAGGTGAGCGAGTACATGGCTTTGATGTTAATACGCTAACTGTTATGGCTAATGAGTCTTATGATGAGTTTGTGTCTGGTTTGCAAAAAGAAATTGAAGAAGAAGAAAATGTTCAATTTGGTATTGTTGAAGATCATTTGTTTGCCAATATCAATATTGCTGAGGATGGTAAACCAACAGAGTACTTAGGAACAGAAAAGTCAGCACAGCTTTTTCAATATATACAAGAACAAGGTTATATAACTGAAAAGGGTAAAGTTGAAGATAAATTAAAGTCTGCAATACATGATAATAATTTACCATTGCCTGAAGAGTTTAAAGATGTTCAAAATGTTGTTTTTGACAAACTGAAACAGGTTGTGGGACGTAATTTAAAAATTAAACCTGCTGATAAAAAAGAACAAGTAAAGCTCAATAAAGAAGTGTATTTAAGTGATGAATTTAAAGAGCTTTGGGAGAGAATTAAGTATAAAACTAACTTTAAACTTAATTTCGATGAGGCAAAGCTGATCGATGAATGTGTAGAAGAAATTAAAGATAATTTAGTTTGTGGTTTCTCTAAATTTGAATATAAGAAAGCTCTTACCGCCATTGAACGTAGCGGAGTAAATATTACTGATGAAAAAATAGCATCTTACGTTTATGAATATCGTGATTTTCCACTGCCTGACATTGTTTCTTACCTCCAAGAAGAAACAAATTTAACTAGACGTGCTGTTGTTGAAATTCTTCAGAAAAGTGGCAAGTTAGACTACTTTAAAAAGAATCCTCAAAAATTTATAGAGCAAGCTTGCGATATTATTGTTAAGAAAAAACAGTTATTTATTGTTAATGGTATTAAGTATGAAAAAATTGGAGATCATGCTTTCTTCGATCAAAAACTGTTTGAGAATAATGAACTATTTGGCTATTTGAATAAAAATATGATTGAAGCCAAACGTTGTGTACATGATTACGTTGTTTATGACTCTGAAACTGAGGAATTATTTGCTAAAGAGTTAGAAAAACGTGATGAAGTTAAGCTGTATGCAAAGCTGCCTAGCCGCTGGTTTAAGATTGATACACCTTTAGGTACTTATAACCCTGATTGGGCAGTACTCATTGAAAAGGATGGTTCTGAACATTTATATTTTGTTGTTGAAACCAAGAGTTCAATGCTTAGTTCTGATCTTCGTGAAGCTGAAAACAAGAAAATAAAGTGTGGTAAAGAGCACTTTAAAGCAATTGGGGATAATGCTCAGTTCTTAAAAGCTAAAGATTATGACAGTTTTGCTGATCAAATTTTTTAAGTTAATAAAGTTGCTACAAATTATCTAAAGTGACTTTATTAATGAACTACGCATTAAATCACTTCGCAAATGCGAAGTGATTACTACGCAATCGCGTAGTGATTCAATTCATTCTTGAGTTATTCCTATCTAAATGAGTTATACATAGAATTTTTTCTTTTAAGAAAGACTTCTATTTTTCATGCATTTACCTAATCAATCAAAAATCAAAATTTGAAATTATATTATAATATAAGTTAAGGTTTTGTTTTTATTGACTTTAATTTGAATTAATTGTTGACAGCTACGCGGTGGTAATTTAAGATGAGTGCATGTTTTAGGAAATGCCCCAATAAATTTGGAACATATTTCTTAGGATATCGTATATAAGCTTTAGCTTGATATTAAAACAATGTCATTGCTGCGAACTTCATTTCGCTGCGCGGGTGGTTCCCGCCGATGGTCTCCAAATATTAACAACAAATAGAGTCGTTATCAGAAGCGTTTTCTGAGCCAGCGATACTCTGTTTTTATTTGAGGAACCATTGATATGATCACCCCCTGCACACTTCAAGAATACGAAGTAAAATTACTTCACCTAATAACTGAACAAAATAAAAACTGGTTTGACTGTGGCAAGCAGTTAACGCAAGTACAAAACAACAACCTTCACATACAGCAAAACTACAAAAGTTTTACTGATTGGCTAAAAGCTTTTAGTAAACAATCTGATGTTGGCACAACAAAACTGTGGAAGTGCCTTAAAGTTTACAAAATGATTGATGCTGTAGACGTTTGTATCGAAGAAGTTTCAACCGATAGCATTAACGGATTGGCCAAAATTGCTGATATACACAAGTTAACTAGTGACAAAGTACAGGCAAAATCATTAATTGCTGACTTTGTTAATAAGAAAATCAAAGTAAATGATTTGAATGATTTAGCTAAAACTTTGGTTAATAACGATGTTTGCAATTCACAAGAAGAAGAACAACTTAACCTAGTTGAAAACGAAGTTCCCCCTCCAGAGATCAAACAAAGCGAAGTACAAATAAAGAAACATCAGAATATTAAATGGCTTTTAACATTAGCTATTTCTATTGTTCCGATAACAATATTTGCTTTAGCCGTTATACAAAAAAACTTTCTTCAATAAAAACAATAATAAAAGGAAAAAACATGAATTTATCAATAATAAATTTAAATAAATTAACATTACTAATTTGTATGGAATACTGCCCTCAAGCTGTTTATAAAATAAAACAGTTAGGGCAAGCTAAATGGGACTCAACTTTAAAGGGGTGGAAGGTAAGTACTGATTATAAAGATGAAGTCAAAAAGATCTTGCTAGATTATTACGGCACTGACGGCACATTCTCTGAAAAAAGAGTGAATATAGAGTTAGTTACAAATCAAGACATTAAAAGACCTCAGAAGCCTGTTTTGTTTGCAGGAAAAAGCATTGCACAAGCATTTAATAGAGACTCAGGTGCTAGGGTTGGTCAGAACGTGGCTTTAATTGAAGGGGGTATTAGCTCAGGTGGTTCATCTAAGAATTGGGAAACTATTGTTGAGAAAGGTTCTCGTTTTAAGATCATGCATGTTAATGAGCAACTTCTGTCTTTTGAAAATGATAAATTATTTAGTTATCAGGTAATTGATTCTAACAAGCCTAAAAAGCTAAGTCGGCTCAGAAAAGTTAGTGATGAAGAACTGATTGCGGAATTTATTTCAAGAAAGTTAACGGTTGAACATTTAAGTATTGAAGGAGCTAAGTCATGAATTTAGCTGATTTTAAAATGGTATGGGGACCAGTTGCCGAACATATATTCAATAATCAACAATCATCAAATACGTTGAAAGAAATATTACTTGCTTACAAATATCCACGAGGGCTTCCAAATTTAACTGAAGACTTCACAGATATTTGGATTGGGAACAGGGAAGGGCTAAAGTTTATAAGTGTTAAATATCCCGATGATCCAAATGAAACAGTCGATTTTTTGTGGAAGTTAAGAATACCTCAAGAAG
>Ga0105359_10003212_pt1 | contig 13415 bp, 8 predicted proteins | sample GOMGulsemesocosm_6_FD_83659 | JGI IMG/M metagenome (GOLD analysis project Ga0105359, IMG submission 83659) | Methane-oxidizing microbial communities from mesocosms in the Gulf of Mexico - GOM8C Gulf of Mexico | ecosystem: Environmental > Aquatic > Marine > Cold seeps | place: Gulf of Mexico... | reverse complement strand
TTTATATAAACTTTTTGTAAGAATGTTCACTGCGAGCCCGTAAATCTACAAAACAATGTTAAATGACTTTATTCAATGAGATATAGCTCTTAAGCATATTTTTTGACTTATTTTACCTCTAAATTGAAACATAAACATAGTGTTCAATTGTTTGCTTCCATCATAAGTAATTAAGTTTTTACTTTGCGTCAATAATCACGCAGAATAAGTTGATATAAAGTAAGCGCTAAGCTTCTGGATAATCAGCAGAACAAAACAGGGATCTGTATGAAGGTATGTTTTAAGAACTTCAGTCAATTTATTACCATTATTTGTGTAACATTATTACTTTCAGCCTGTGGTGGTGATAAAGAAAAAATTTATTCAATCAATGCTAATGTTTCAACGATTAGTTTTAGCAATGAAATAATTACTGAATTTGATCACTCAATCGCGGTTAATGTGACCTTCGACGGTGACGGCTTATTAGTAGGTTATGCGCCTGACAGTGACCCTGTTGGCTGGTTGGAATTTAGAACTGAAAATCTGACCGCCAATTCAGCCACTATTCATATTGATTTAACGCAAGCTGACCAAATTAATATCGGCGAGTACTTAACGAAACTCCGCTTTTCTACCGGTGAATTAACCGATAATAATACAACCTTGGTTCATCATGACATCGACGTTTCATTACTTATTTGGCAAGCCAATATAAATACTGAACGTGTTAGTTTTCGCGGCACCTTTGGCGACACAACAATTTCTGACCAAACAATTGACATAACCAGTGAAACTAATGAATGGCAGTTAACCAGTGATGTCGACTGGATAACCTTTGATGTAACTTCTGGTACTGGAGATGCTACAGTCACAATAACCCCGAACATTAGTAGTTTTACATTTGCACAATTATCAAGTGGCAATATTACGCTTACGGAAGTGACTACCGGTGACACAAAAGTTATTCCCGTTGAAGTAGGCTTAGATAATCAGTATTTATATACTAGCCAAGCAAGTTTAGCGTTTACCTCAACATTGAATGTTTCAGCGCTAGAACACACCATAAAAGTAAATAGCAATAGTGCCGCCGCTATTAATTGGCAGGCAAGCTCTTCAGCAACTTGGTTAACCTTGACCAAACTAGATAATGATTACCTTACTGTGACGGTTGATCTCAATGCCGCGCCTGCAGAAGTGATGAGTTTGAGTGATATTACCATCAGTGCCGTTGACAATGATGTTGTTATCGGAAGTACTCTACCTGTTTCATTATTTCAAAGTTCCGATGAAACCATCACTCAGATTATCACCGACATAACTGTAAATGACGAAACAATGATAGCAGCACCCAACCTGCCTTATTTTTATGTTGGTTCAACAAATGCACTACAAGTCTATCAACAATACACAGGTGAATTATTAACATCGGTGGTTGTTGCACCAGAAAACACCCTGCTTGAGCAGTTTATAGTCCACCCTGACGGAAGCAAATTACTCGCAAAAGCTGTTGAAACCATTATCAATGAAGACGAAACAACCACTGAAGTTGTTCATCGTTATAACATCAATTTAAGCGATTATACTTTCACTGAGATAACTGAGCCCACGATTGAATTTGAACCAAGTCGTTATGTACAATTTTCTGGCCGTTATTATGTAGTTACTCAAGCATTAGAGTTTGCCGATGATAACTTGCAGTTATTATTTCGTGAACCAAACCTTAGTTTTTTAGCATCGAGCATTGACCAAGCAAGCGAAACGGATGCATTGTATACGTTAGATTCATCGACCACCCCTATTAAACGTTATACCGCGCAAAGCAATGACTTACCGCAGAAAAAATCATCGCGACGTTATCTCACGAATATCGCCCTGAATTGTTAGCAGAAGACGACCGCATATCGGATTTTGTTGTCAATAATAACGAAACATCTATTTATGCAATCAGCCCGACAAGTGAACATATCAGTTTCGACGGCACTGTATTTACCGATAATGGCTTGCTACCAAAAACTGAAGGCATTACATCGATAGCTATTGATAAGTCAAAAAACAACTTTGCCCATTATGTCCGATTTGATCCTGCAATTGGTTTTCTTGTCAATGTTTACAATGAACAAGCAGAGCTAACTGCAACGGTTAATACCGGTGGACAACAACCGGCAAGTATCGATATAACAGCTGATGATAAACGCTTGTTAGTTAATGCACAAAATGGCGCTCAAATAGAAATGGTCACGTTAGAGCAGTTTGATGTGTCCGCTTCTCAATTATCTTTTAATACAACATTCGGTAATGCTAGCGTTGAAACACAAGACGTTACTCTTTCAGGAGTCAGTGATTCTTGGCAAGCAACCGCCGATGTTACCTGGTTATCTTTTACACAAGTAACTACAGATGAAAGTAAAACCCTTACCATCACTGTTGATTCAAATGAAATTACCGGTTGGGGATTATTTACCGGTATTGTTACTATTACAGACCCAGAAACAGGTTCAAATATACAAATAGTTATTGAACTAGCGGTAGATGAAGTGAGGTTATTCAGTGACGCTTCAGCGTTAGCATTTACTTCACAAGTGGATAAGTCAACGCTCAGCCATACTGTCAGTATTCTAACAAATAAAGCCAGTTCGGTTGAGTGGCAAGCAAATAGTAATGTTGATTGGTTAACGTTAGTGACTGATTCAGTGAATAACACGCTAACAGTTACTGCTGATCCAAGTAAAATATCTACTGACGGTTTATATCAGGGGGAAATAACACTTTCACCAAGCAATAGTGCGGATAGTTTAAATGGCATAATAAAAGTGAGTTTCGAGAAAGGCAACTTTGATACCACGAGTATCAGTGAAATAACTATTGCTGACATTACGCCTAATAGTTCAGCCATCGTTTTAGATCCACTTCGCCCTAATATATATATTGGTCAAGGCGATACAATCAAAGTGTTTAACATTCTCACTGGCGCTTCTATAACAACTATCACTTCTCCTCTTGCTGATGTTGATTTAACAAACTTAGTTATTCATCCTGATGGCTCAATATTACTCGCTTCAAACAGTGAAACATTCACCGATGAAGACGGACAAACGCAAACACGGGTAAATCATTATCAAATAGACCTGAGTGATTTCAGTATTAGTTTAATGCCTGCTGATGATATTGATATTGAATTTAGACCAGCACAAATAGCGATAATTTCCGGTAAGGCTATTGTAATCACCCAAGCACTAGAATATGCAAATCTAGCGTTAAAAGTACAGTTTTGGGATAGAGACAATGCTTTCAGTTCACCTTTTATTAATGATGTTCCTGAAAATAATAATGTGATCGCTTATAACAGTGGTACTGCAGCAATAATGCAGTACACATTAGAGTACAATGCATTTACCAGTGAGAGTGTCCAACAAATTTCGAGCGAGGAAAATATAAACGTCGCTTTTAGTGGCTCTCTATCTAATTTAGTGACCAGCAGCAATGGCGAAGATATTTATACTGCGAGTACCACATCAGAATGGACTACATTCGATGGTACCACATTTACTGACCAAGGCGTTTTAAGAGCAAGCATTCAAACGGTCAATGTAGCCATTGATTCAAGTAACAATAGTTATTTTTATCGCTTCGATGCTTCCGGCTTCTTTATACTGAGTAAGTATGATGAAAATCAACAAGAGTTATTTACTGCAGCTTATAGTGCTGGTTCTGTAGATAGTTATATATCACCAAATTATCAACGACTAATTCACTATAACTCAACGTCAAATAGCCTAGTACTTGACTATATTCTTGACTAGCTTTAATAAATAATTATTGAATAATACAGTGTCATGCTAATCCCGTGTTTATCACGGGATTTTTATATCGACTATTCTACTTATATTTTTGATATCGTATTCATCGAAACCATCAAATGAACCCTGTAATACGAATAATACCAACATAAATAACTCATCTTTTTAGCTTTTCGCCTTTCTTTCATTGTTACTCAACGTTTTTTACTGCCGTCCCGCTTGTACCTTGTCAAAGAGCAACATAGAATCTGTTCATTAGCTTTGTACATTTTTTGTAAACAAAGTCATTTTATATTCTAATAACAATAAAAGGTAATTTATGAAAAAGCGCCTCTTAGCCCCTCTTGCGATCGCTATCGCATTAGCTGGCTGTCAGCAAAACGACAGTAGTAATAATCAAGAACAAGTCAGTAAAAAGACGAGTCAACAAGTTACTCATGAAAATCCATTATTTAGTGAGTTCACAACGCCGCACGGCATACCACCGTTTGATAAAATTAAAAAAAGTGATTATTTACCTGCATTTGAGCAAAGCATTATCGAAAACAAACAAGAAATTGATGCTATTGCGGATGCAACTAATGAAGCGACCTTTGAAAACACCATCGAAGCAATGGAAAAATCAGGTGACTTCCTAAACCGAGTGAGCAATGTATTTTACGGGCTAACCGGTTCAATGTCTGACGATGAAATGCGTAATATTGCCAAAGCAGTTTCACCACAATTATCGGCATTAAATGACGACATCAATCTTAACGCGAAGTTATTCGCCCGCGTAAAAGCAGTCTATGACAAAAAAGATCAGCTAAATTTAAAAGTAAATGAATTAACCTTACTTGAAAATACCTACAAAGGTTTTGTCCGTGGCGGTGCTAATTTAAATGACAGTGAGAAAATAGAATTACGTCAACTGAATACACAATTAAGTGAATTAAGCTTAAAATTTGGTGAAAATTTATTACATGAAACAAACAGCTTTGAAATGGTTATCGACAACAAAGCCGATTTAGCGGGTTTACCTGACGATATTATTGCTGCGGCTGCAGTTACTGCAAACGACAGAGACCATAAAGGTAAGTGGGTATTCACTACACACCGACCTAGTAAAAACCCTTTCTTAACTTATTCAACCAATCGTAAATTACGTGAAACCTTATATAAAGGTTACACAATGCGCGGTAATAATGACGATGCATATGATAACAAAAAAATAGCAGCTAAAACCGCTAGCTTGCGTTATACCAAAGCACAGTTATTAGGTTATAAAACTCATGCTCACTTTACCCTTGAAAATGCGACAGCCAAAACACCTGAAAATGTTTTTGCCTTATTGAATCAAGTTTGGCCAGCAGCTTTAACAAGAGCAAAAGAAGAAGCAGCAGACATGCAAAAACTCGCTGACTCTGAAGGTGCTAATTTTGAAGTAGCAGCATGGGATTGGTGGTATTACTCAGAAAAAATTCGTAAAGCGCGTTATGACATAGATGCCGCAGAAACCAAGCCTTATTTTTCACTTGAAGGCACTTTGCAGGGTATATTTTTCACTGCGGAGAAATTATGGGGGGTAACCTTCAAAGAGCGTAACGATTTACCTAAATATCATGAAGATGTTCGTACCTTCGAAGTTTTTGATAAAGACGGTAGTTACGTCGGCGTATACATGACTGATCATTACGTACGTGAAAGCAAACGTGGCGGCGCATGGATGAGTAGTTTCCGTAAACAATACCGTATGTATGGTGAAGATGTTACGCCAATCATTTACAACGTATTGAACTACCCTCGCCCAGTAGGCGATACCCCTACTTTATTAACCTTTGGTCAAGCATCAACCTTATTCCATGAATTTGGCCACGCGATTCAAGGATTATTGTCGAACGGTTACTACCGCTCGCAAACAGGTACAGCTTTACCACGTGACTACGTTGAATACCCTTCACAAGTGATGGAAAACTGGATGACCGAGCCTGAAGTATTAGCAAATTTTGCTAAGCATTATAAAACAGGCGAAGTAATTCCGATGGAGTTAGTTGATAAAATTCAAGCTTCAGGAAAATTCAATCAAGGTTTTGGTACTACCGAATACTTGGGCGCTGCTTTACTTGATATGAGCTGGCATTCTTTAGAAACGGCTGAATTACAAGATGCCGCTGCATTTGAGAAAAAGGCCTTGGAAGAAAAAGGTTTGATTAAAGAAATAGCACCTCGTTACAGAACCGGTTATTTCGCACATATATTCTCAGGTGGATATTCATCAGGTTATTACGGCTACATTTGGTCAAATATCTATGACGCAGATACATGGTTAGCGTTTAAAGAAAATGGCATCTTCGATGAGAAGACCGCTGATTTATACCGTAAACACATATTAGAACCCGGTGGTAGTGAAGACCCAGCAGTTATGTACCGTCGTTTTCGAGGCCAAGACCCTAAAGTACAACCATTACTTGACCGTCGAGGTTTAACGACAACTAAGTAACAAATAAACTGACCGTTGACGTGCAAGGATGCACTAATGCCTTGAAAGACAGGATGTCTGAGAAAGGCCATCCTGAACATTCGTCGTTCATTGCCATCCATGGCACCACGACATACCGTTCATCCTGAACATAAAAGCCCCAGTAAGTGCATACTTACTGGGGCTTTTATTATCGTTAACTAAAAGTAATGCTTACTTCATGTAAGGGTCACTTTCAAAAAACGCAAATACGGTATCAAATGCTGGCTCTTGATATTGCTTTAACCCTGTATCTCTAAAATCAATATCAATTTGGCTGCGCACAAGTGCTTTCTTAATAAAACTACCTGCAATAATTTCTACTTGCAGTTCTTTTATTAATTGAATACACGCTTCTAGTTTAAAGCCGATAGGCCCACCAGAAAACTTACCTTTTAAAGCTCGGCCACGGATAACAACTTTATCAACATGATAATCTTCCATCAACTTAGCAAAGGTAAATTGAAAATGTTGTACTGCTTCGGCATCACCTGCATCTACTAAAGATATTTTTTGCACGCGTGTTTGCGGAATATCATATAAACCATTTTCACGTGACATAATGCAAATAATTGCATCATTACCTTTTAATTCAACACCACATATTTTCATAAATCATACCAATTCAATTAATTTCGCGGTCGCATTATATACCGAAACAGTAGATACCGAAACGAATTAATGACATTTGTCATTTTAAGTCATAAGAAAATGATCGAATACTGAAACTAGATGTTTAAAATACTTGTTTTCGCCACGGAGAAAGAAAATTCGCCTTCAACTTAAAACAAAACTACTGGCAGTAACCCCGTAAATACAAATACATTATTCACTGCCTTTTAGCTCAATATTATTTTTTTTAGTATATTCAAGATAGTCGTCTAATGCCTGAGGGTTACCACGGTTTTTCTGGCAAACGCTTTTTTGGTACTGATAACTAAACATGTCAAACCATTGATCTAAGAGTTGTGCGTTTACTGGCTCTTCTGCCATGGCTAACATTCTTGCCGCTACTTCTGCAGTAGCAAACTGGTAATTTTCTTCCGCAACTCTTATCTGATAACGAGACGTATTTGCCGCTTCGTCAATTAAATGTGGGTCAAAAGCCGCGATAGGAAACTTATTCAAATAAGGGCTTTTACGAAACATTTTTTTAGCTTCGCGCCAACAACCATCTAACATAATGAATAAAGGTCGCTTCCCTGATGGAACAACCATTTCATTACAAAAAACTTCACGTTCTGGTTGTGCATATTGTTGAGGAAAAACCACATAAGGTTGCCATTGTTCGTCATTCAATATGGCTAACATTTCTTTATTTTCTTTCGTTCGAGACCAAAGAAATGCAAAAGTATCTGGCACAACATCAGCAATCAGCTTCCCCGTATTGCTGGGCTTTAATACTTCAGTATCGTACATCAGTAACAAAAAACCTGCATTACTATTGGATTTTGGCGAGTACGGACAAATACAATGAGGTTTTGCTAGCCGACATAAGTCACATCGAATAACACGTTGACCACGAGATTTGTATGTCGTCGTGCTAAGACTCATACGATAATGATGAAGTTTATGTACAGCGTGCATAAGTGTGATTTAGACCAATTTCAAGATAAAAAAATAGCGGCAATTAAGGCCGCTACTTTAGTGATTTTTAGTTTGATGTGCAATGCTTAAAACATCGTTTATGGAATAAATTAAATTACTCAAATCCATTCGGATTTTGTGACTGCCAACGCCATGTATCTGTGATCATCGTATTTAAATTACGGTCGGCTTGCCAACCTAATAAAGTGTTTGCTAGTGATGCATCAGCGTAAACGGTACCAATATCACCTGCACGGCGTGGTACAACTTTATAGTTAATTTCTTGGCCACTGATTTCTTTAAACGTATTCACTATTTCTAATACCGATGTACCATTACCCGTACCGATATTAATGGCTTTACAACCCTTTATTTTCGTTAGACTTTCTAACGCTTTAACATGGCCAATGGCTAAATCGACCACATGAATGTAATCACGAACACCGGTTCCATCAGGCGTATCGTAGTCATCTCCAAAAACTTGCAATTGTGGTAAACGCCCTACCGCGACTTGTGCCACATAGGGTAATAAGTTGTTAGGAACACCATTCGGATTTTCTCCAATAGTACCTGACTCATGTGCGCCAATGGGGTTAAAGTAACGTAGACAAGCAATTGACCATTCACTGTCACTTCTCGCTAGATCAAAAAGAATATGCTCAACCATTAATTTCGTTTGGCCATAAGGGTTGGTCGCAGATGTCGGCATTGTTTCATCTAACGGTGAAGGATTATTTTCGCCATAAACTGTTGCAGAAGAGCTAAAAACCAAATTTTTAACGCCATGTTTCGCCATGACTTGAAATAGCGTAACGGAACCTGAAACATTATTTTGATAATAACTCAGTGGTATATCGTTTGACTCTCCAACCGCTTTTAAGCCGGCAAAATGTACAACGGCTTCAATATCATACTCTTTGAAAACAGCGTCAAGGGCTGCTTCATCGCAAATATCAGCTTTAATAAGGGTAACTGTTTTTCCTGTGATCGCTTTAACGCGGTCAAGGACTAAGGTTGATGAATTTGATAAATTATCAACAATTATAATATCTTTACCTAATTGAAGTAATTCAACAACAGTATGACTTCCAATGTATCCTGTACCGCCGGTGATTAATAAACTCATTCTTAGTCCTTTTATATAAAACAGCTATGTATTTATTATTTTAAAAATAACACTCTGTGTAATATTCTGACATTGTCGCGATAAACTTGCCAAGTATTTTTTCTGAAATTAGTGATTAACTGATATCTCAGTTTTAATTGCGTAAAACAATAATAACCTCTGCAACACTTTTAAAAATCATGATGTATAAACAAAACCTTGTTCGATAAGGACGTCGACAATTTCTTCTGCAGACACTTAGGTTGAGTCTATAAAATAAACCCGCGCGGCATGATTTAATTATGAATACGTGTAACTTAAAATGGAAACACAACAGGGATCATCGATAAAACGATAATGGAATAAGCGATAGATACCGGTAAACCAAACTTCATAAAATCTGTTAAGCGATAATTTCCTGCGTTAAAAACCATTATATTCGTTTGATATCCATAAGGGCTGATAAAACTGCCACTTGCACCAAAAGCTACGGCCATCACAAAAGGTAACGGGCTAACACCAAGTCCTAATGCAATACTATAAGCGATAGGAAAAATTAACGCAGCTGCTGCACTATTGGTTATAATTTCAGTCATTAATAGCGTAATAAAGAAAATACAAATCAACGCTAAATAGGTACCTTTCCCATGTAATACCAGTTCTATTTGCTGAGCAAGTAACTCAGCAACTCCACTTGTTTCGAAAGCTTTAGCTAAGGTCAGTGCGCCCAAGACTACCATCCAAATCTCTAATGGGAAACGGCGTTTTATTTCATTTACCGTTAAACAGCCGGAAAGTATTAATATCGCAATATAAAACATTAAGCACTTTAATAGCGCAATATTAGCAATAACAGAGCAAGCAATAGTGGCTAAAAAGCCAAAGACAGTTAATGAATCACGCCATCCTGACAACATGTTTTCAGGTTTATGGCCGGAAAGAATATAGAAGTTTTTTGATAAGTTAGTACGGGCGCTAAAGTCATTACCCACCGCAAGCACCAGAAAATCACCTGACTGTATTTTTATATCGCCTAACTTTCCCGACAGTTGTGTACCTTCACGACGTATGGCGACAACAGCTGCATCAAAGCGAGCACGAAAGCCTGATTTTTTCAGATTCTTTCCAATTACAGCAGAATCAGGCTTAATTAAAACCTCAGTCAAGTTGTCGCGTAATAGGCCATCTTTTTCAGCAAATAACGTTAATCCATCAAATTGTTGTAGCGTCAATACTTTAGAAATATCACCGGTAAAGATCAGTTTGTCGCTTGCTTGGATAATTTCATCAGGTGAAACTGGAGAAATCAATCTTGCATCACGCACTATTTCAACAAGGAATAACGAATCTAAATTTCTTAGCCCATTATCTTCAATAGTTAACCCAATAAGTTTTGAAGTCAGTGAGACTTCTGCTTCAAGTAAATATTCGTCAGCAGAATTTTTTTCAACTTCAAGGTTAGGTAATAAGTGCTGTGTTGACAGAATAACCAGCAAACAAATCAAAAAGGCACTAAAACCAATTAGGGTAAAATCAAAAAATCCTAAGCTGTCGGCGCCTTGTTCAATCAGTAAAGAATTGACGATGAGATTCGTTGATGTCCCCACTAAGGTTAGAGTGCCACCAAGTATTGCAGCATAAGAAACAGGTAAAAGTAATTTACCAGGATTAATTAAGGTGTTTTTTTTAATCGTTGAAATTAGCGATGCAACGACTGCTGTATTGCTCATTAATGCAGAAGCAAATGCGGTACACAACAAGGTTTTAAATGTTGATTGAAACTTAGAGCCATTTATCATAATGACTGAAACTCGACGCAGCACACTGGTTCGTTCAAAAGCGAACGAGCATAAAACAAGTAAGATTAGGGTGACTAAACCAGGATTAACCACATTGCTAAGTACTATATCAGCAGAAACTAAGCCCGAAGCTAAACAAGCCAGTAATGATACGGCAAAAACTTTTTCAGGTTTTTGTTGATACCTCAACAAACCCAAAAAAGTCCCAATAAATATCAATAACATCAACCATTCCATTGCAAACACACACTTTCCTTTTGAATAAGCTTTATCGGCTATAAATACGGGTTATTAAAATACGGGGAAAATTTTTCTAACGAGACCTAACTTCCATATTGTAGGCAAGATCCAAGGCTACGTGATTTTATTTTCCGGAATTTGTTAGCTTTCATAACAAAATAATGACAAGAATAATGCCACACTAATAATGTCTTTTCCATATAAGAAAAAGCTTTTATATAACTAAATGAAATAAAACTAGGGGGTATGAGAAGAATTAGGTTTATACAATCACTTTATAAAAAAGTACCATTGATAAACCTCATTGGTTTTCGCTTAACCAGATAAAAATTACCCTTCGGTTAATTCACGTGCACAAAGAAATGCTTTTATTTCGTCACGAGAACCTAAGATATGCTGCTTTAACAAAGCAACAGACTTCTCAACATTACGCTCTTTAGATAAAGCGAGTAATTCGTTGTGTTCAGATTCTGCTTTAGAAATTCCCCCTGCCCATAGTAGGTGCATGCGGATATAACGGTCGGCATTTTTATTTAAGGTGTTAACCAAGTCTTGCGTTTGTGGGCGGTTAGCTCCTGAATACAAACAATTATGATAGTCAGAGTTAACTCACTCCAGGTATTGGCTGCGTTTTCTTTACCTAGCGCTTTGTCTAATTTTGCTAATATTTCTGTCGCTTCTGCTAGTTTTTCACTGCTGATATTAGGGATTGATGATGCTAACAAATCACCTTCTAACATTGCTCTTAGTTCAAATAGTTCATCAACTTGACTCGCATTTAGCTCTGTAGCTGTGGCACCTTTATGAGGTTCAAACGCAACTAAACCTTCTGCTTCTAATTGCAATAACGCTTCACGCACAGGTATTCTGCTGACATTTAACTCTTCTGCTAATGCAGCTTGGCGTAAAGGTTGTCCTGCTTTGATTTCACCACTGAGTATTTTCTCTCTAAGGGTTTCAACAACGAGTTGCGTTCTGGTTTTGTAAACTATGCTCATAAAAGACTTCTCTTGAAAGTGTGCCGACATTATAAGGGTTTATCAGGTAAAAAAAAGCGGCTAATAAATATTAGCCGCTTATTCTTATTATCAATAAAGATTACACCTTTAAAACCTTATTATTTCAAATACTTATGATTTCAATAGTTCAGGTAATAATTCATTAGGCATATTTTGATAACAAATAGGACGTTGGAAACGTTTAATAGCTTCACTGCCTACCGAAGTGCTTCTTATTTGAGTTGAAGCAGGGAACGGGCCACCATGATTCATTGATGCACACACTTCAACACCGGTTGGCATTTGGTTGTAAATTAAGCGCCCTACTTTATGCGCAGCCGCTAAAGCGACTTGTTGCGCTATCTGCAGATCTTTCTCACTTGCATGAATACTCGCGGTTAAATTACCTTTTAATAGAGAGATAAACTCCATCAATTCAACCTGATTTTTACAGCGTACTATGAGTGCTGATGAGCCAAAAACTTCTTCATGTAATGTTTCGTTGCCTTTAAACGTAGCTAAATCAGTAGCAAATAAAGCCGCTGAACAAAAGTGGATTTGCTCTGCGTTCGGTGATTTACCTTGTGCTAAACATTCAACACCCGCAATACCTTGCCATTGTTTAACTGCATTATTATATGAAGCAGCAATACCCGGTGTTAACATTACACCTGCTGGCGTTTCACTGATGGCTTGGCTTGCAGCATTTTCAAATGTTGCGGCATTCTCATCAGCCACGTAAGCCCAAATGCCAGGACTCGTACAAAATTGTCCTTGTGCCATAATTAATGAAGCAACAAGACCTTGTGCTAATTCTTTTGCGTCTTCTGCCAATTTATTTTCTAAAATAAACTGCGGATTCACACTGCCTAGTTCGCCGTAAAAAGGAATAGGCTCAGCACGTTCATTAATTTGACGCTGCAAGATCATACCAACACGTTCAGAGCCTGTAAAACCAACGGCCTTGATCAATGGGTGTGTGACTATTTGGCTAGAGATGCCGTAGTTCTTTCCTTGGATCAATGAAAATACGCCAGCATCAATGCCATTTATTTCAATCGCTTTACTGATGGCTTGTGCCACAAGTTCAGCAGTACCGGGGTGCGCAGCATGAGCTTTCATCACTACCGGACAACCGGCAGCCAATGCAGAAGCGGTGTCGCCACCGGCGGTAGAAAAAGCTAAAGGAAAGTTACTGGCAGCAAACACAGCTACCGGCCCCAATGGTAAGTAACCTAATCGAGTTTCAGGTTTTGGCAATGGCGCGCGATTTGCGTCGGCTAAATCGACAACGGCTTGGTACTCTCCACTTTCAAGTAAGTTGGCAAACAAGCCGAGTTGACCAATGGTACGCCCTCGTTCACCTTGTATACGCATCGCAGGTAAACCCGTTTCTGCACAAGCCATATT
>Ga0105359_10003211_pt1 | contig 13417 bp, 7 predicted proteins | sample GOMGulsemesocosm_6_FD_83659 | JGI IMG/M metagenome (GOLD analysis project Ga0105359, IMG submission 83659) | Methane-oxidizing microbial communities from mesocosms in the Gulf of Mexico - GOM8C Gulf of Mexico | ecosystem: Environmental > Aquatic > Marine > Cold seeps | place: Gulf of Mexico... | reverse complement strand
TTTGACTCTTTCCATCGTTTGAACCGCTCAGCTTCAGAGTTAATTTGCTTATTTATGTTTGTGAGTTTCTTTACCGTATCATGTAAAATCTCTTCGGCAGCAAGCTGAGATGAAATCATGGTATTGATTGAACTACCTAACTTGTCTATTTCAGTTAACTTTGAAGGCTCTGCTCTTAAACTGGTATCTCCATTTATTACACCAAGTACAACTTGCTCCAATGCTAATAATGGCTCTGATAATTTTCGCCCTGCAAAAAATGAAGCTAGAATGGTTAAAATCGTCATCACAAACATTAATGTTGCAGTGAGCTGTTGTAAATAATCTAGTTGTTCGAAGGCTTCTTGAAGGTCAATTTTTATGATCATCCCCCAGTTAACTTCTGGAATATGCCGAGATATGGCAAGTACTGGCACAGAGCGATAATCTAGGTAATCTTGTAAAATAGCTGACTTGCCATTCATTGCATAGGTGATAGCAATATCTGCTGAATTTTTAGGAATGGTAATATTAAACGCTGAGTTTTTATCATGCCTGGTTGGCGTTAAAAATTGCACATCACCTTCGTTACCTCGACCTGCCAGTATCATTTCACCTGTTTCACCTAGTCCAGTGTAATCAGAGATAATGTCCACTAACTCCTGATTAGAAAACTCCACAGAGATGTACCCTATATGTTGATTATCAATATATAGGTGTTTGATAAAATCGATGACCAATTGATTTTTTTTGTCTCGAAAAATTTGAACATTTAATGAATGAGGTTTTTCTTTCGAAGTATTGGGAAAAATTTGTTGCTGTTTGGCTTGTTCTGCCAAGTTTGTTGAAGCAATGATCTTCTCTTGAGTTGAAAAGATAGATATATTTTTAATACAACTTGCAGAGTTCATCGCATCATCGAGGCTTCTTACTATATTTTTAAGCAAGTCTTCTGAATTACTGTTCTGATACTGTTTGGTTAATCGCCTAAGTTGTGTTCGACTGGCAATTAAGCTTACAGACTCTTGCTTACTGATTAGTAGTTGCTTTATACGTTGGTGTTGAAGTGTAGCTATATCATTGAGTTTCTCAATAATGTTGTTATGGATTATTTCCTTACCTTTTGAATAGATTAACAAATAACCTAACAATAATGGAATTGTTGAAAGTAAGATTAATATAATGATAAGTGATTTTCTTATTTTCATAGCTGTTTCTAGGGTCTTTAAAATAATTTTGAATAAAAACTAACGGCTTTTTGTGTTTTCAATAGCTTTCTATTGGTAACTGACTCAAGGTAAAAGCAATTTTTTAACTACGACACTCAACCTTTGTTTGTAAACAAAAGAGAGGTGTTTAGTGAGGTACTATATAAACTTAGTTCATATTTCGCGGAATAAAAGTATTTATTTATCTGAGTCTTAACTAATTCATAGGGACTGATTAGTAGGTTAATAAGGGCTTACTGGGTGTGTTTTTAAAAAGTAATGCAGGAGAAGGTAGGTGGTTAAAGAGCTTTGCCCCCACAGATGGCTAATATAGTGGAATCACTGGTAATTTAGATCATAGTGAGACGGGAATTGTATTTAAATCAAAAGTGGTCGGTGATGCAAGATTCGAACTCGTGACTGAACTTAGATATACCCAAAGCATTTGCTTCGTCACGAACTAGGATGTTATTAACAGGAGATAGAATTTAGTTGTTAAGAAGTGGTCGGTGATGCAAGGTTCGAACTTGCGACTGAACTTTGATATACCCAAACCATTTGTATAATCACAAAGTTTGATATTTTAAGACAGGTAATAATAAGTTTTTGAAAAGTGGTCGGTGATGCAAGATTCGAACTTGCGACCCCTTGGACCCAAACCAAGTGCGCTACCAAGCTGCGCTAATCACCGAATATTCTTTTGTAGCTTTACATTTTTTACTTGGGGAAGTAGAAAGATGGGGTGGCTAAAGGGATTTGAACCCTCGACAACCGGAATCACAATCCGGGGCTCTACCAACTGAGCTATAGCCACCACTGAGGTGTAACTTAAACGTATAAGGGATATACGCGCACTGCTCTTTAACAGTGCGCGGATTGTATTGCATTTTGCCTCTAGTTGACAAGAAAAATATTCATTTTTTATCTTATTATTTAACAAATATATGGCCAATATGAAAATTGACTCTTTTATGGGCCATTTTTGACTAAAATACCTTCTTGTAGAAAGGATGTTTTAAATAAGTTGGCTATTATTATTTTCTTGAGTAGAAGAGCTACTGACAAAAGCGGCTTTTATGCTTTCAACAATCAAATAATTCACCGGCACTAATATCAAGGTAATTAAGGTGGCAAATAAAATACCAAAACCTAATGATACTGCCATTGGAATTAAAAACTGAGCTTGTGTTGATTGTTCAAATAACAGCGGCATTAAACCAATAAATGTCGTTAAACTGGTTAACATGACAGGTCTAAATCTAGCAGCACCAGCTGTTAAAACTGCTTGCATTAATTCACCCCCTTCACTGCGCTTTTTATTGATGAAATCAACAAGTACCAATGAGTCGTTCACTACTACGCCAATTAACGCCAACATACCAAGTAGACTCATGATAGTTAATTCCATGCCCATTATCCAATGACCAATCACTGCGCCAATCATGCCAAAAGGAATTATGCTCATTACAATGATGGGTTGTAAGTAAGACTTAAATGGGATGGCTAATAATGCGTAAATAATGAAAAATACAAAGAGTAATGCCCAGCCAAGTGAGTCAAACGATTCACGTTGCTCTTTTGCTTCGCCCTCAAGTGAGTGGCTCACCCCAGGGTAGTGCAAAATTAACTCATCTAAATAAGCTTTTAAGTCAGCTTGCAATACGGTCATATTTGTATTTGATTTTTCTACATCAGCACTGACATTAGCGGTACGGTAACGATCTATTCGGGAAATGGTTGACGGACTCTTTCCTGGAATAAACTTAGCAACATGAGATAAAGGCACTGAGCCACCTGAAGGCGTGATAACAAGAATATCTTCTAAATCAGCGGTAGTTCGGCGTTCATCGAGAGGTAATCTCACCATAACTCGCACATCATCTCTACCACGCTGAATGCGCTGAACTTGAGAACCAAAAAATGAAGCTCGAACCTGCTTAGAAATACTAACTCGTGTTAAGCCTAGCGCTTTACCTTGCTCGGTTAACTCTATTTGCAGCTCTTCTTTACCGTTTGATAAGCTATCGGCAATATCAAAGACAGTAGGGTAGGTGGCCAAACGTACTTTAACTTTATCGGTAACTTCTTTAAGTGTTTCAAGTGAGCTGGCTTTAAACTGCACATGAATAGGATCTGATGAACGGCCTATTTCGGCTCTAAAGGTAATACTTTCAGCGCCAGGAATTGGACCGATTGACTGACGCCATTCTTTGACTAGTTCACGGGAGCTTATAGCTAATTCTCGAGATTCTGGCGGGGTAATTTCGAAGCGTACACTACCTTTGTTTGATGCGCCGCCACGGCTACCTGTAGTGGCTAAAATATTGATAATGACACTTTCGTTGGTAGATGGCTCAATATATTTTTGTTTCAACTCATCTGCTTTTTCCGCCATTTTTATTACAAATTTGTTGGTTACTTCAAATGGAGTACCTGCAGGTAAGGTTAAGGTAGCACGTACGGTTTCACTGGGGATGCGTGGGAAGAATATAAACTTAGTCCAACCACTCATAATAAGCGCGACTATCACTAAAAACACACCAATAAAGCCAGCTAAAGTGACGGTTTTATTACTAATCGCACGATTTAATAGTGGCTGATAGAAACGAATAATTGCGCGTTCAAAGCCATCGGCAAAACTTTGTTGTAAACGACTAAATTTAGACTGCTGATCCTTTTCTGTTCGAAGTTTTAAGTTTTTAAGGTGTGAAGGTAGAACAAACTTTGACTCAATCAATGAGAAAATAAGTACAGGAATAACAATGACAGGGATCTGTGCAAATAAAGCGCCACGGTTACCTTCAATAAAAGCAAGCGGTAGAAAGGCTGCAACCGTTGTTAAAATACCAAAGGTTACCGGTGTGGCTACTTCTTGTGTGCCACGAATAGCGGCCATTTCACCTGACTCAGAGGTTTTCAAATGGGTATATATATTTTCCCCAGTGACAATGGCATCATCAACGACAATACCCAGCACTAGAATAAAGCCAAATAGACTCATGACATTTAAGGTGACACCAAAAAAAGGCATCATGATAAAAGCACCCATAAAAGAGACAGGGATACCAATAAATACCCAAAAGGCGATGGATGGTCTAAGAAATAAGGTTAATAGTGCTAATACTAAAATACCACCTTGTAAGGCACTTGTGGTAAGTGTGGAAATACGATTATTCACTATTTGCGAGTCATCATCCCAAAAGCTTAATTCAACGCCAACAGGTAAAGAGCTTTGCTGTTCATCAATATAGGTTCTTACCGCTCCAGCTACGTCTAATGCACTTTGTTGACCAATACGATAAACATCAATAAAGGCGGCTTGTTTGCCATTAAAGCGAGTGCGTACTGGGGTTTCCTCAAAATCGTCTTTGATTAGTGCAATGTCACTTAAACGAATAATAGAACCGTCGACATTCGTTTTAATAGCGATTTTTTCAAATTCATCTTTACGATAGGCTTGGCCTTTTGAGCGTAGTAGGATATCACCACCTTTCGTTTTGAGGTTACCAGCAGAAATATCGGTACTTGAGTTTGAAATGGCAGCTGAGATTTGTTCGATGGTTAAGCCGTATTGGCGTAACTTATCTTGTGGTACTTCAATGGATATTTCATAGTCGCGCACTCCACTCAGCTCTACCTGGGTAATGGCAGGGATTTTAAGTAAATCATCTCTGACTTTTTCAGCATATTCGCGAGTTTCTTTTTCGCTGTAAATACTGGCAATGGTAACCGCGATAACCTCACGTTTACGTGTTGCTAGTGAAACCACAGGCTTTTCAGCATCAGCTGGAAAAGTATTTATCTCATCAACTCTACTTTTAATATCAGCCAGCATTTCTCTGGGGTCATAACCAGATTCTACTTCAATATTAACAGCAGAAGAGCCTTCAGTTGAGCGACTAGCAATTTGTTTAACACCTTCAAGATCTTGCACTGCCTCTTCTATACGAATGGATATGCTCTTTTCAACATCTTCGGGAGTGGCACCGCGCAGTGATACATTTACGTTTATGCGATCAGTGGCAAAAGAAGGGAATACTTCTAGCGGGATTCGGTTCGATAGACTAAATAAACCAGCTATTAAAATGGTAATTAATAGTAAGTTTGCGGCAACGTGATTTCGTGCAAACCAAGCAATCATTAGTTATTCACCTTTGTAACTTTTTGGGCTCTACGCTGGGCAATTAAGGCTTCAACCGTTATACCTTGCTCTGCGGCAATACTTCTTAGTTTTTCCATGCGTTGCTTAGGGACTTTTGCTTTTGAGGTTTTATTTTTGCTTTTTGTATCTTCTGAAGTGGTTACTGGGGTGCCAGAGCTTACTTGCCCAAGCGAGGTTAGTACTAATTCATCACCAGAGTTTAAGCCGTTTATAACAATAGCTTCAGTACCATTTTGCCAGCCTACTGTAATCTCTTTACGCATTAATAAGTTTTTTTCAACGGTGTAAACATAACTGCCTTGATAAATAGCACTACTTGGGATCACTAAGGCATCTTCAACTTCACGGCCAGTAATTTGGGCGGTGACATATTGGCCCATTTTGATTTGTGCTCCTTGGTTAAATTCACCATCATAAGGGCGAATAATTTGTGCCACGACATAAAGTTGTTGTGACATTTCATCAATAGCACTTTCAGTGCGAACAACTTTACCTTGCCAAACTTGTTCACCCATTAAATCAGATGAAATAACGACATTACTTATCATAGAGTGGTTAACAACAGCGCCACTGCTTGCTGTTAGCTCTGACTGCTCATCAGCATTGCGATACTCTTCAGGCAATTTCATCAGTGGCAAATCTTTATTTTTTATCGGCAGGCGAATTTCGACATAATCGACGGCGAAAATATCGGCTAGTTGGGTGTTACTAGAAACTACTTGGCCAAGGTCAACATTTTTCTTTAAAATGCGACCTGCGTACGGGGCAACAATTTTGGTGCGTTCTAGTGATAGCTTTACTTTATCTAAGGTTGCTTCAGCAGAGAGTACTTGTGCTTTGGCGGCTTCAAATTGTGGTTGGCGTAATACTAAGGCGTTAGGTTTTTTACCATTGCCAAGCCTCTTCCAATCAGATTTTGCTTGTCTTACTCGTGCATCCTCTTCTTGCAAGTTTTGTTTGGCAGACATTAAACTCGCTTGGGCAATTTTTACTTCGGCGCGGTGATCTCTATCATCGAGTTGAATTAATATATCGCCTTGCTCAAAAAAACCACCTGCTCTGAACTGCTTACTCACTTTGTTAATTTGACCTGACACTTGTGCAAAAAGCACACTTTGAGTTCTAGGCTTTACCGTACCAAAACTTTGTACGACTACTTGGTAGGTTTGTGGGGTTAATGTGGTGGTTGTCACAGTCATTTGAGCTGCCTTTGAAGGTTTAGCACGATGACTTGTTGGAGGATTTTTAAAAATAACCATTATCAATGCGATTGTCACCACAATGATGGTAATAGGTAGTATTGTTTTTTTGTATTTAAGCGCTCTAGACATGTTTATTCGGCCTTTTGTGTAGGTAATGGCGCAAGTGACGGAGTGGAGAAGTCGCCACCCAAGGAAAGATGTAAATTGATACGATTTGCGATGAGTTGATTTTTGATTTTAATCAGTGTTGTTTGTGCTTCAAAAGAGCGATTTTGTGCATCAAGTACAGTGGTATAAGAAACTAAGCCACTTTGGTATTGCTCAAAAGAAAGTGTTGAAGCTACTTGTGCATTTTGTTGAGCGGCGAGCATAGTGTTGTAACTATGTTTTAAGTTTTTCTCTGTAGTTATGGCATTTTCTACATCACTAAAGGCGTTGTACAAAGTATCAAGGTATAACTGCTCACCTTGCTTTAATTCTATACGTGTCTTTTCTTCATTAGCTTTGAGGCGTCCAGCATTAAATATTGGAGCGCTAACACTACCTAGCAATGACCAAGCAAGCGAAGAGCCAGAAAGTAAATCCCCAATATCGGCAGTAGAGTCACCAACGGAGCCGGATAAAACAATACTCGGGAAGCGCTGTTTATGGGCATAGGCCAAACTAGCATCTTGTGATAATAACTGGTACCAACTGGCTTTTAACTCAGGTTTACGGCTGATTAACTCAGAGGGTAAACCGACAGGGATGTCACTCGTTAATAAAGGTAAGTTAGCATTTACCAATAATTCACCCTTGGGGTATTCACCAATAAGGCGTTCAAGTTGTCTAATTAATTTAGTTTTTATTGTTTGTTGTTCTGATACTCGTGTTAACTCATTATTTAAATCATTTCGAGTCAAATATACATCGAGTGCTGGGGTTAATCCTGAGTTATAGCCTGCTTCAATAATAGCTAAATTTTGCTTAGAATTTTCTACGCGGCTTTGATAAAGGGTGAGTAACTTTTGTGCCTCAATCACTTTAAACCAGGTAGTGACTACATTAACAACGAGTTGCTGTTGATATTGTTCAAAAGTCGCTTTTTGCGCAAGGTAGTTATAGTTACTAACTTGATCTGCCGCAGAAAGCTTTCCCCAAATATCAACCTCATAACTTAAATTCAAATTGACTGAATTACTGTTGCTATAACTGTCTGTCTGGTTGTCTTTATTACGACCACTTCGAAAAGCTAAATCAAACTCAGGCCAAAGCTGACTGCCTGATACAATAAGCTGCTGTTCAGCGATTTCCAGTGCATAAGCTTGCATGGCAAATTGATGGTTGGCAGCTAATGCTTTTTCTACCAATTTCTGAACTTGTATATTATCAAGCTGTGCTAACCAATTATGCTCAACGGTAAGTGTTTGTGTACCTTCTTGCCAGTTTTCAGGCAGTGTTGGCTCTGTTAACTGCTTATTTATTTCTGAGGTATTACTACAAGCAAGTAATAGTAGACTTGAAAAAAGTGGCAATAGAGGTCGAAATCGACGTGTCATAACGTGATAAACTCATGTAAACAATAATTATCTATAACTAGTGTAATCAAAGTTGACTTAGGGAGATACAGCTTTTACATAAGTTTACAGAGCCCTTACCTGTAAGGGCATGTGACCAAATGTTATTAACTTGTAGCTGCCTCTAAATCGTGCCATTTTTGTATCGGATTATTGGTATTTTAATTGAATTTTTTTTAGCTCTCCTTGCTCCATCATCTCACTAAAAATAAGCCTTAATTTCTTTGCTGAAACTTTGCTTGAACTTTTTTTAGAGAGTTGAAGCCAAGGGGTACGTTCAGAGACAATCAAGGGTTTACCAAAAAATTCTCTGTTTAAACCAAGGGATTTTCCAGCACCCATTATTGGAGCCATAGGTCCTATGATGGCATCTACTCGTCCCTTTCTTAGCATTAATAGGCCTTGGTGAAAGTCACTAACGGTTTGTTTGATGATTTCAGGGTTGTTATCAATATCATCGCTGAACTTGGCACCACGTAAATAAGCAATGCTGAGTTTTTCGAGCTGTGAGACAGAATCATAATTTGAGCCTTTACGGCCAATAACGACATTCTTTAGAGTTGGTAGTGGGTAAATGTAGTCAACATAATCGGCGAGTTCTTTATATTTAAACATGATAGTTAAATCTGTTTTACCAATCTTGAGCTCGTGCATGATTCTTCCGTATGGAAAGATATGATGCTCACTTTCAATGCCTATTTTTGCTAATAAATTATTGGCCAAGTCGTAATATATACCGCTTGATTCTCCTTGCGTTTTGATTCCGTAAGGTGACACAGCAATGGTTCTTACTTGTAATACATGTGATTTATGATCAGACATTGCTTGATGACTGATAAGTATCAGAAAAACCAAAAGTATAGCTGTGGTACTTTTCATGCAGATTTAGCTAAGGTTATGTTTACTTAGCCTTAATAATAGGTAATATTTGAATGGATGTCATCTTTGAGACCGACGGAATGAAAAACGTCCTAACCTTGAATAATCTCGGTGAGGACGTTTTGTGTATTAAAAGTGTAATGGAAAAAGGTTAGCTAAATAAGTTAACTTTTATTAAGCAAATCAATAAAGAAGCTATATTGCAACGCTGTATTATGAATTCGCTTAAAGCGACCTGATGCACCACCATGACCTGCTTCCATATCAGTTTTAAATACTAACAAGTTATCATCAGTCTTATAGTCACGTAATTTTGCAACCCATTTCATTGGCTCAAAGTATTGTACCTGTGAGTCATGTAAACCAGTGGTAACCAGAATGTTTGGATAGTCTTGTGCCTTAACTTGATCATAAGGTGAATAAGATAACATGTAGTCGTAATAAGTTTTATCTTTTGGATTACCCCACTCTTTAAATTCATTGGTTGTTAGAGGAATACTTTCATCAAGCATAGTAGTAACTACGTCAACAAAAGGAACTGCAGCAGCAATGCCTTTATAAAGCTCTGGGGCCATATTAATTATAGCTCCCATCAATAAGCCACCAGCACTACCACCAGCAGCAAATACGTTATTTTTATCGCCATAACCTTGTGCAGTTAAGTCTTTGGTGACATCAATAAAGTCAGTAAAAGTATTCATTTTAGTCAGTTTTTTACCATCTTCATACCAAGGACGACCAAGCATTTCAGAGCCTCGGATATGTGCTAATGCATAGACAAAACCTCGGTCTAAAAGACTTAAACGACTTACTGAGAAATAAGGGTCAATAGTGCTTCCGTATGAACCGTAAGCATATTGATATAATGGGTTAGTACCATCTTTTTTGAATTTATCTTTGCGATAAACTAGTGATACTGGAATTTGTTTACCATCACGGGCTGTAACAAAAATACGCTCAGAAGTATAATTACTACTATCAAAGTCGCCTAGTACTTTAGTTTGCTTTAGTAGGGTTTTATTAAAGCTAGTTAAGTCTATATCGTAATGGGTGCCTGGGGTAGTAAAGCTAGCATAGTATAGGCGTAGCGCTTTATTGTCTGGCTCATAGTTACCATATAAATCTAAGCTATAAGCTGTGTCGTTAAAGCTTAACTCTTGTTCTTTGCCTGTTGATAATTGCTGAATAGTAACGCGACTAATACCATTTTCACGCTGTTGGTAAACTAAGTGATCGTTAAATAATTCATAATTTTCAAGTTTTACAGCATCATTGGCAGCAATGACATTTTGCCACTTATCTTTATTGCCAAGATGGTCCTTATGGACTTTCATTAGACGAGAGTTAGTTGCTTGCCAGTTAGTATTAATGTAATACCAGTCATTTAACTTTGAAACTGAGTATTCATGACCTTCTTCGCGTGCAATAAACTTTTTAGGCATTGATTTGGCGTTATTAGCATCAATAATAGAAACACCACTGGCTTCAGTACTTGAATGCCAAATAAAGATACGGCTATCGTCTTTTGATTTACTGATACCGGTATAATAAGATTTGTTGCTTTCTTCGTAGATCATTTCATCATCAGCTTGCGGTGTGCCTAAGATGTGACGAAATACTTGGTAGCCAAGTAATGTTTGTGGATCTTTTTTGATGTAATAAATAGTTTTATTATCATTACCCCAAACAACACCACCATTTGTACCTTCAAGTTTATCGTTGAGCAAAGTATTACTAGCAATATCTTTAAACTGAACAGTATAAATACGACGACTAACAGTATCTTCACCATAAGCGACTAACTTGCCATTTGGACTCGCTTTTAAGCCGCTAACTTGGTAATAGTCATGTGCTTTGGCTAACTCATTTACATCAAGTAGAACTTCTAAGTTACTGCCGTCAAAATCCGTAGTTCTAACATAAATAGGGTATTCACTTTCACCTTGCACTTGGCGTGAATAAAAGAAGTCACCAGACTTGGTTGGTACTGAGCTATCATCTTTTTGAATACGGCCTTTGATTTCTTCAAAAATTTGCGTCTGCATTGTCTCGGTATGTTTTAGCTGCGCTGTGGTGTAATCATTTTCAGCACCTAAATGCGCTAAAATTTCAGGGTTAGTACGTGTGTCATCACGCATCCAGTAGTAATCATCAACACGGGTATGGTTATGAATAACCATTTTATGGGGAACTTTCTTAGCAATTGGGGCTGTTAAATTGGCTGTTGCATTATTTGTATTTGCTTCATCACTTTGGTTGCTACAGGCAGCGATAAGTAAGGCTGCAGATACCAACAGGCTTAGCTTAGTTTTTGAGAGGGTTAGAGACATAAAGGGTCCTTTTCCTGGTAAGTTTACTGACGATAAAGCTTTTAATCGTTATTCATTACTAGGTGTAAATGTTAAAAAAATGTTTCACCATTAACTTAACATGTTATAACTTACAATCAAATTCACTTAACTTGTAATGTTGTGGGTTGGTCGTTTTGGTTATTTAGGGGGGAGATTGAAAGCTGAAAGCTAGGAGATGGAAATTCGTTAAGTAAGAGCAGTAGCTGAAAGTAAAATAGAAAGATATCTACATGCTTGATAATGAAGGCGGATACATTAAAACAGTAAACTCTATTATATTTTACAAGCACCTTGAGTCAGGATGTTTAGTGCCTTTGCTAGTTTATCTTCGGGGATAAAGCCTCTTTTTTTAGTAACTAATTCACCTTTGTTATCAAATATTAACGTTGTTGGTGAAGCTTGATATCCGCCAATGCTGCGTAAGAATTTACGGTCAGCAATAAAGGCCGGAATATCTTGAGGATAATGTTTTAACTCTTTTTTTAACTGTCTTACATTTCCTTTTGTGCCAACTAAAGTGATGTTTATTGATGATTTACATAGCTGAAATGCCTTTGCTAACACCTTACCTTGTTTTTTACACCAGCTACAGTCTGGTTGAAATATCATGGTAACCGTTGTTAAACCATTATCTTCAACAGCTGTTAGCTTTTGTGTTGATTTTAATGGTTTTAGAGCAAACGGCGTTGCTTTGGCAAAGTTTGTCGTAGTACTAGTGCAGACTAAAGTCAGCACTAGTACTATTTGCAATAAATTTAATAAGCTAGGTTTCATCTAAAGTTACTGCAAATTAAAGTTTAATTTCAATACCGGCATACATCTCTCTGCCATGTAATGAGCCGTAAATATAGGCGACATCATATCCACCATTGGCATCGTAAAATAATGGACTGGTACCATCATCAATTTGCGTTTCTTCAAAGACGTTAGAAATACCTGCGTATAATTTAGTTTGCTCGGTTAACTGATATTGCACCTTAATATCTGATGTGGAAAATGCTTTACCAGTAAGTGTTTTAACTGAAGTAGCATCATTACGAATGTCATAACCTTCATAACCGTATTCAGCTAAATCCTTTTCACCAAAGAAAACTGTTGACCAAAATACTTTTAGGTTATCTTTTTCATATTGAAATTCGATACTTGCACGTTCCTCAACGGGAGCAATAGCATAAGAAGATTTAAATGCGTCGTCATAATTAAATTTTTCTAGCCCGACATTTACAGTAAAATTCTCAGTAACATTGTAGCCGAGGGTAATGTCAAATGTGGTAACTGCAGCACTTTCTTCTAATTGTGTTAACAGTGGCACACCTTCATCATTTTCTTCAAGGCTAGCTAAGTTATCAACTTCAGAGTGAGCAATTGAGGCAGATACTGCAAGTAGTTCTGTGTCATAAGCTAATGAATAACTTGCTGATATAGATTCTTCTAATGAATCAATATTAATTTGATAACCTAGTTCAGCATCTAAAATATCGTGGTCTGTTTCAAAGAATGATAATGGCGCACGGTAACCTCGGCCCGTTGAAAAACGTGAGGTTAATTCTTCATTATGAAAATAACGTACATCTAGGCGAGGGGCAAAGAAGGTTTCATCTATTTCGGTACCCACTTTTTCAGGGTCGACAAAATCGGCTGTAACTTGGTCAAGACGCATTGCCATGGCAATTTCAATTTCTTCCATGGGTATCCAAGTATCTTGAAAGAAAATGCCTGTAGTTTCATAATCAAAAGCATCACTTTGATAAGCTGCAACTGCCTCTAATGCATCGGTTGATGAGCGCATTTCTTCGCGTCGAGTATCTGCACCAAAAGTTATGAAATGCTCATCTGAAAGCTCCATGTCAAACTTGGCTCTAGCGTACCACATGGTATCTTCAGCTTGATAATCTATACCTTCATAGAATGAATCTTGAATATGTTTTGCATAACTTACTGCAAATTCAGCAACAGTCTGGTCACTCATTTCAGTTAAGTATTTAACATAAGCTTCATTACGAGAAGTGTCGATCCATTCAGTAGTCTCCCAAGGTTTACCAATGTAGTCATTACGCACATCATCATCAACAAAGAGTTG
>Ga0105359_10003206_pt1 | contig 13423 bp, 11 predicted proteins | sample GOMGulsemesocosm_6_FD_83659 | JGI IMG/M metagenome (GOLD analysis project Ga0105359, IMG submission 83659) | Methane-oxidizing microbial communities from mesocosms in the Gulf of Mexico - GOM8C Gulf of Mexico | ecosystem: Environmental > Aquatic > Marine > Cold seeps | place: Gulf of Mexico... | reverse complement strand
AATATTTAAAATGTTATAAGTCTGAACAAATATCTAGTTTTGTGTTATTTAAAGAAACTCTATGGAATAACGTTATAAAAAAAGGAGATGTAAATAGAGAAAAAGCATTTCTTGAAATTTCAATAAATAGAGCAATTACAGGTCAGTTTTATATATCTGAAACAAAATTCAAAGATAATATGGATGAATTAGTCAAAGAAGGAGTTTTAGGCGATGAGACAAAAGGTTATTTCATCGCTCATGATATATATGAAGAATGGGCACTAGAGAAGTTTATTAATGACCACTTTGATAAAAGAGATAATAATAAATACTTTTTAGATTCTATTGGCAACAGTTTACCAATTAGAAGATCCTTTCGTAATTGGATATCTGAGAAACTATCACTAAATGAAGAAGATATTAAAACTTTTATAGAAGATACTATTGATAGCAAAGAACTTGATTCTTTTTGGAAAGATGAAATATTAGTAGCAGTATTATTATCAGAGTATTCAGATAGTTTTTTTGAATACTTTGATAAAGATTTATTAAATGATTCAAAATTTAAATTGCTGAAAAAAATTTCTTTTTTACTAAGACTTGCTTGTAAACAAAGTGATAAGAATATTTTTGAAAATATTGGTTTAAAGAAAAAACTACCTTCAATTTTTAATAATATATTTGTTGAACCAAAAGGCAATGGTTGGTGTTCTACCATTAAATTTATATTCAATAATATTGCTAAAATTGACTATAAGAATATTAATTTTGTTTTACCAATAATTGCTGAATGGAATAATAAGAATAAAATAGGAGAGACAACAAGATTTGCAAGTCTCATTGCTTTAAATTATTATAATAGTATTTTAAAAGAAAAGTATTATGGTAAAGCACCTTCTACTTTGATAGAAACTATATTATTTGGTGCATCAGAAATAAAAAAAGAGATTGAAGAGGTTTTTAATGAAGTTATAAAAAAGAAATATAGAAAACATAATGATCCTTACTATGATTTATGTAAATCTATTTTAACTCAAATTGCATATAAAGATATTTCTCAAATTAGTACAAAGTATGTATTAGAACTTGCAGACTTATTTTGGTATAAACCAAAAAAAAAGAAAGGAGGATATAGGTATGAGGATATTGAAGAAGAATATTCTTTAGTAGATGAACATGAATTTAACTATTTTCCTTCAAGTGCAATTCAAACGCCTATATTTTGGTGTTTGAATGCTGACCTAACATTAACACTAGACTTTATAATAAATTTTATTAATAAAACTATTAAAAGTTATGCAAAAAATATAGAAAAAGTAAAATTGTCATTAAAGAATTTAGAAGTAGAACAAATTCATAATTCAACTTTGTGGGGAATGTATAGAGGCATGAATACTTCTCCTTATTTATTACAATCAATACTTATGGCATTAGAGATGTATTTATTAAATAAATCAAAGATTCTAGAACAAAAAGAACTTGAAGGTTTATTGAGTTATTTGTTAACAAAAGCAGAAACTTCTGCAATAACTTCAGTAGTTGCTAGTATCGTTGTAGCATATCCTGAAAAAACTTTTAACATAGCATTTGAACTTTTTAAAGTTAAAGCATTTCTAGAATGTGATTTTAATAGAAGTACGGCAGAATATACAAATAATATTGATATGAGTTATGACTCTATGAGTAAAGTCCATTCTTTATATAGAGAATCAGAGTCAGCGCGAATACATAGAAAAGAGTCTCTTTCAAGCATTATGTTTAAATGTCAATTATCTGTAGATAAATATAAAGATAAAAAACAATTAATTGAAAATATTATTGACAGTTTCTATAAAAAAATAGAACAAGAGCCAAATGAGAATAAAGCTTGGAAATTATTTATAACAAATCAAATCGACTTACGAAATATGAATATAAAAGAAGAATTAACTAACGATAATCAAAAGATTATTAGCTTTGAACCTAAATTAGATGAAGCATCAAAAAAGTATAAAGAATCAGTTCTTGAGAATATAAATGATTCAAATAAGTATATAGAATTGTCATTATGGTCAAGTTATAAACTAGATAATGATAATAGGCATAAAAAATATGATAAATACTCTTCAAATATTCCATTACTCATTAAATCAATAAAAGATATTTTAAAATCAAGTGATATTCTTAATGAAGAGATTCCTATTGAATGTGCTTGTATATTATTAAGAGATTACAGTGACTCGGTTAGGGAAGAAGAAAAAGTACTATGTAAAGAAATTTTAATTGACCATATTTTTAATAAGCGCGCTACTCATAAAATTGAAAAGTATATTAGTATTTTTCCTAGATTAATGAAATTATTTCCCGAAGAAAAAGATGCTCAAAAAATAAAGCTACTTGAACTATTAAGGTTAGGATACGGTAAAGGTACATTTATAAGCATGTGGGAAACAGATTATAAAAATATGTATTCTCTCGTAATAGTATATTTAATTCTAGAACCTTTATATGATATAAAGTATGATGAACATAGACATAGACAATATGAAAATGTATATAGAGAATTTAGCAGAAGTAATATTTGGAATGATGTATTGAAAGAGAATACAGAGACTATAAAAAAGTTTTATGACAATAAACTGGTGCATGAAGATATATCTAATTTTGAATCAATTGATATCGATGTTTTAACAAAGGCTTTTAATATTTTTCCTGAAATAAATAAAACAATTGAAATAAAAAACTTTAGTTATAAACTTAGTGATGCCCTTGCGAACAAAATATTGTTAGATACTGATGATAAAATAGGTTTTCAAGATAGTGATTCTTTTTGTCTAAACATATCGTATATTATGTTAAACTCGAAATTTGATGAAATTGATATATATTTAAAACCTATATTAAATAATTTTAAAAGCTGTAAATTAATTTCCACTTTACTTGATGCTTTAATTAATACTCAAAAGAATATTAATAGATATGAAAAGTTTTGGTATATATGGGAGAAATTTAAAGAGCCTATAATTTATTTATGTAAACGTGGTGATAGATGTGGATATATTGATAAAATCATTCAAAGTTATCTTTTCGCTAGTTATAATTTAGGTCGCAATATATTTCATTCTGATGTTAAAGAGTGGCACACATTAAAAGATAAAAATAGAAAATTCTTTATAGATATCTCTAAGTCAATAGGTCATTGTGTAACAACTTTAGATTCATTATCAATAATTTTAAATGGAGTTGCAAGTAATTATTTGAATGACGGGATACTATGGCTTTCAAGCATATTGCAACATAATGATTTAAAAGAAGAAAAATTAGGTGTAAATACAATTTATAACCTAGAAATATTAGTAAGAAAGTATATTTATAAAAATCAATTAAAGACAAAACAAATAAGAAATATAAAAGATAGTCTTTTAGTTATATTAGATTTTTTAATTGAAAGAGGCTCATCAAGAGCTTATATGTTAAGAGAAAGAATATTGTGATTTATTAAAAAGAAAATTACACCCCAGAGCTAAGAAATCCACTTTTTTAATTAAAGGAGTCAGGTAAATTATCTTTCATTATATTGGGATCAAAGGGGTAAAACTAAGCCTTTAATATGAAATTTGTATTAAATGAAGGCCCCGTGCTTTGGCTTTTGCGCTGATTTTTTCTTCTTTGTGAATGGATAATGCTTCACTAATATCAGAGATACTTAAGTGTCTATTTCCAAGTGATAATAAAGCACCTATGATATATCGAACCATATATCTTAAAAATCCCTCACCCACAATCTTAAGATAATAGATTTTGTTAGAAAAAGTTAAGCCTTCAGTTTGTAATATTTCACAAGATAAAATAGTGCGAAAGGTTGAATTCATGGCATTATCTCTTTTTGCAAAACTATAAAAATCATGCTTTCCAATAAATAATTTACAAGCTTCTCTCATGAGTTCTATATCAAGAGACTTTTTGTTATTACTAAAGGGAAGATATTCAACAATATCATTTAAAATTGGATTGGAGATAGTATCTGTAGAAAAGTAATAATGGTACTCTTTACTTTTACTGTCCTTATTTGAATTAAATTCTGCATGACATGATTTGCATTCTAGGATACATATATCAGGAGGTAATAATGAATTCATCCCAAGTAAAAGTTTTTCTGATTCTATTAAAATAGGAATAGAAATTTTTGCAACTTGTCCTTTGGCATGAACCCCCGCATCTGTTCTACTTGAAACAGAAATAGTACAACTTTCATATTTACATATCTTTGTTAGTATCTTGTGAATGATACCTTCAATAGTAGGCTTTTGTTCGTTTGTACCTAGGTCTTGCCAACCAAAATATCTGGTACCTTTATATGAAATTATTAGTCGATGATAGTACAAGAATATTTCCAAGTATTTAATAGCAGTTGAGTTAATATCATTTATATCCTAGTATGAAGTTTTATATACATGTTTATTTACGTGGACAGTATACTTAATTATATTTAATTTGACAAAAATAGGTAAAAATTAAAATTCCACCCAAAAGAATTATAAATGTGTTAGGCACCTTTTCTTAAAATATAATATTATGTTACTATTATATTATACGTTCCTAAGACAAACGGACAGGTTCAAGGAGAACAGCTATGAATACATGGGTTTATGAATCAATTAAAAAAATAGAATCGGATTATAATAGATCCTCAGATACACACCTATTTAAATTAAATCTTGCGGGTTTTAAAAATATAGATTTTTACTTAAAAGATGAAAGTACTCATCCCACAGGTAGTTTAAAACATAGATTGGCAAGATCCTTGTTTTTATATGCTTTGTGTAATGGTTATATTAATGAAAAAACTACTATTATCGAAGCCTCATCAGGCAGCACCGCCGTCTCTGAAGCCTACTTTGCAAGAATGATTGGTATTCCTTTTATTGCAGTACTTCCAAGAAGTACAGCTAAAAGTAAGCTAAGATTAATAGAACTAAATGATGGGAAGTGTCATTATGTTGATTGCTCAACACAAATGCACGATGCTGCTGTAGAATTAGCTAAATCAAAGAATGGTTACTTTATGGATCAATTCACATATGCAGAACGCGCTACAGATTGGCGTGGGAATAATAATATTGCAGAAAGTATTTACACTCAAATGCGACAAGAAGAACATCCTATTCCCTTACATATAGTTATGAGTGCGGGTACGGGTGGAACTTCTGCAACTATTGGTCGATATATTAGATACAGAGGGTTTGAGACAAAACTAACAGTAGTTGATCCTGAAAATTCGGTATTTTATGATAGTTTTATGAGCGGAGATACCACCTTAACATCCAATATTTCTAGTCGAATTGAAGGTATTGGGAGACCAAAAGTAGAGCTTTCTTTTCAGCCTAATGTCATAGATGACATGATTAAAGTTCCTGATGCTGCTAGCATTGCTACTATTTTATGGTTAGAAAAATTTATTGGAAGAAAAGCAGGGCCATCTACGGGTACTAATTTATGGGGAGCCTTGCTTATTGCAAAAGAAATGCAAGAAAAAAATCAAGTTGGTTCTATTGTGACCTTAATGTGTGACAGTGGGGAACGATATTTAGATACATATTATACCCCATCTTGGGTAGAAGAAAAAGTTGGAGATATTAGTTTGTATAGTAAACAACTAAATGAATATTTAAGAGATGAATAAAAAAAATAATTCCTTGAAAAGGTCTTATTCACTTCTTAATACCCTTTTTTTAATTATGTTATTTATTTAAATAGTTAAGAGTAGGTTCTTATTCTTATAAGTTTTAATGTGTGATATTATTAGAAACTCTTCTCTCCTATTAATACTAGCATACTTAAGCAATCTTAATATAAAATGCATTTTATAAATTAGATGATAAGTAGGAGCATGTATGTATACAGATGAAGATTTAAATATTGCTATAAAAGATGGAATATTTTCGCAAAATGATGTTAATGAATTTAGGAAATCTATTTCTCTATCAAAAGAATCATCATTACCTGATGAAGAAAACTTTAAATTAGTTGGTGGTTTTAACGATATTTTTGTAGTAATTGCTTGTATATTACTTTTATCCTCTTCTGTTTTTGTACTTTCTCCTATGAGTGAAAGTTTAGGATATATAAGTTTCATTTTAATATCTTGGGTTTTAGCTGAGTTTTTTGTTTTAAAAAGAAAGATGTCTCTTCCTGCTATTGTATTATTGATTTCTTTTGTAGGAGGAGTGTTCTCTTTTGTTTCTTCATATACAAGTGAGCTTGAGGAGTTCTATATAGGCGCAGCTGCTTCTACCTTTGCCGCTTATTTACATTGGATACGATTTAAAGTTCCTATTACAATAGCTGCTGGAACTATTAGTTTGATTGTTTTAATTATTTCAAGTATTGTATCAATTTTTCCAAGTAGCTTAGAATATATTCTTCTAATGGCTTTTATTTTTGGAATATCTGCCTTTTTATTTGCAATGTATTGGGACTCATCTGATACAAGTAGAACAACAAGAAAATCAGATGTCGCTTTTTGGTTACATTTAGTATCTGCTCCTTTGATAATTCATCCTTCTTTTTCATTTTTAGGTATTTACTCTGGTAATGACTCTTTCTTTTCTATGTTTTCAATTATTATTCTGTATGTATTAATGACTATCGTTTCAATTATAATTGATAGAAGAGCTTTTATGGTTTCTTCTTTAGTTTATGTTCTTTATGCTTTATCAAGTATTATTGAAACATATGGTGGAGTTGCTTATAGTTTTGCATTAACAGGTGTTTTTATGGGTGCTAGTTTATTAGTATTATCTGCATTTTGGCATAGAGTTAGAAAGTATTTACTTTCAAAACTTCCAAGTCAAATAAAATCTTATATTCCAAAAGTTAATTAACATTAAATTACACTTATTATTTGAAGGGGTGCGCCCCTCATCAAAAGCATCACATATTGAAGATATCCCTAGAAAACTTGGTATTACTGAACCTACTTTTTATCATGTTATTTCACATGGGAATTTAAAAAATGATATTTTTGATGAGCCTTGTGATTATGATTTCTTTTTATCTTTGTTGTTTATCGTTAAAATTATGACTAATCACTAGCATCTTTTAATAGAAACAAACAAAACTATCTTTAGCTATAAAGTACTTAAATTTTAACTACGCCAGATATTTTAATAAAAGATACAAAAGAGATTTTACAATCTTACTTCTATTCTATTTCTACCATTGTTTTTAGCATCATACAGAGCATTATCTGCTTTGACAAAAGCTTCATTAACTTCATCTGATTCTTTCATCTCAGCCAAACCAAAACTTGCAGTGATTTTTATTTCATCTTTTTTATAAGTACAATTCATTTCTTCAAGACCAGTTCTCATTCTTTCTACTATACTTTGTGCTTTTCTAAGATCAACATCAAATAACAAAATAGCAAACTCTTCGCCGCCATAACGACCAAATAGGTCAGAGCTTCGAAGTTTTATTTTAATTTTTTGAACACATTTTCTTAAAACTATATCTCCCGCATCATGGCCATAAGTATCATTGACATCTTTAAAATGGTCTAAATCAAACATAACTAAGGAGATTTTTTGATTAGTTATCCATGCTTCTTCTGTTTTACTTTTTAGTGCATCTATAAAACCACGGCGATTTAAGATACCAGTTAATGGATCCGTTATAGATTCCATTTTTAGTTTTCCTTGAGCTTCTTCAGTAAAACTTAAAAACGAGAAAACTCCAACAGCAACACTAAATGCAGGCCATACTGCTTGAGAAGTAATCTTTGTAATAGCGAAAATATCTGCAGATGATTCAAGTGCAACTGAACGTGAAATAAGAACTACACTCATAATTAAGAATACATAAATAAGAGTAGTATCAGAAGAGTTTCTATCTTTTTTAACTTTTAAAAAAAGATAACAAATAATCAAAAAAATTACAGGAATAAGGACACCACTTAAGTGCAAAACAGAGGTAAAGTCATTTTTATACGTTAAATAACTTTGAATACAAGAGTGTACAAGAAAACCACTGATGATAAAAAACCAAGGTACTTTTTTTTCACAACGCTTAAAACTAAAAATAACAATTCCCCAAATAAATATCAAAGATAAAACAGCAGAGACTATTTGTAAAAAAATACCTATTTCAAATGCATATAAAAACCAACTAAATGAAAATGCAAGAAATCCATAAGTTAAAAAGTGAATAGAAGCAGGTTTACCGTCTAAGTCTTCAATACGAGAGCCAGCCAAAGCTACTACTAGATTTAATAATCCCAAAGTAAGAAAATATATCTGTTCTGGTGTCATTCTGTTATGTCCTATTATTTTGATTCTTTTATTAGGTAATAATATTATCTAAATAACAGTTAAGTGCTAATTTTTATCATATAAATAAGAAAAAGGGTTTGAGGCTTATTCGTACTATTATCTGGAATGTTTGGGATTAGTTTTTCTTTTTTTCCTTATAAATAGTTTGATGAGAAGAAGAAATTGCGAAGATTTCTATAAATTAAGTCTTGTATTAAGCTAAATTTATATATAATCAGTTCCAAAATTAAAAAAAGTAGGGGATTATACAATGCCAGGTATTAAAGTAAAAGAACAAGAGTCTTTTGACGAAGCGTATAGAAGATTTAAGAAACAATGTGATAGAAATCTTATTGTTACTGAAACTAGAGCTAGACGATTTTTTGAACCAAACACAGAGATTAAGAAAAAACAGAAAATTAATGCTAAGAAGAAGATGCTTAAAAAACTTCATATGCTTAGAAAATACGAAGCTAGATTATAATATCTTTCTTAAATCAATAAAAAGGGACAGTTTTTTAACTGTCCCTTTTTTTTATCTAAAAATTCCTGGGACCGTACGCTTAGAAAAGGGGTAAGGCACCTTTTAGTAATTGGACAAATGAAGCAGAACTTTGGCTTAAAGATAATCCTGACTATAGATTACTTGATAAAAAATCAATAAATAATATTAGTAAGTTAGATATTACAAATACTTCCACGTATTAGTCATTGAAAGATATTCAAAAAGTATATTTTTTATAAAAATAATTGAGTAAACTGTCACAGGAATTCTGACCAGTTCTTTGTTGAATTTTTTGGTATATCTTTTCTCAAATTCATCCTTTTACTTATTATTATACTCTTTCATTATTTTGTTTAACACACCTTCTTTCTTCATATCTTTAAATACTGCATCTAATTTTGGAATCAAATCCCAATTTTTTTTATGTAAATAATGAAATAAAGGTACATCACTTAAAGGATTATTTAAGACTTTAATTCCTTCCAGGTTTAATCTTTTTACATAACTCAAGCCCGTTATTCTCTCTGCAATCACAATATCAATTCTCTCAAGATTTAACATTAAAAATACTTGTTTAATTTTAGAATAAGGGTATAATCTAGGAAATCCTTTCATATTTTGTTCTGCAATTTTCATTCCTCTGTTGAATCCCACTCGATATGGGCGTAAACTTTTAAAACCATCAATTTGTATATTTAATATTTTGGAAAAAGCAACATGTTGTGCATTAATAAAAGAAGTTGGTACCTTTAGTAAATTTGTATATACCTTGTTTACATTATCAATACGAAATATTTCTCCATCTACCTCCCCATTATTTGAGCTTAATAAAGCACGTTCTGCTGGTAAATACATGAACTTAACATTCATTCCAATACGTTTATATGCTTCTTTAATATAAATCTGTCCTATTTCTAATAAACCACCCTTTGCAAAAGTTGTGATAATATATGTTTTTCCTTCTGCTGAGGTACTTAAGAGTATAAATATTATAGGTAATATCACCCCTTTGATAATATTGCTTATAGATTGAGAAAATTTAACATAAATTTTGGAGAGAATACATAAGCGTTGATTTTTCAATAAAGCCCTTAATTAAGTTGATACTTTACTATATATCAATTATCCTTAATAATATAGTAATAAATCAGTATAAAAATGGAAAAAGGAGTCTGACCAAATTTAGTATTTAATTGATTTATTTTTATTCTTTTTTATAAAATATAGCCATGCTAAACTAAATACGCCTGTCACAAACAATGCCGCATAAATTGCGGGCATTGGATTATCTGTTTGGCTAATTGAACCTGCATAAGCAATAATACTAAGATAAGGAATTGTGCCTAAAGCCCAAAATAGTAAAAAACTTTTAAAAGGCATTTTGCAAGTACCTGCTAAACAAGCTGAAATTTCTGGCAGCATTGGTACTGCTCTTGACAATACTAATACTATTTTTCCATGTTTTAAAAAAAGTTCTTTCATCTCTTTTTTCTGTTCTTCATTTGAACTAAGTTTATTAAGAACTTTTTCACCATATTTTATTGAGAGAAAATATCCTATCATAGAAGCGGATAGTAGGCCTAAAAAGACATAAATAATAGCTAGTTTAAAACCTAAAAAATACCCAGCTAATAAAATAACAGTCATAGTAGGAATTGCAATAAACAGATCAATAATCAAAAGAAAAACAACTAATAATCCTAAAATATAAGAATTTTGGGTTTTAATAGTTTCAAATATATTTTTAATATCCTCTATTGTAAAAATTCCTGAAAATTTGAAGATTAGAAAACTGCTAAAAAATATACTAGCTAAGATGAAGATTGATTTAATTAATAATTTCATTGTTATACTTTAATTTTTATTGAATAATAGCTATATTAAGTTAACGAAATAAAAGGTGTTAGACACTAATTAGTAATTCAGATATTATTTATTTTAACTTTTATTAGAGAAACTTTTCATAAAATAAAACCTTACGATTATAATTTATACTACTCTTAATCAATTGATATCCTATTTTTTCGTAAATATGAATTGCTTTGTAATTATTATCTTAAACATCTAAAGTAATATGATTAATTTTCAATTCTTCAATACAGTACTTTTTTAATTCAATTAATGCATTTTGACCAAGACCTAAATGCTCTTAATCCAAGTACTAACTTTAGTACTATATCCTTCCTAAAATTAAAAAGTACAATACTTCTTTGAGTACTTACTTAGCTATACTCTTTCATAATTTATGTGAGCATCACTTAAGATAGAAAATACTCGCGAAGTCTTTTTAAGGAGAAAACAATCAATACTTTTTTAGAAGCATTAAACTGCATTACTGAAATACCAAGGAATGAGTTAGAATTATTAAAAAATATTTCTACAATAAAACATCTAAAAAAAGGTGATCTTTTTTTAAGGCAAGGTGAAAAATCATCTGAGTTGGCTTTTGTGATAAAGGGATTATTTAGACTTACGTATTTAAGTGAAGAGGGCAAAGAATTTACGAAAAGCTTTTTACTTGAAAATGATTTTTTAGTTTCATACAGTGCACTAATAGAAAATAGAGAATCCTATTTTTCAATTGAGGCATTAGAAAATTCAGAAATAGTTGTTATTGATTATCACTTGTGGAAAGAGTTGTTTGAAGATAAAATTTGTTGGCACAAGTTGTTAATTACTATTTTAGAAAAAGCATTTTGTAAAAAAGAAAAAAGAGAAAGAGAATTCTTGCTTTACAATGCTAAAGAAAGGTATGAGTCTTTTTTGAACGCTTATCCCAATCTTGAAAATAGAATCAGACAACATGTCATAGCCTCTTATTTAGGTATTACCCCTGTAGCACTTAGCCGCTTGAAAAACAAAAATTATTAACCTAGTTTAATGAAATAACTTTTTATATCAAGTATTATCTTCATTAAAACAGATCTAGGAGTTTTAATGGAAAATCAAACTGTGCTAATCACTGGTGGTACATCTGGTATTGGTTATGAAATCGTAAAATTACTGCAGCAAAATAATACCTTAATAATTATCTCAAAAGATGCGATTAAATTAGAGAAGTTATCAAAACAGTATGTAAATATTGTGACCTATCATGCTGACCTATCAAATATTGAAGAAATACAAAGCACTGCAAATACTATTATAAAAGATTATAAAACAATCAATGTTCTTATTAATAATGCAGGGGTTCAATATATTCCAACATTTTTAGATGATGACTTTAAGTATGAAAATATAGCTAAAGAAATAAATACTAATTTTACCAGTGTATGTAGTTTGACTTATAAACTATTACCTCTTTTACTTAATAGTTCAAAAGCTAGTATTTTGAATGTTAATTCAGGATTGGCACTAACGCCCAAAACGTCATCTGCAATCTATTGTGCTACAAAAGGTGCCTTAAATATTTTTACACAAGCACTTAGATATCAACTTGAAAAAAGCAATATAAGTGTTCATCAAGTATTTTTAGAGTTGGTTGATACCAAAATGTCAAAAGGCAGAGGAAAAAATAAAATATCTCCTACCAATGCTGCAAAAAAAATATTGTATGGGCTTGAACATAATATTTTGGATCATTATATAGGAAAGGTAAAACTTTTAAGATTTCTGCTTAGATTCTTTCCTTCTCTTGGCAAGAAAATAATGAAAAAATATTAAGTGCAAGAAAAAAATAATGAAAAATAAATTTATAATATGGAGTATGATTATGAGTATAGTTAGTCTAAATGGGACAGAGTTAAATATAAGGGTAGATAATATTGATACAAAAAAAGGTGGAAACCTTTCTGTCTATATTTTTGGAAAAAATGGATACCCAAAAGTACACAAAGATGCGCTTCTTCATCAAATAATAAAAGTTGAAAAAAACAGTGAGAACTTTATATTTGAGATAGAAAATAATATAAAAGACTTGTCAATAAAAGTACATCATGATGAAAACAGTGATGGTAAAGTTAGTAAGAATTGGACAGGGATTTATCCTAAAGAGGGATTGGGATTTTCAAAAAAACAAGAAGTTGTTATGTTTGGTCCACCAAACTACGAAGACTCTAAATTAACACTTGAAGAATTTCGAGAAAAAATAAATATATCATTAATCTATCCCTAAGGAAATCTGATGAAAGAGTTACTAAGAGTTTTTTTAATAATATCATCTGTTTTTGCCATAAGTTTTATAATAATTAAAGTTACAGGCATTTTAACACTAGAAGATATAAAAGAATATTTACAAGCAGCAAAAAATATATCACCACTTTATGTTGGCGTGCTGGTTTCTCTTTTGTTATTTGCTGATTTATTTATAGCAGTACCGACATTAAGCATTATTATTTTGTCTGGATACTTTTTAGGCTTTGCACTTGGAGCAGTATTTTCAATAATAGGAGTGTTTTTAGCAGGTTTTACTGGGTATATTCTAAGTAGGTATTATGGAGAGAATATTTTGCATTTTTTAATCAAAGATGAGAATAAACGACTTGAGCTTATAAGAACTTTTAATAAACATGGTTTTGTAATGATACTACTTTCTCGTGCTATGCCAATCCTTCCTGAGACTAGTGCTTGCCTTTCTGGAATGACTGTTATGCCTTTTAAGAAGTTTGCACTTGCATGGAGTTTAAGTTCTATTCCTTATGCTCTTCTT
>Ga0105359_10003204_pt1 | contig 13429 bp, 24 predicted proteins | sample GOMGulsemesocosm_6_FD_83659 | JGI IMG/M metagenome (GOLD analysis project Ga0105359, IMG submission 83659) | Methane-oxidizing microbial communities from mesocosms in the Gulf of Mexico - GOM8C Gulf of Mexico | ecosystem: Environmental > Aquatic > Marine > Cold seeps | place: Gulf of Mexico... | reverse complement strand
ATCTGCTTCTGCATTGTTTTCATTGGCATCGAGTATATAATTGCCGATAAACTCATTGTTTCGCATCATAAGTAAGAGTGCTAAAACACTGTAGTTATTCGATGAAATTAATTTTTCCATGGTTATGTCCTTTAAGTTTTGTTTGCTCTAAAAAGCTTTATAGAGTTTCTATAAGTACGCTCATATATCGGTTAATAGTCTCTTCGATAGTTGTTCTTTTCTTGCCACAATTGAAGCGCCTTTGCTCGACTGGTGTGTCTTTGAATATAAGTAAAGCCGCACGTATTGGTTGTGTGCTCAATAACGTGTGGGAACTTTTGATCATCTTTGCACTCTTCGCAATCATCATTTATGCAAATTGGTTCTGTTTCACAGGGATCTAAGTAATACAGAGGATGTTCTCCGCAGTTGAAGCATCTGTGAGTTTTAACGACTTTTTTTATAACTTCAGGCATAGGTGTTCCAGCGGGGGTTTGTTTCGAATTATATTAATGAATTATATGTAGATGTAAAGGTTGTTATGTTCTTCGTTTGTTTGTGTAGATAAAGCATATTTATGATTTTAAGTTATGGAAGATTAATTTTGATTTCGTTTATGGAGTTTCTGGGATTGTTGGGGTCTGGCATTTATTTTTTCTCATATTATTTGTTAAATGCGGAAAAAATCAAGGGCAATGGATTCGTTTATATTGGTATGAACCTTGTTGCGTCTATATTGGTGATAATCTCACTTTGTGAGCAATGGAATTTGCCGAGTTTTATAACTAATTCAGGTTGGGCTCTAATATCTCTTTATGGCATGAGTAAGGTTTATATTAGAAACAAAAGGAACGGTGTGATAGATGATAAGTAGTCTAATTAGTGTTGGTTTGATGTGTGGTGTGTTTGGTGGCTTCATCTATCTTTGCGGATGGTTAATGACGACAGAGCTAATGTTCTTTAAATGAGTAGAGCGATTACCGCTTGTTGTTCGTATTTACAAAAACGAATATGAGCATGATTGAAGATAATTAAGGAAGTGGAATGATTGAGAACGATAATTTATTTAAAGCGTTAGTGAGTTTTCTGGTGGCTATATTGTTTATTGTGTTAGCTGTGAATTCCTTTTCCACAGGTGGACTTGTCTTATTTAAAGTGTTGTTTGTTTTGATTGCGCTAGTATATACGCTTTTCACTTTGGCCTACGCCGCATATTACACGAATGATCATTTTAGAGCACAAACAGGTGAGGTGGGTTAGTTTTTCATTGGACTAAACTTCTCAAAGCAACTTTTTAAGTTGCTTTTTTATTGCTTTGAAATTAGCATATAGAGCTTACACCAGTAGTAGGTGTCTATTCATTATCCGTTTCAAGTTCATATGTATGATTTACATGGTCATTAATTGACTTAATGAAAGGAATTAATATGGATAGCTTAACAACAGCACTTTTTGTAATAAGCGTAACCATCTTTGTACTAGTGGGTTTGCTTGTATTTATAAGCAAGACCAAAGGTGCTCAGCGAAAGAAAGTAGATAAATTCATAGTAGCGATTGTATCGGTTTCTTTATTGTTTATAGCATTTGCTTGTTTATATTCAGGTAGTTTGTTCGCATGGTTGGTTTTTGGTACAGGCGGCATTATGTTTTGGCGGTTAAGGCATGTTATTGATAACAGAGATACTGCCACTTACAGTTTATAGAAAATTTAAAACAGGAAATAGATGAATATAGTAGTAGCGATAGCGCTTATATTTTTAATTGGGTTTATAATTTTCACTATATGGGTAGATAAAACTAAAGAGGATGAGCGTCAAGCTCTTCAATACATGGCGCGTTATATGTTATGTGTATGTTTGTTCTTTTGTTTTTGCGTGCTTTCTTATTCTGGTTTTCCTATTATGTCTGGTCTTTCGGTATTAAGTGTAATATTGATATCTCCTGCAAGAATGGTGAATAAATAATCAGCTTTGTAGATTTAAGCGATAAGTTCTCATTTTGAGGGCTTTTTTTTTGCCCATTTGTTTTTATTGACCTACTGGGAGCCTAAGTATAATTAACGGTGTAAAGTAATTAATTGATGGTGAGTGGTTTGGAATTAAGTGAAATGGAATTGAAAGTGGACGAACAAGGAAGGGAAGTCCTTACTCCTTTAGATATTGTGTCACTGGCGAGGACGGAGTCTGATGTATCGGTATTGGAAGAGTATTGTGATAGCGAATTAGGAGGGATTCATCGCTCGCTGATTGACAATCCCAATATATCACCAGCACTATTGCATAAAGTAGCGCAAAAATGTGATTGGTTGATTAGGCGTGAGATATTATCTAGACCTGACATCTCACTTGAAACGTTTACGATGTTATTAGATGATCCTTACTTTCATGTAAGGCAAGGTGCTGCAATCAATCAGAAACACGACACTTTTTTTAAAGATGGTAGATGGTTTTTAAAAGAAGAATAGATTGGATTTGCTTGTGATTACTATATGGCCTGTATTTTATGCGGGTTTTTTTGCGCCTGTTTTTTGATTGATGATGCAGTTATTGTGAACGAATGGTTAGAGTGAGTATATCCTTGCACAGTTTCGTTATGTGAAATTCTATTTAGAAGTAATATTTTAAAAGGATTTTTATGTCAAAAGCAAAATTAATTATAGTTCGCTGTGCTTCGTTGAGAGATGTGGATGTGTTGAGCGCAAAAGTCTCACGAAAGAGTGGTATTTCACTGTATCGGACAGGTATGTCTAATGATGTGGCTATGTGGGCGTTTAAAGCGGGTACTCAGGAGTTTGTTAATTACAGGGCGCTATTGCAGCTAAATTCAATAACGAATTTATTATTATCCGGAAGTTCTTTGGTAGTTCCTGTTTTTAGTAATGGTTTAGCTTGTTCTGATAAATTTATATTAGATTTAACTTCACGAGTAAAGCTTGAAGATATAGATATTGAAACGGTTGGAGAATTTTAAAAAGCATCTAAGATTTTGGATGTTTTTTTTATTTGTAATATCATGGGTAATCTTTCGCCATGTGCGCGGTAACAGTTTAAGACAATAATTAAGGTAAGTAGATATGAGCGGTAGAGTGCATCGTCCTGAAGGTTGGAAAATAATAAAGATAACGCCGGAAGGTAAACCTTCTTTTTTTAAAGTATTTGGTTCATGGCGCGGAGGTTTTGCTGATGGCGATAGTTGGCGCATGTCATCAGGTGCTGATTCAATGGATACTATTGAAGAAAAAGATGAGGAATTAACCTGGCCTCAATCATCCGGTTCAACTTATGTTTTTTATAAAGGGGGGCAAGATAGGTTGGGTCACTATTGTGAAGGTGTTTTAAAAGCTGTTATCGAGAACGGTGAGAAGCAAAATTGTGTTGTTGAAGTCGTCGAATACAAATAAGAGAGTGGTGCTGTGAAAAGAGCTAATTTTAATACATTAATCGCCTTTCAGGATGACGGCATCTGTGGTGATGTTTGGGCAAACTATATTTTCTCGTATGTGAACAATTACAATCCTCGTAAAGTATTGGTCTTGATTGAGAAAGATGACTTCGATTTAGTTGGCTCAGGAGATGGGCTTCATTATATTAAAGAGTTTCCTTTTTATGGTCACAAATTTGTCGACGTTCAAGTAGTCCCAGGTAAGTCGATTGATAGTGCCATCGAAATTATAGAGTCCTCTGATTCAGATGTCGTGTTTTGGAATATATCACTAACAGAGTTGGATGGTGCTACGTCTGAGAAGATGGAGATATTAGGCGCTCTAGGTAAACAGCAATACTTTGTTTACTATGCTTGTGATTCATCAATGAGGCATCCTGATACTTACGGGCGGGGTGTTGGAATAGAGCCTGCTAAGGATAGGGAGTTCTATAGGTCTCTTAACATTAGGCGGCATGAAGGCTGGGCTTTAAAAAAAGATAACCTTTTGTTTGAGCTAGACTTTCATCTTGATAAGCATTTCTCACGTATTGGGTGGTTTGTGTATACTGAGGATGAAGTGTCTTTAATCCCGCCTAATTTCTTATTTCCCTGGAGGCTTAATAGTGGGATTCAGGATCAAAAATACTTAGTAATAGAGCAAGAGAAGCAGCAATTAAAAAAGCTTCAAGACAAGGCTGATGGTGTTAAGCAAAAGTATTATATTCCTCGATTTTATTTTCTTTTATTGCCGTTAGTGTTTTGGTGGATTAATACTATGTTTTTTAGCTGATTCATTTTAAAAGAAAAGCGACTTAGGAAGCCTAAATCGCTAAAGTGAGAGAGCTAGTCTATAGTAAGGCCGAGCTCTTTTAATTTCGCTTCCAACTTATCTACTTGGTCTTCATCATAAATATCAATGAAGTCATCAAAGCTTGCGTCAATGTTCGGAATAACCTTAGCCATTCCAGAATTAGTATCAACTGCGACCCCTTCAGGAGTTTTAGCATATAATCCTAATCCAAACATTTCTGTAAAGCCGTGTTTCTCTAAAACCTTTTCTAATGCTGTTAAGTTTCTATCGCTCATAATATTGTCCTATTAATTAATTGTTAGTAGCAACTATAATTAGGAACGACTAAAGGTTAGTCAGTTCGGGAGATGTATTTAAGTGCATTTTGTACATCAATAAACATCATGATAGGCATATCACTAAAAAAATCAACTTTAAACTTAGATAGTTCTTCAATGGAGTATGAGGTTATAGTTGAGTGCTTGTAACCTATCTCATTAGACGTTGTACTGTTGAACTCGTTATTTGCCTCATCAGTATCAACTTTCCACTTATTTACTTGCTCTAGGCTTATTAGCGCTTCCCATATAACATCTTGGGAATTAGGGTTTTGAACGGTGCGAATGCTCGTGGTTTTTTTAGCGTAAATTTTAGCTTCACTCATGTGGTGAATTCCCCTCTATTGATGTGTGTGCTGGTTATAAACAAATAGCTTTCTTGCTTTATGGGTTTGCAATATGTTTTCACCGAGTAAATTGTTTTTCTTTAGCTTTACAAATGTTTCTCTTGATATGTATGCAAGTGGTTTTTGTCCGTCTCCGTCATTAATGAGCGATATATATAAAGCGGAGTCTCCCCATCCCATATCCCAAAACACTTCAGGCTTATCTAATTTATCCAGTATTTTAATGGCTTGTTCATAGTTGTGCACCACGCCTTTTAGGAGTCGATAATAAAGCCAATCTCCAAACGATTGGGTATTTGTAATTTTATCGGCAAAGGTCTTGTTTGAAAGCTCTCCGAAGGTTTCTGAGAAAGTTTTGATGTCGGCTTTTATTGGGAGCGCTTTAAGTAGGGATGCAAACTTTTGAAATCCGAAATTAGCTGCGATGGTTTCTTTAAGTTTGTGGTGTTTTGTTTTGATGTGGCTGTAGCCAAGAATAGTTTTAGTATCTTCTACGATGGCGTCTAACTCACATTTGTCTTCAATAATTATAAACATAATATTCCTTAACTGCGGTCTTCTTTATCGCAATTAAAAAGGTAAGAATATTACGTTAATTGCAAAATGTATTAAGGAGTAGAGTGAAGACGCTCAGGCTACCAGCCTGCTAACCTTAGCTAGCCGACTGATATTATATGAGATAATTTTAAAAATCAAGACTGTTGATGTTTAAGGCGTTACTTGATTGGAATGACATGCTTTAGATTTTCTGATTTGATTTTCTTCCGTTTTAAAAATGCTGTTAGTGCTAAAGGCCAAAAAATAAAACCCATCAGTGCAATCAGGAGATTGCCCCCAACGTTATCAAAAGGACTGTCTGGTGTTTTTTCTTTCAGTTTGTCGTAAGACATAAGTGACAGAAGTGTCACTACGAAACTTGCCCAATAATATGCTTGGTATGCTGTTGATGTTGTGAATTCTAGTTGTTCCATTATTATTCGCCTATAAAGCAAAGGACTTTCTTTAGCTCGTCGCATTGGCATTCTGAAATGTTGGCGAAGGGTTTGATTAAGGCGTTGCATTCTGCCTCTAATTGCATGTCAGCCCCAATCATTGCGAACTCTCTAATGGAGATTAATAGTTTCATGCGAAAGTATGGTCTTTCGTTGTTCTTATAGCCTAGCAGAGTAAGAGCCTGCTCTAATTCACTTTTATCGCTCATGTTTTTTCTCTTTAATGCCTTTGTGGAGTAGGATTATTTATTCCTATTTTTTATATAGCTGACCTACTATAATTCACGTAAATCGTTTGATAAGAAACTTTCTCAATAGCATCAATGCCTTGCAAGGTAAAAAGCGACCTTGAATATGACACAACTCTTTAATCCTTCCATCAATCATTATGGTGGGATAACTGTAATAATTTTTTAATGGAGGTGTGAATTTAATAGCCATTACGTTTGCTTTTCCATCTCTTCAAACATTTTGGCTTTTGTGATGGTTTGCATTTCAGAAATCAAATACCGGACAATAACTTCGTTAATAGGCAAATCATCTCCTTGAAAGCCAGTGAGTCTTCCTTTCCATCGGTTGCTTGGGAGAAGTTCTGATAAAACCTTAGCTAAGTTGATATCTTTTAAGTGTTGAATGATGGGGCTTAATATTTCTACTAGCGCATCCAGTGATTTTTCAATGGTTGTGTCCGCATAGTTTTTGGCGAAAATGCTCAAAACATTGTCAAAAGGTTTATGTGATTTGCTTGCCATAATGAATTCGACGGAAAGTTTGTCAAGTTTGTAATTGTTTTCTTGGGGCATTTATAGTTGCTCATTAATTGCTAATTGTTTAAAAGCGTCCAGCACCTTCGGTTTTGCTTTCGGCAAGTATTTCTTTTTCGAGTTCATCAGCAGCTATCTTCGCTTTATTTGCTTTGAGCGCTGTTAAGTCGCTTATTCCTGTGACTTTCTGCGAAACAAACACTTCTTCCTCTTCGCTTGATATGAATAAGTCCGAGACATTGCCTTCTTCAACCAGTGTTTTTAGATCTTCTTGGCATTCTTCATTAGGCACTTTAAGAATGTATATTCTCTCGACGGTCTGAGTGACTAACGTTTTTATTTGAATTTCTTTGAACGCATCCATATATTATCCTTAAAATGTGTGTCGTTATGCATTATACATTAATGAAAAAATCACACATTACAAGAATTATATTGTAGCGCTATATGCTTATTGTTGGGTAGTCTGGAACGGGAAAGCGCATCTCTCTAAAATAATCTCTGATGGCTTCATGGTCATCTTTGTTGATGATCCATTTTTGGTACGTTTGCCCACAATCTTGTAAGTGAAATCCTAGGTGTGAGTGTTCATGCTTTGTCATTTCGATACCCACCTTATCTCTGTCTATCAGTGTATGACAAAACTTAGTTTTCGTTTGTATCATGATATCAGGGCGTTTAAAGGTGAGATCTATATCAAGGTTAACCTTACCGTTGGTTATACAGTTAATTTGTGCATCAGAGTCTGATACAAGCACTTCTTTTAACGGTTGGGGTTTTATTCCGGCCACCGCTAAGAAGTCTGCCAGGAGGGGCGCTTGATTGGTATTTATAAACCACCGTTGGATAATAGTTTGATGGTTGTCGCTCCTACATTCGAACACGGCTTTATCATTGAAGATGGTGACACTAAAGACAGAGGTATTTAGGTCAAACTGTCCGCTTATAAAATCGCTATGAATGAATAATAGGTGATTATCATACAATGACAACTGGATGACATGTTCGCTATTACTCAGTGATAGTGAACATGTATTAGTTGTTCCCGAATTAGTTCTTTCTCTCATGTGATGTTATGCCACTTTTTTGTATATATTAATAAGGTTTTTTTGTAATTCAGATTTGTACTGTGATTTGATAATAGATAAAACAGTGCCGTTCTTGTCAACGCCAAGTTGTTCGCAGCCAAAAGCGAAAACTTCTTCAAAGGCGGTATCGAATCCAAATTTATCTAAGCTGCGAGACATAGTAGGGTAGTTGGCTTTATTGAATCTTATGTGCGGATTCAACCCTTTTGGCTCTATATAAACATCAATCCCTGTAAACTTGTTGTTTTTATGAAAGATTCCAGCAATTGAATTAAATTTACTTTCCATCGCTTCGGGGCTGAACTTCAAGCACAGTGATTGGTAATCCTTTTCGAGGATTTTTATTAGCTTGGCTTTGTTTGAGGATACTTCCTCTTCACTATATTTAGTGGGGACGGTAGAGAGGAATTGTTCAAAGGAATCATTTACAGCTTCTTCAATGGTTCTATCCTTAAGTCCAAGAGTCTTGGATAGTAGGTTTTTATTGACACTTAACGTGACGCTATTTTTGCTTGTTGGCTCGTTGATGCGGAAATATTTTGGTTGATTGTTCTTCTTAAATAGGACGCTTTCAAGAGATATAGTCATTACTGGTTTGCATGGGGCAACAAAGCTACCCTTTAACTTTTTATAGCTGGCAGTAAGTGTGTCTACGTAATACTGGCGTAATTTTGTATAGGAAAAAGTGTTCTTTCTTCGAGGCAATATAGCTACACCAGTTTTGTTTTTAAGCAGTATAGGTAGAAGTATCTCTACTGATTCTTTTATGCTTGATTTGCTTAATGAAATGGCTTGGTTAGCGCCTGAGATTTGCATAACAACCCGCCAGTTACTTTTTTTATTTGGGGCACCTATCGTAAGATGCATCATTATACCGGATTTATTCTGAAAATCACATAATTGGAAGTAGGGCGCGTTTGTCATAGGTTTTCCTGAAAGTAATGCTGTTGGATGCTACTAAAGATAATGATATTAAATCTAAAGTCAATAAAAAAGCAGCCAAGGGCTGCTTTAAGTGGTTTGCTAGTTAGGTATGCTCGACAGTATTGTTTTCTTCTTCGAAATACTCGCGTATATCTTTTAAGTTATAATCTTTGCCGATAACAAGTTGAAGTTCTGCGGTTCCTTCAAATTCAGGAATGTGAGCTTGAATAATTCGAAAGACAAGCCCTTCATATTCAGTAATGAACACATCAAGGCCATTGTATTCTCGAATAATCTTAAGTCCTTTGCACTCATTAATATTGCTAATAATGGTGATATCAGTATCTTTATAGATGTCATCTCGAAACTCTTCGAATAATCCAATTTTTACGGAAGATTCTGAACGAAATAATTCAGCTATAAGGTAGTTAAAATAAGGTGCTTCAAATTCTTCTTGAGGCGCGATATTTGCATCTGCATTCTTCATGCTTGTAAGCCAATTTAAATCTAAATGCTGTTTAGCATCTTTATACCATTCAATAAGTTTGCTTTCGCGAAGTGCTTCTGCGCAATCATGATAGGTTTGTGAATCTCCACGCGGATCTGATTTAAAAAACAACCAATAACCAACAATGTTCTGCATTAATTTTGTGCTAGCCATGAGGCCTCCAATGTATTTAAGTTAAATTTTGTCCTGTTCACAGTTAAGAAGGAACAATAATGGGGGACTCGGCTGCTATTCGGTTGTTAGTGTAAAGATCGAATGGAACTGGATGCTCATGTATTTCGAAGATACTTCTTCGGTAGTAGTTATGGATTATAAGGGTAATGAGTCTCGGGGTCTATCTTTGGGTTTTGAAAAAAGGTAACATTGCGAATTATGTGTCTTGAGTTGAGGTTTACTTGTGGTAATTGGTTATGCTGTTGTTGGCGGAAAAAAGGTTGAGTGCGTGGATTTTAAATTTCATATGAACCGCATAAACAAGGTGATCAAAAGCTCCCATATTAAAATTAAGGCGGTAGACGGTAACTGGTTAATTGCGGATGAAAGAGAGGTTAATATCTATGCTTAAAAATAATGTTGATGATACAATAACGTTAGCTGAAGTTGTTAGTAATGATGTAGAAAAAGCAAGGCTTCGCATTGGCTCTATTAATGTAAAAATGATGGCATGGTTTGTTGTTTTATTGTTTTTAACTTATATCGTACAGGAAGTTCACCCTTTACTTAAAGGAGGTGGTTTGTTTTATCTTTATTTTGCGGAGGGACTTCTTTGTTACATGGCGTTCACTGCATTGTGGAATTATTTTAAAGAGAAGTCGAGCAGGAAAGTGACGTTGATGTTGGACTTAAAACATTTGGTTAGTTTATTAACTTTAACAGATGGCGTGATTAATTCGGCTGATAAAGAAGGGTATTCTGACATTCAAATAATTGTTTTTAAAATGCGAATGAGTCGGATATCTTTCTCATGATGTTTTGCATTTTAAAAACACGTAATCCACCTACCTGGATGGATTACGTGTTTTAAAGCGTGAATTTTATGCCGCTTGTTGATTGATAACCGAGAGCAGTTTGTTGGTGAACAATGAATAAATAGTAGTAAACAATCCTGCTCTATCACATTGCATCTCTATAGCGATGTTGGCTGATTCCAAATCACCTCTAGCTTCAAATTTAAAGTGCTCTACTTTGGTCTTGATGTTGGCTGAATGCTTTTTACATTTTTCAGCAAACTCAAGCATTTCACTTATTGAGCTAAATTCAACATGTTCAATTTTCAACACGTAGCATTCTTGTTTGTGGTGGTAGTTAATATGCACCCATGTTTTATGTAGTCCGGTTGTTTTAAAGACTTGCTTATACATAATGCAGTAATCTCGCTCAGCAAGCTTCATAGATGCTGGCATGAGGAGTTTTGCTTCTACTTCGATTAAGTCCTGTTTAAGTTGCATTTGGCGCTTGAAATTTCCATCTAGGCTGGTGAGAGAGGAAAGTAGCCATTGTCCTACGCGGTGGTTATTCTTCATAACGCTATTACGCTTAGTGGTTGCTTTATCAATGCTCTGGTGGTCTTTGGTTAGATAAACCGTAACATTGTCTTGTGATGGGTTCTCTAATCCGGTGACCTTAACAACTAGCGGCTCATAGTTTTTAAAAACGAGGGTGTTGCTTTCAATGGTGGCGTCAAAGCCTTCTTTGGCTAGCTTTATCTTAAGTTGCTCTAATAATGTAGGCAGAATGCTCATGCTTGTCCTTTTTGGTAGTTATGTCTGAGTTTAAAATTATATTAATGATAAAGCACATTAAGTCAACGGTAAGTCTTATATTTGGTTGGCCTTTACAATTTTAAAAAAATCATTAAAGTATCTAGCATGAAATAAAATAAGGTTGGTGAAGTCATGGAGTATTCAAGTGAGGGTGTATTAGCTCTTGTGAAGAAGGCGCATTGCACTGAAAGCAAAGCTAAGATGTATTTGCTCGACAAGGTTGGCGTTGACAGGCAAGAAATAGCGAGTAGTTTTGGTTATGATATTAATACAGTAGATGGTTATATCCGTCAAGTTGAATGCTCTTTAAATGGTGAGCCGTTCTGTATGCTTGACCATTACTCCAATTCGTTTGGGTAGGTCGGGTTATGTCAAAAAAACTAGATGATTATGAGTTGCAAATAGTTCAGTGGCACGATGAATATGATGGCGATAAGCCATTGCACGAGTTTCTTGGTTTGTCATGGGATGAATATAAGTTACTGGTTGAAGAAGTAACAGTGAAAGGGGGAGTTAATATGGTAGAAGAAATAGTAGAACATCCTAAGTTGAACGAAATTACAATTCCTGAAGGTTGGGAGCGATTAACCTCAGGAGATGCAATGGATGGGGATATGATATTAGTCAACCCAAGCTTTGAATTTATGCCGTGGGTGAAAAATGATGGTGTTGATGTCGTTAATAAGCGCGGTGGTTCAGCGTGGATGGATGGTCATGAAGGTTTAGTGGCATATAAGCCCGTTGTTATTAGAAAGACAATGACTAGCGAGGAATTATTTGTAGTGACTATTAATAATAAATTGCCTGATTATATTAAAGTCACCCAAAGCACTGAAGGCGTATGCGCTAAAGATACGTCTCTTTTTGACATATCGCTATCAACGGACGGGTTCCTTCGTAATGATGTATTTAAGCCTGCTAAGGCGCTTGTAACTCTAATTGAAGGCACCTGTTTAGAAATATTTAACATTGAGCCAGGATTTAATATTACACAGACGGTTTTCTGGATACAAAAAGCCGACTAGTTTGTTCAATTAATTATTGGTTATTTTAAAAGGCGATATTATGTATAGCCTTTTTTGCTTGGTAGGATTCCGTAAAGGGATTTTTAAAATACCTATATTGCATAGTTGCCGTGCTATGAGCGTTTTTATAGTGGCGTAATGTAAAAGTGCATTGCAATAACAATCTAGGGCAAAAATATGAACGTAGTATTATTAGAACAAATCCAAGCTTTAGCGATTACGGCCACTGTGGATTTTTCAAAGAGTTTAATTGAGTTTGAATTAAGCGGTGAAAAAACAACTGATAGTATTTGGTGGTTTGAGCGTGATAGTGAAGGTTGGGGCTGCGCTACTTTGGGTGGTCAAGAGTTTGGTTATGAATTTAGCTCTGAAGAAGAAGATGAAAGTAAAATGCACCTTGTTCTTTGTAGTATGATTGATAACAAAGATGGCACTACTAGCTATGATGCTAGTCATATGAAGGAAATTGAATTTAAAGAAATCGGAAGTTACAAGAAAAAGAGACTGATTCTTTTATGTGATGGCAATGGTGAATGGGATGATATTGTGACGCCTGAGTTGGCACAGCTTTACGACTTAGAATATCGCAAGGACACATTCTCTCCGCTTACTGAACGTGAAGAAAGTTTCATGTTTTATGGTAAAGGAATGTCGTTAGCTAATGAAGGATGGTCTCGCCTTCCTCGTATGTATCTAAAGAATGGTGTGAAGTGTATTAATATTTCAGACGATGATACTTACTTTAAAGAAGAAGACGCAGATCGCCTTGAAGGTTTTAATAAAAACTTTAAAAATGCTAAAGCAATCTTTTCGGAGATCGCACAAGCATTCGGTGTTGAGTTATCTTTTGATGACAAGACAAAGCATGAATACTGGGCAGATATTTACATTCCAGTTTCAGTTTTTGACTTTATTAAAACTGCAAAAGAGTTGCAAGAGTATTTTGTAGAGCGCAAGTATCTTACTTGTTCTTATGCAGAGAAATACAAAGCGCTTAATGTATAATTGATCGCTATATATACTAACCTTGCTCCGGCAAGGTTTTTTTTGTAGTTTTTTCCGATAAAGGGTGTGCGATGCCATTGTTCATTCGAAGTGCAAATATTGATGCGCCCGACAATAAGAACTCTCAATAAATGGTAATTTATTGGAAGAATACCTCCTCTCCCAAATAAAAGCCGAGCTTTTAAATGGCCTAGTTATTTGGTGGCTATGCTGGCGCGGAGAGAAAGGAAAAACAGCAATCAACCTACAAAACTATATTAATGATTATAAGACGGATCGCAATCATTTCCTCTATAAGAAATAATAAGTTGTCTGGCATGGTCTGTTTTAAAAATATTGGTAATTTTTTGCTTGGTTTGAATATCCAAGTCTTTATATGCAAAGTGCCTTTCATCATTAGGTAGTTTTCTGTTGAACTTTTCAACAACCAATAATCTGGCGCGGCAAAGCGCATCTAGTATATCTTCTTCGTAATAGTCTGGT
>Ga0105359_10003200_pt1 | contig 13438 bp, 11 predicted proteins | sample GOMGulsemesocosm_6_FD_83659 | JGI IMG/M metagenome (GOLD analysis project Ga0105359, IMG submission 83659) | Methane-oxidizing microbial communities from mesocosms in the Gulf of Mexico - GOM8C Gulf of Mexico | ecosystem: Environmental > Aquatic > Marine > Cold seeps | place: Gulf of Mexico... | reverse complement strand
TTAGCTGAGAGCATAACATTATGATGATTTTCTTTATTACCTTTGGTTTCTTCCTTGTTGTTGGCGCAGCCATGGCAGTAGGTTACATTTTTCAAAATAGAACGCTAGCAGGTAGCTGTGGCGGCTTAGCAAGTGTAGGTATTGATAAGGAATGTAACTGTGACAATCCTTGTGAAAAGCGTCAAGAGCGTGAGAAAAAAGCCGCCCTTGAAGATAACTTGAAGAACAAAATTGACGTTACAAACTTATAAGTCGAAATTTAGTTAAAGCTTATTACTTTATATAAATAATGCTATAAACTGCAGCCGTAAAAAAAGGATAATGAAGTCACTTCATTATCCTTTTTTATTACGCATTCATTGAGTAAAAGGCTTATCTCAAGAAGTTATTAATCTTAGTAACTATGCCTGTGGCATCTAGCCCTAATTCCTGATGAACTTCTTCTTGGGTGCCGTGCTTAACAAAATGGTTTTGAACACCAATGTTAAGTATTTTCACTGCCTTGCCCTGGACAAGTAAATATTCATTCACTCCTGAGCCAGCACCACCGGCGATAGCGTTATCTTCAACTGTTACAAGTACATCATGACTGGCATTTAGCGTATCGATAAGTGTTTCATCAAGTGGCTTAACGAAACGCATATCAACAAGTGTCGCATTTAATTCAGTCGCTGCTTTTTGTGCTTCAGCTAACATAGTACCAAAACTTAAGATGGCAACCTTTTGTCCTTGCTGTATCACTTGCGCTTTACCTAACTCAATTGTTTCATCAACACTTGGCAGCGTCTCACCTGTGCCATTGCCACGAGGGTAACGGACAATACTCGGCCCATTATGTTGGAAGCCAGTATTAAGCATTAGCTGACATTCACGCTCATTTGAAGGAGCCATAATCACTGTATTTGGAATGCAGCGCATAAAGCTTAAATCAAATACACCTTGGTGAGTTGCGCCATCCGCGCCAACTATACCAGCACGATCAACAGCAAACATCACAGGTAAGTTTTGAATAGCGACATCGTGAATGTATTGGTCATAGCCACGTTGTAAAAAGCTAGAATATATAGCGACTACAGGCTTTTGACCGCCAATAGCAAGACCCGCAGCGTAAGTTACAGCATGTTGTTCAGCAATAGCTACATCAAAGTATTGCTCAGGAAAACGTTGACTAAACTCAACCATACCAGAGCCTTCGGCCATAGCAGGAGTTACAGCTACTAATTTCTTATCAACTTCTGCAGTCTTACATAGCCAATCACCAAAAATTTTAGAATAACTAGGTAAACTAGGTTTTGCTTTAGGCAAGTTAGTGTCTGCTGGATTGAACTTAGGCACGGCATGATACTTAATAGGATCTTGCTCTGCAGCTTGATAGCCTTTACCTTTTTTAGTAGCAATGTGTAGTAATTGTGGACCTTTCAGGTTACGCATATTACTGATGGTATCAACTAAACCACTGACATCATGGCCATCAATTGGGCCAATATAGTTAAAACCTAATTCTTCAAAGAAAGTACTTGGTACAACCATGCCTTTAAGGTGCTCTTCAGCGCGACTGGCAAGCTCTTTAATGGGTGGGATATTGCCTAAAATCTTTTTTCCGCCTTCGCGCAAACCGGTATAAAAGCTGCCAGAAAGCATTTTGGCTAGATGGTTATTTAACGCGCCAACATTTTGTGAAATAGACATTTCATTATCGTTCAAGATAATCAACATGTCTTTATTGATATCACCAGCATGGTTAAGTGCTTCAAATGCCATACCCGCAGTCATGGCACCATCACCTATGACTGCAACGGTTTTACGATTTTTACCTTCTTTTTCCGCAGCCACTGATAAGCCCAGAGCGGCAGAAATAGAAGTACTTGAGTGACCGACACTCAAAACGTCATATTCACTCTCTTCACGCCATGGAAATGGGTGTAAGCCATCTTTTTGTCTGATGGTATGCAATTGGTCACGACGCCCTGTTAGAATTTTATGAGGATAAGCTTGATGGCCAACATCCCATATTAAATGATCAAAAGGCGTGTTGTAGACGTAATGAAGTGCAACGGTAAGCTCAATTGTACCTAGGCCTGAAGCGAAATGACCGCTACTTTTACTCACTGAGTTTAATAAGAAACTACGTAGTTCATTACTAATACGCGTAAGGTGCTCGTGCGGCATATTGCGCAGATCTTCAGGCGTATTAATCTGAGAAAGTAGTGGGTAATCAGCAAGGTTTGTAGTCATAGTTTGTCTATTGGTATTAATTTTATATTCAGTTAATATTTTTATTTGCAGCTACTAGCCTAATGTTGCACTTGCCTAATCTTAGTGGCTGCGCTTAACGATAAAGCTAGCAAAATCTGCTAAAGATTGTGTATTGTAAGGTAATCTAGCCAAAGCTTGAAGCGCTTGTTGTAATAAGTTTTCGGCTTTGTCTTGTGCACCTTGTAAACCAAGCAATGCAGGGTAGGTACTTTTGTTCGCTGCTACGTCAGAGCCGACAGGTTTTCCTAGCTCTTCTTCTGTTGATGTTAAATCAATAATATCATCCTGCACTTGATATGCTAGGCCAATAAGCTGGGCATACTCACTAAATATCGTTTTGTGCTCAAGGGTTACATTTGCACTACAGCTAGCCGGCATTAAAACCGAGGCTTCTAATAACGCGCCTGTTTTGAGAGAGTGTAGTATTTCAAGTTCACTTAGTGAAATCGCTTTATCTGTAGCGGCTAAATCCAGTGCTTGACCACCACACATACCCTGATAGCCAGAAGCACGGACCAATTGTTGGATAAGCTTTACTTGTACCAGTGAGCCAGAGATTGCTTGGTTTGTTGAAAATGTATGGTTAGCTAAAATATCAAAAGCTAGTGTTTGTAGAGCATCACCAGCCAAAATAGCGGTCGCTTCATCAAATGCTTTATGACAGGTTGGCTTGCCGCGCCTTAAGTCATCATCATCCATTGCAGGTAAATCATCATGCAAGAGTGAATATGCATGAATACATTCTAAAGCGCCTGATACTGCATCAATATCATTTAAATCAGCACCAATTGCTTCACCTGTTATATAAGCTAAATAAGGGCGCATGCGTTTACCACCAATAAGCAAACCATAGCGCATTGCATCGAGTAACTTAGGGTCATTAAGGGATAAACTGTCGAGCTTAGTTGCTAAAAAGTTGTTGATGCGTTGTTGGTAATGCTCATAAGACGTCAGAGTTGCCATTAACTGTCGCTCACGCTGCTATCAAAATCTGTTAACTGGGCACTACCGTTCTTTTCTAACAGGATTTGAACTTTTTGTTCAGCAGCTTGCAATTTTACTTGGCTTAATTGGCTCAAGTTTAAACCACGCTCAAAAAGTGCCATGGAATCTTCAAGGCTTAAATCACCTTGCTCTAAATTTTGCACTATAGTATCAAGCTCACTTAATGATTCTTCAAAAGAGAGGTTTTCTAATTTCTTTTTAGCCATGATTGTTGCTCTATGTACTTAGCTGTTGATTAATTGCGGCAAACTTACCTTAGCTTGCATCGCGGGTCAATTGACCTACTTCAATACTTATTCAAAAATATTAAAAAAATATTTTATCATTAGTGTTAAGTTATTGACACTACGGGCGATAATAAACTTATGTGTGTTTTTTATTTTTAGTGAATTATTCGTTAGGTATTAGCGATTAGTTTTCACATAATGTACTATCCTTTCTATTGGAAGTGCGGTCTTAAAGCGTAATGCGTTGGTTGTTTGGGAGAATTTTGTGGATTTAGCTACGTTAATTGGTATTTTAGGTGCCATTGGTTTATTAGCAATGGCGATGGTATTGTCAGGCGATATCATGATGTTTGCTGATACCCAGTCGGTATTGATCGTTTTTTGTGGCTCTATTTTTATCGTGTTATCTAACTACAATATGGGGCAGTTTTTTGGCATTGGCAAAATCATCGGCAAAGCCTTTATGTTCAAGCTTGAAAAGCCTGAAGAGTTAATTGAAAAAGCAGTTGATATGGCTGACGCAGCACGTAAAGGTGGTTTTTTAGCACTAGAAGAAGCAGAGATCACCAACGCATTTATGCAAAAAGGTGTTGATATGCTGGTTGATGGTCATGATGCGGATGTGGTAAGAGCAACCTTACAAAAAGATATCAACTTAACGACAGAGCGACACGAAACTGGCTCTGACATGATGATGGCACTGGCTGATGTTGCCCCTGCGATGGGAATGATTGGTACCTTAATCGGCTTGGTTGCTATGTTATCCAATATGGATGATCCTAAGTCCATTGGCCCTGCGATGGCAGTTGCTTTATTAACAACACTTTATGGCGCCTTTTTAGCCAATGTTATTGCTATCCCAATCGCGAATAAGTTAAAGCTGCGCCTAGCTGAAGAAAAAATGAACCAAGAGTTGGTACTTGATGCTGTACTTGGGATTCAAGATGGTCAAAACCCGCGTGTTATCGAAGGCTTATTAAGAAACTATTTAGCTGAAGGTAAAAGAAAAGTCGATACCACTGAAGAGTAGCGGGAGAAATTTATGGCAGAACAACAAGAATGTAAGTGTCCACCCCCGGGGCTGCCAGCGTGGATGGGAACCTTTGCTGATCTAATGTCGTTGTTAATGTGTTTCTTTGTATTGCTATTATCATTTTCTGAAATGGATGTATTGAAGTTCAAGCAAATAGCTGGCTCAATGAAATTTGCTTTTGGTGTGCAAAATAAGATTGAAGTAAAAGATATACCTAAAGGCACAAGCATTATTGCTCAGGAGTTCCGCCCAGGAAAGCCGGAGCCAACACCTATTGAAGTTATCCAACAGCAAACCATGGAAATGACTCAACAAATGTTAGAGTTTCAAGCAGGTGATGAAACCTCCGCTGGTGGACGACAAGAGCAACGCGGCACTGAACGTGGCGGTCAATCTCAAAATACTGAAGATGCACTTTCCCAACAAGCGATAGACCAAGCTAAGCAGGATATGGAAGATGCTGCTCAAGAGCAAGTAAATGAGTTAGTGAAGAAAATTGCTGAACAACTTGAGCAACAAATTCAAGATGGTGCCATCGAACTAGAGTCATTAGGACAGCAAGTTATTATTCGCATACGAGAAAATGGTTCATTCCCATCGGGGTCAGCCTTTTTACAGCCTAAATTTAGGCCTATTATGTATGAAATAGGTGAATTGCTAAATACAGTACCTGGTGAAATAATGGTGTCAGGCAATACCGATAACCGTGGTGTAGACTCAGAGCTATTTAGCTCTAACTGGGACTTATCAAGCAAACGTGCGGTTGCTATTGCGCATGAGTTAATTAAAGTACCAAATTTTGACCCATCACGCTTGATCGTTGCAGGCCATGCTGATACTCGCCCATTAGTGCCTAATACCAACGCGCTTAACCGTCGCCGAAATCGTCGTGTTGAAATCGCCATTAATCAAGGTAAGGCAAAAGAAACAGAGCGAATAGGTATTACAAAAGATTAAAAAGTAGCACTAAAGCGGTAATTTACCGCTTTAGTGCGAAAAGCTTAAAAAATAAAGCCAACTAGTGTACAATCCGCGCCATTATTTTTTTGTCTTTTTTAGGTTATAACCGATGAAATTTATCGTTAAACTTCAATCCGAGATCACTATTAAATCTCGCCCCGTCCGTAAACGTTTTACTAAAATATTAGAGTCGAGTATTAAAAATGTTTTACGCCGTATAGACGAGCAAGTCACTACGCGTATGAACTGGGATAATATTGAAGTTAATACTAAAGACAATTCCCCTGAAAATCGCGAACGCCTAATTGATGCATTAAAGTGCATTCCCGGTGTACCGATGTTCTTAGAAGTTCAGCAGTCAGAGTTTGTTGATGTTCATGATATTTTTGAAAAAACATTAGCCGTTCATGCCAAGCACCTTGAAAATAAAAGTTTCTGTGTTCGTGCTAAACGTACCGGTAACCATGACTTCAACTCGTTAAAAGTTGAGCAATATGTTGGCGGCGGATTAAATCAGAATGTTGAAAGTGCAAAAGTTAAGTTAAAAAATCCTGACGTTACCATTCATTTAGAAATTAAAAACAAAGACTTGTTCATTGTAACTGAGCGTCATATCGGCCTTGGCGGTTTCCCTATAGCCACTCAAGAAGATGTTTTATCACTAATGTCAGGTGGCTTTGATTCAGGTGTTTCTAGCTATCAGATGATCAAGAAAGGTGCACGTACTCATTACTGTTTCTTTAATCTTGGTGGCTCTGCTCATGAAGTTGGTGTTAAGCAAATTAGTTATTACTTGTGGAATAAGTTTGGTGCATCACACAAAGTAAAATTCTTTGCGGTAGACTTTGAGCCAGTTGTAGCTGAAATTCTAGATAATGTTGAAAACAGCCAAATGGGTGTGGTGTTAAAACGTATGATGGTACGTGCTGCTACTAAAATCGCCGAGAAAGGTAAAATTCAAGCCCTTGTTACCGGTGAGAGTTTAGGGCAAGTCTCAAGTCAAACATTAACTAACTTAAACGTTATTAATAAGGTAACTGACACGTTAATTTTACGTCCATTAGCTGCTTATGATAAACAAGATATTATTGATATAGCGCGTAAAATTGGCACAGAAGACTTCTCTAAAACTATCCCTGAATATTGTGGTGTTATTTCTAAAAAACCTACAGTTAAAGCTGTTCTCTCTAAAGTTGAAGAAGAAGAAAGTAACTTTGACTTCGATGTTTTAGACAAGGTTGTTAATGAAACACGTGTTTATGATATTCGAGATATAGGTAAAGAAACGGAAGAAGAAATTCATGCTGTTGACTTAGTTGAAAATATTTCAGATAACGCCGTTGTGCTTGATATTCGTAGCCCTGAAGAAGAAGACGAAAATCCTCTTGAGCTTGGTGATGTTGAAGTTAAACATATCCCATTTTATAAACTTGCCACCCAGTTTGGTGATTTAGATATGTCTAAAGACTACTTACTATACTGTGACCAAGGGGTAATGAGTAAACTTCAAGCGCTATACTTGCTTGATAACGGCTTTAAAAACGTTAAAGTATATCGTCCATAAACGCTGTTCATTGAACCTTAAAGCTACTTTTTAAGTTAAGTTCTAAGGTTCAATACCTGTTGCCACAGGCGAGTATTTTCGGGTGTGGCAATATTATGTTTTCTTCCTAAACGGTGAATGAAACCGTTGATGTAATCCACTTCTGTAGGCCTATTAGCAAGAACATCACACCGCATAGATGAGCAATTTTTTGCCGTTGCTTGCGCTACTTTTTTAACTGTCTCCTGTAAATCGGTCAATTTTAAATTTATACCTTCTTTTTGGCTTATCAGAGTGATTTCAGCTAGTAACTGGTTGACTAGCGGACTATATTTTTCATCATTTACTTTGCCATTATCAATGTCATTAATTGCGGTTATGGGGTTAATCACACAGTTAATCGCTAATTTTAGCCACTGCTTTTGGGATATATCCGAATGAAAAGTCACTGTTGGCAGGGCACAACTAAGTAAGTTACTTAGTTCACTCTGTTTTGTAGCGTTTAAGTCTCCGGATAATAAACCTATATCGCTATGCCCAAGCCCAGTGTGTTCAATGTTTAATTCGAGCCTTCGTAAGCAGCCATGAGTGGTCAGCATTGCTAATATTGGTTGCTCACTTGGCATTAATTTTACCACCTCTTCAAAGGTGCCCATACCGTTATGAGCCAGTATTACTTGGCATAGAGGATTAATATCTTTGGCAATAGCTTCTAATGCTGTAGCAATGTTATATGACTTTACACATAACATAATAATATTGGCACGTTTGATTTCAGCTGTCTGTGCGTAAGTTAATTGATAGGTGTCTGCATGCTCCTCTTCGAAAGAGGTAAACTTATATTGTGCAGACTTTAACTCTAGGGTACTGAGCTTATTCTGATTAGAGGCGAGCAAACTTACATTCGCGCCGATAATAGCCGTGAGATTAGTATCGTTGCTAGCTTGAGATAAGTGATGATACCAGAGCAAACCTATTGCACCTTGGCCGATAATAACGATATTATTTTTCAGTTTAGTCATTCTATTTTTGCCCGAATTGATCTTTATCTATGTTTTTACTTATGTTTTGTTGAAAGAAGCTCAGATAAAGCCATTTTGCGAAGACAAACAAAGCAATACCAATTACATCGGCAGTAAAGTCGCCGAGCTCCCCACTCCTATAGTTTAGAAAATATTGGCCTATTTCGGTTAATGCGCCATAAAATATAAGTAAGGGGATGCAAATGGGTAGGGACAATTTAATGACCGAGTGACAAACCCAAGTAAGAATGAAAAAGCTAGTTAAATGACCAATGGTATCAATTTCAGGGAAATGAAATATGCGCTTTCTTAGACTATCAGGTAAAAACTCATGAGCGAAAAGCAACAATACCGTTACGATAATTACCGCAATGAAGAAATATGAATGTTGGCGAGCCTTCACAAATAGCCTGTTCTTAAAAAGGAATTAGGTCGATACTAGCATGATTTTCCCTGCATTTCTTGTAGGGCTTAGTGATAACGTAAGTTAGCTGCCTGATGTTAGCTTAAGTGACGAGCAGTAGTTGCGTGCCTAGACCGCAAAGGTATAATAGTGGCATTGAGAAAAATCACTTATTAAAGAGAATTAATTATGCCATCAATGGATATCGTATCAGAAACTGATTTAGAAGAAGTTAGAAATGCTGTCGACAATGCTAACCGTGAAGTGACTACTCGCTTCGATTTTCGTGGTGTAGAGGCAAGTTTTGAGTGGAAAAAGCCTAATGTAACCTTGAAAGCTGAAGGTGATTTTCAGTTAAAGCAAATGTGCGACATGTTGCGTAGCCAATTAACTAAACGTAATGTTGATGCTAAAGCGATGAATGTTGGTGACGCTAGTGCAACAGGAAAAAACTGGAGTCAGCAAGTAACCTTTAAAGAAGGAATCGAACAAGACGTTGCTAAAAAAGTAGTAAAACTTATTAAAGGTGAAAAACTTAAAGTTCAAGCTGCTATTCAAGGTGAGCAAGTACGTGTAACAGGTAAAAAGCGTGATGACTTACAAGCAGTGATGCAATTAGTACGTAAAGCTGAATTAGAGCAATCGTTTCAGTTTACTAACTTCAAAGATTAATTAGCGCTACTTACCTATAGAGGTTAATAGCTGCAAATATATAAAACCATAACCTTTGTTATGGTTTTTTTATATGCGTACTTCACGTTATTTGAGTAAGGCAAGGTTGTTGATTAGCCCGGTAATGAGGTTTATTCACTGCTAGTTTATTCATATTGATAAGTTACCTAGAGCTATTTTTTTCGGCTGTATAGTAGCTCTAAAGTGGAACTACCAATACTTACTCATGGCTATGTAACTTAGTGGTTGCGGTAATGGTAGCGGACACATCTAAATTTGGTCGGCTATGTGGTAATTGTAGCTCTTAATACTGGCCTTATCGTAAAAGATTCTGTCAATGAAATATTTCATATAGACGTCTATACGTTTAGATGTTGACATATCTAGCAATCTAAGTAACATTATAGTCATGAATCTGTAATGTTATTTTTTGCTAGGTAACCTCATGCCAATTAAAATTCCCGGTCAATTACCCGCATTATCTATTTTAGATAATGAAAATATCTTTGTTATGTCGGAGCACCGTGCTGCTAATCAAGAAATTCGACCTATGCAAGTGGCTATCTTGAATTTGATGCCTAATAAAATTGAAACTGAAGTTCAAATTTTGCGGATGTTATCAAATACACCGCTGCAGATTAATGTTGAATTTGTCCGTATTCATAAAAATGTTTCCAAAAACACACCCAAAGAACACCTAGATAACTTTTATTGTTTATTTGATGATATTAAACATAAACAATACGATGGTTTGATTATTACCGGTGCGCCTTTAGCATTACTTGATTATAGCGATGTGAGTTACTGGGATAAAATATGTGAAGTGTTTGATTGGGCTGATAAAAATGTCACTTCAACTATGTATTCATGTTGGGCTGCACATGCGGCCTTATATCATCATTACGGCTTAAACCGTCATTTACGTCAGCAAAAATTATCTGGTGTTTATCAGCATTACCCATTAGATAATAGAGAAGCATTAACGCGTGGTTTTGATGAAAGTTTTAATGTGCCTCATTCACGTTATGGTTATATCAATCAAGCGGATTATCAAGGTGTTGATGAACTCAATATTTTAGCGCAATCTCCTGAGGCTGGTGTTTACTTGGTAGCAAGTAAAAACAAGCGACAAGTGTACCTAACGGGTCATCCTGAATACGATACCTCGACCTTACATGAAGAGTATCTTCGAGACAGTAAAAAAGATGACGCAGCGGCGATGCCAATCAACTATTATCAAGACAACGATATGAATAATAAACCGATTGGTTCGTGGCGTAGCCATGGTAGTTTACTCTTTACGAATTGGCTGAATTATTATGTTTATCAAATAACGCCATACCAATTAGATGCTGATCATCTGAATGCAACACTCAATAAATAGTACTTTTAGTACTGATAATTACCATACTCTATAAATAGTTACTCCTGGATTTAAAAATGAAAAAACATCCATCTTTTGCATTATTCGAACAGCAACTGGCTAAAAACATTCTCATTCTCGATGGTGCTATGGGTACCATGATCCAAGCGTACAAGTTTGAAGAGCAAGACTTTCGTGGCGAACGCTTTGCAGATTGGCATAGTGATGTGAAAGGCAATAACGATATGTTAGTGCTTACACAGCCGGAGGTGATTAAAGCTATTCACCTTGAGTACCTTGAAGCTGGCGCTGATATTCTTGAAACCAATACATTCAATGCTACGACTATCGCCATGGCTGACTATGACATGGAAGAATACAGCAGCGAAATAAACTTAGTTGCCGCGCAAATTGCTCGTCAAGCTGCAGATGAATATAATAAAAAAACACCAGATAGACCGCGCTTTGTTGCTGGTGTTTTAGGGCCAACTAACCGTACTTGTTCAATATCTCCTGATGTTAACGACCCAGCTTTTCGTAATGTTACTTTTGATGAGTTAAAAGATGCATATATAGAATCAACTACTGCTTTGGTTAAAGGTGGTAGTGACATCATCTTGATAGAAACCATTTTTGATACCCTTAATGCTAAAGCGGCGATAGTTGCTGTTGAAGAAGTCTTCGAAAAGCTTGAACTACGATTGCCGGTAATGATTTCAGGTACTATCACTGATGCCTCTGGACGTACTTTATCAGGGCAAACCACAGAAGCCTTTTATAACTCACTTCGCCATGCTAAACCTGTATCTTTTGGTCTTAACTGTGCACTTGGCCCAGTTGAGTTGCGTCAGTATGTTGAAGAGTTAAGCCGTATTTGTGATGTTGCTGTATCAGCTCACCCTAATGCAGGTTTGCCAAACGCTTTTGGTGAATACGACTTTACTGTCGCTGACATGAACACACATGTTGAAGAGTGGGCTTCGTCTGGCTTTTTAAATATTATTGGTGGTTGTTGTGGTACTACGCCAGAACATATTAGAGGCATGGCAGATACTGTAGCTGCTGTTCATGCAAAAGGAATACAGCCTAGAAAAGTTGAAGCACGTAAAATCGCTTGTCGTTTATCAGGACTTGAAGCCTTAACCATTCAAGAAGATACTTTATTTTTAAACGTTGGTGAGCGTACTAATGTAACTGGCTCTGCCATGTTCAAACGTTTGATCAAAGAAGAAAATTATGACCAAGCGATTGCTGTGGCTTTACAGCAAGTTGAAAACGGCGCACAAATTATTGATATCAACATGGATGAAGGCATGTTGGAGTCAAAAGAGGCCATGGTACGCTTTTTAAATCTTATTGCTGGCGAGCCTGATATCGCTAAAGTACCAATTATGATTGATTCCTCTAAATGGGACATCATTGAAGCGGGCTTAAAATGTATTCAGGGTAAGGGCATTGTTAACTCTATCAGCCTAAAAGAAGGCGAAGAGAACTTCCGTAAACAAGCTGAATTAGTGCGACGTTATGGCGCTGCCATGATAGTGATGGCATTTGATGAAGAGGGCCAAGCGGACACTAGAGAGCGTAAATACGAAATTTGTCATCGCGCTTATCACATGCTGGTTGATGAAATCGGCTTCCCGCCAGAAGATATTATTTTTGACCCGAATATATTTGCCGTTGCAACAGGTATCGAAGAGCATAATAATTATGCTGTCGACTTTATTGAATCAGTAGCCGATATAAAACAGAACTTACCTTATGCAATGATCTCCGGTGGGGTATCCAATGTATCTTTCTCATTCCGTGGTAATAATCCGGTACGTGAAGCCATTCATGCCGTCTTTTTATATCATGCGATTAAAAATGGCATGGATATGGGCATTGTAAATGCCGGCCAGTTGGCTATTTATTCAGATATCCCTGATAAACTGCGTTTAGCGGTAGAAGATGTTATTCAAAACAGTGACGATGGAGCAACTGAGCGCTTACTTGATATAGCTCAGGAGTATCATGGTCAAGCGGGAGGGCAAGCCACGAAAGTAGATCTGGCTTGGCGAGAATTACCTATTAATGAACGTTTATCACATGCGTTAGTAAAGGGTATTAATGAATTTATTATTGAAGACACCGAGGAAGCGCGTTTAGCGGCAGCTCGACCATTAGATGTTATCGAAGGTCCACTGATGGATGGTATGAATACCGTCGGTGATTTATTTGGCGCTGGCGAAATGTTCTTACCGCAAGTTGTTAAATCAGCGCGAGTAATGAAACAAGCGGTTGCGCATTTAAACCCTTTTATTGAAGCAGAGAAAACGGAAGCGAGCTCTAACGGTAAGGTATTATTAGCGACGGTTAAAGGCGATGTGCACGATATTGGTAAGAACATTGTTGGTGTAGTACTGCAATGTAATAACTATGAAATTATCGACCTTGGGGTAATGGTTTCTTGTGAAGACATTCTACGTGTCGCTAAAGAAGAGAATGTTGATATTATTGGCCTATCAGGGTTAATCACTCCATCGCTTGATGAGATGGTGCATGTTGCCAAAGAAATGAAACGTCAAGGCTTCGAATTACCAATATTAATTGGTGGTGCGACAACGTCTAAAGCACATACTGCGGTAAAAATTGAACCACAATACGATCATCCTGTGGTTTATGTATCTAACGCTTCTCGTGCGGTGTCAGTAGTAAGTAATTTATTATCAAGTGAACACAAAGAAAAGTTCTTTGCCGCGACTAAAGAAGAGTATGAACGTGTGCGTGTACGTCATTATAAAAAAGGTCCTCGTTCGAGTTTAATTAGTCTTGAAGATGCTCGCGCAAACAGCACACCAATTAGCTTTGACGGTTATACACCGAAGAAACCTAACAAATTGGGTATAACCGTACTTGATGATCTTGATTTAAATGAAGTGCGTAAATACATTGATTGGACGCCATTTTTCATG
>Ga0105359_10003199_pt1 | contig 13439 bp, 10 predicted proteins | sample GOMGulsemesocosm_6_FD_83659 | JGI IMG/M metagenome (GOLD analysis project Ga0105359, IMG submission 83659) | Methane-oxidizing microbial communities from mesocosms in the Gulf of Mexico - GOM8C Gulf of Mexico | ecosystem: Environmental > Aquatic > Marine > Cold seeps | place: Gulf of Mexico... | reverse complement strand
TAGGTTCGGTATAAATATTATGCGTAGGTTGTACGGATTTTGAAGAGATGTTCTATGCGTGTTTCTAAAAGAAATGAGTCATTAACCGCACATTTCAGCGGTGACTGAAATGTGGTTATTAAGCTAGGTGCTCATGAGTTTAGGTTTGCTGTTAGTTTTGTTTCAAACGCACTGCCCAATTACCTTGATGCTGTGCATTACACCGCTGCTCGGTATCGAAAAACACATGCTTTTGCGTCGCTTTAATAACAATGCCCACGTTGAGTAATTGTTTATGGATGGCCTGTTGTAACTGCTGATCTTGCTGTTGCTCAATAGCGTTGTCTAATTGCGCATCAGTATCAAAGATACAAGTCACTAATAAGCTTGCCGGAAAGTTATCATATTTTGCGGTATGGGTTAACCAGCTAAAGCCTTCAATGTTTTCTTTAGCATGTTCACAGGCAAGGGTGAGCGCCTTGATCACGTTATTGTCGAGTTTTTTGACGGTCTTACTATTTTTAGCCATGCGATGTGATCATTAAATAAAATTTGGCTGGCAGCATAAAGTAATAATGTGGTTATTACGAATCTAATTGTTAGTCTTGTGTTCTATCTCGTTCGTAAGGGGGGTTGCTAATTGATGCTGATTTAATGCTTTGCCATGAACGCATTGTAGTTTAAATGTTCTATTCTTTAGATAGTCTATTTGGATAATCGTTTATCGCATACCACATAACGAATATTAGATGTAGTTGTATTGATGTAGTTGTATCGATGTATTTTCACTCGGATTAAAATCTGAATCCAAAACGATGAACCTCCTTGTCAGGAATATTTTCATGATAAATAGAGTTAAAGCAGCGGTGGTGACCATGGTTAAGTTAAATAAGGTTAGTGGCTACTGCTTAGCGCTATACTTGTTAATAGCCCAAAGCGCGTTTGCCTGTGAAATTATTATGGCGGTATCTAATCGTTTTCCTCCCTATCACATGAAAAATGCTGATGGTAGTTGGGGAGGGGTTAGTGTCGATATTGCTAGCGCTTTGGTAAAAAAAGCTAACTGTAACTTATCAGTGATCAGCATTCCTTGGAGCCGGTCGGTAGCTTTATTGCGGCTTGGGGAGGTTCATCTGATGTCAAATTTTACTCGAGACGACGAACGAAGTGAATTTGCTGAGTTCTTAGGACCACATCATATCGAAAAGGTTGCTTTTTTAGCCCGAAGTGAGCAGAACCCGAGTATTCAGGGTTTATCTCATCTTAAACACTTTAATGGCGTTATTGCTATTACTCGGGGTACTTCATTTGGCCAAGAGTTTGATCAATTTATAAAAAATGAACCATTGATGTATAAAAAATTTATTCAAATACGAAGTAATATTGACCGTTATGCACTGTTATCTCGAGGCAGAATTGAGGCTATGTTTATTGATGAGCAGTCTGCTCAATACTTTTTGGTTAAACTTCATAGCGATAAACATATCAATAACGAATTTGGCATTCGCTTTACCTTACGTGGCAACCCGGTATATTTCGGTATTAGTCCTATTGGTGTATCGGCAACGTTAAGGGCAAAACTGAATCAAAGTTGGCGTGAATTACTGGCAGAAGATGCCGTTATTAAGGTCTATAAAAAATATGGCTTAACTATTAATAAAGATGAGTTGAATAACCACGATAAGCAATGGTTAACGACTGACCATTAAGTTTTTAACTGGTATTAAAAGTGTACCATTATGATGAGTGTTCCTTTCTAGATTTCAGTCGATAAATACGAGAGTTAACCCCCATAAACTGGAATTGTTGAATAAATTACCTATATTTATAGGCATAGTTATTCACGATTTTTTGTAAATATTTGTGGGTGTTTGAATGAAGATTTCTAGTTACATTTACTGTTTTATACTCGGTTTTTCTTTATCGGTGTATGCAACCTCAGGACATGCAACGACTAACCCAGAAGATAAACAGTCAGCTAAAATAATGCAGCTAGAGCAACGTATTGTTGAGCTTGAATCTCTGGTGCAATTACTGCTCAAGCAAAGTAAACTGCCGAGCTCTTTAAAACCTACAGAGCACGATTTATCTACGAAAATAGCGTCCAAAGTAAACGCTAATCAGCAAGTGATAAATCAAAAGGCTATTGCTACCAATACCGCTGAACTCAGCAACATAGCGGAGATGGCTGAGCAAGCTGAAATGGCTATTTACTCATACGAAGACTTGTCTGAAGAAATCAATAATAGCATCAAAATTTCTGGTTATGCTGATGTTGAATACAAAGGCTCAGGGGAAGATGGGGTAAATGAACAGTTTAGAATGCATCATTTATCGTTGTTTTTTACTAAGCAGTTTGACAATAAAATTAAATTTTTCTCTGAAATAGAATATGAAGATACTCCTAAATTAGAAGGAAAGAACGACGGCTCTGGCGATTTAAAATTATCGTCAGGAAAAATCTTTGTTGAAGCGGTTAATTTTGATTGGAATTATTCGCAACATTTCAATTTACGAGCAGGGCGTTTCTTTACTCCAGCGGGGATTTGGTCTGAAGATCATTACCCACCTTTTGTTCCTACGCAGGAACGCCCATTACATATTCGAAAAATATTCCCCCAGTTAGTTGATGGGCTATCACTATTTGGCAGTACTGAATTTGTCCCGAATCACTTTTTTAATTACACCAGCTTTATTGGCAATGGTGAGTCGAACGTTTCAGGGAAAAAAGACTTAAACAGTAGTAAAGCTGTTGGCTTTAAAGGGGATTACCATGCGCCATGGTTAGATGATTTTACCTTAGGCTTTACCCTTTATAATGATAATAATGACAGTAGTAATAATGAGGCAGAAAAATTCTCTTATGGTTACCACCTAAAATTTCGCCACGAAAAGTTCACGGTGCAGACGGAATATGCTAAAGCGGATCTACATTTTGATAATACCTTGGAAGATTATAAAAGTGAGGGCTACTACAGCCAATTTCTTTATCAGTTTGACCAGTGGGGCTTAGGTTATCGCTTTGATGTATTTACGAAAAATGATACTGAACTTGGAAAGATTAAGCGTAACTCAGTGTTTATTAACTATCACCTCAATGAAAAGTTCACCCTTAAAGGCGAATTTCATCAAGATAGCCAAGATGAATTAATGATTGAGGATTATAGCTTTTACATTTTTTCTATTACTGGCTATCTGGGGAAATAATAATGATTTCAATATTTACAAAGAATCATTATTTTACACGACTATTTTTATTGGCTTTTTGGCTGAGCGCACCTATTTGTGCTCAGCAGATGGTGGTGGTAGTCAACGTTGATAATACCGAAATAATAACGCCAACAATTATTAAACAGATCTATTCAGATAAAAGAAACTTTTGGGCGACGGGTCAGCAAATTTTGTTATTTGAATTGCCGGTAAAAGATAAAGGCAGAGAGATCTTTGCTAAGGCGCTATTAAATAAATCAGCGATGGCAAGTCAGTCAGACTGGTCCAATCGTTATGTTAAAAATACCATAAAAAACAAAGTGAAGATTAAACCGCATAAGCTAGTGGCAAAATTTGTCAGTATTCATAAATCAGCCATCGGCTACATACCATTATTCATTGCTGAAAAACAAAAGAACCTAAAAATTGTCATGATGATTGAGCAATGATTTTTGGAAATATAATGCTATGAAGGTTAGATTTATGGCCAAGTTTGTTCCTCATTGGATTCGACGTTCTATTACCGTAAAAATTGTGATGTTTGTTGGTATCGCCATCATTTGCTTGGTTGCGCTCCAGACGCTGATTAATATTAATCAAATGAGTAAGAAGTTAACGCCCTTAGTTACTCAAGAATTACAAAACGCCCTTATCAACAGTGAAAACATCTTTAATATTGTTGCGAAGCAAACACGAGCCGATGCGCAAATTATTGGCTCACACGATGCATTATCGAATTATATTGATTATGAAATGCTTGACGATGACGAGGGGATGAATGAAGAAATAGTTAAAGTTGAACAGTTTCTTCGCTCATTAACTAACTTTAAAACCCAATACCAAGATATTGAAATAATTACTGATAGTGGTTCTGTTATTCACTTATTTAATGGTGATATTGTTGCAGAAAGTGATTTGTTCCAAAAACTTTTTCATCCAAAAGAGCACCATGGTCTCCCAAATGTAAATAACAAGTACCGAGCAGAGCAGGTCTATTTTACGCAACGTAATAACCAATTATTCTTTACCTTAAATTATTTCTTTATTGGAGATAATGCCTTTATTGATGGACACAACTCTGAAGTATTTATTAGTATTACCAATAATATCACCACTGACGTTATATCACTCGCCAATGGGCTTGAAAGTGATCGTATGCTGCTGTCACTACAATTCAATAAAGTCATTATTTTCGGCGAGCAGCCAAGTCATTATCCACCAAGTTTATGGTTGAAAGAGTCATTAACAAATAATGCGCTCAAGTTAACGCTCAATGTTTATAAAGAAAAGCAGTATGCCTTTATCTTAATAAATAACATGGAGAATGCGTCTTTTATGTTAGCGATAGGCTCAATAATCGTGCTCAGTATTTCATTATTATTAACCTCGAAATTTATCATTGCTGTGCCCCTTAAAGACATTATTCATTTTATCAATAATGATGTATTGAAAAGACATAATTTACAGCACCGTTACCAAACTGCCAGTGTTGATGAAATCGGGGTGTTTGCACGTGGTTTAAATAACATGCTGGATCAAATTCAATCAAGAGAAAATGCGCTAAAAAATAGTGAAGAACGCTTGGCTCTTGCTTTATGGGGCGGTAGTGAAGGCATGTGGGAGTTAGATTTCTCCAGTAACCTGCTCTATTTAGACTCCGGTAGTTGTGCCATTTTAGGGTTAGGCGATGAGAAAAAAAATAAGCCTTTAGCGCGATTTTTATTAATGGTTCATCACGATGACAGAGACCGAATGCACGACTATTTTGAAACGTTTTACACCAGCAACGACGTGATTTTTGATGCTGAATTCAGATTGTGTACCACCCCTGATAATTTTGTGTGGGTGCAATTAAAAGGAAAAGTAAATCATAAAACCAGTCAAGATCAGCAACGAAATATCAATAATACTAGCCCGATGGGTATCACCGGCACCCTAAAGGATATCACAGAGGAGGTCAGGGCAGAGCAAGAAATTCAACTCTATGCCACGGCGTTTAACAGTAGTAATAACGCGATTGCAATACTTAACACTAGCTTTCATATCATTGCCGTAAATAAAGCCTTTAGTCGTATTACGGGCTTCTCATCCAACGAAGCTGCGGGTTCATTACCTAACTTTATTAAATATAACAAAAGCCTTTTTAGTACCGAGGATGTACATAAACAAATTACCAAACAAGGGTTTTGGAATGGCGAAATTATTGGCAAACGTAAAAACAACGACTTGTATGTAAAAGATATGGATTTAAACCCAGTTTACGGTAAGGAAAAAGAAATCACTCATTATGTTTGTGTATTTGCGGATATTACTGAAAAGAAAAAATCGGAAAGAGAATTATGGAATATGGCCAATTATGACATGTTAACTAAATTGCCAAATAGAGGTTATTTTAGAAAAAAATTGAGTAATGCCATCAGCACAGTTAAACCCAATAATGATTTAATTGCGTTATTGTTTATTGATCTCGATAAATTTAAGCAAGTTAACGATACCCTTGGCCATGAGGCGGGTGATGAATTATTGAAAAAAGCGGCGAACTTATTATCTCAGTGTACGCGTAAAAATGACACCGTAGCGCGTTTAGGCGGAGATGAATTCGCCATTTTATTAGAAGGGGTGCATAAGAAAAGTAATGCTGAAATTATTGCCAATAAAATTGTTGATGAATTTAAAAAAGGCGTAACAGTTCAAGATAAAATTACAGGGGTTGGCGCAAGTATTGGTATTAGTTTTTATCCAGATGATGCTAAAGATGCTGAAGCACTTATTCATTGTGCAGATACCGCGATGTATAGCGCTAAAATATCCGGCAGTAATTTATTCCACTTTTATCATTCAACCATGGGGGATCATGTCAACAGGCGAAACCTTATTGAGCAAGAGTTAAATATTGCGTTAAGAGAAGGCGGCCTGTGTTTGTACTACCAACCCCAGCTGGACTTAGTAACAGGTAAAATTGTAAGTTTTGAAGCACTTTCTCGTTGGTTTCACCCTGAGCTGGGCTTTATCCCTCCGGATGAGTTTATTCCTATTGCTGAAGAAACCGGATTAATCGCAGCGCTTGGACTCAATGTCTTCAATCAAGCGGCCAAGCAGTTAAAGTTATGGCAACAACAAGGTTACCCTGATATAAAAATGGCAGTAAACATTTCGCCGAAACAGTTTTTATTGACCGATATTCACTTGGATATTGCCAACACCATTAAACACAATAATATTGATGCTAACTATCTGGAATTAGAGTTAACCGAAAGTCTGATTGTTGAAGATCCTGAAAAAATTATTAGACTTTTACACACGATAAAGAGTGTTGGAGTACGGTTATCTATCGATGATTTTGGTACGGGTTATTCATCATTAAGTTATTTAAGTAAATTTCCCTTAGATATTCTCAAAATAGATAAAAGCTTTGTTCAACAAACCACAACAGATAAACGCAGTTTAGCGCTAACTAAAGCAATTGTTGGTATTGCACAAAGCCTCAATTTAGAAGTGATTGCCGAAGGCGTAGAAACCAAAGAGCAGCTCGACATTGTTAAAGCATTAGGGTGTCATTATATGCAAGGCTACTATTTTAGTGCTCCGATATCCGCAGAGGATGCAACCGCTTTACTCAATACCCAGATGAGTTTGCATCAGCTTCCTGTGAGTCATTAAGGGTATTTTATTCACAGCAAAGCATTGATACCTTGTTGAACAAACAGTGATGTTTGGTAAGTTCGCCATTGATATCGGTGGCTGATGAAAACGTTTTAGCCGAAAGCTAGAATGCCCTAAGCGAAAAAGTGACATAAGAAAAAGGTACCCTTTAAAAATACCAGGGATTTATCTAGGAACTGGTTGATAGCCCGGAATATTACTGATTTCAACATCATCAATTTGTGACGCTTGTAAAAACTTTTCGGCAAAGGTTAAATAGACTTTTTTCTCGATAAAAACATCAAATAAGTCAGGGTCAATATGGTCGTCTAATTTCATAAAGCCCATAATTTTTAGTGTTTCCGACAAGGTTTTTGGCTCTTTGTAAGGACGATCATTAGAGGTTAATGCTTCAAAAATATCGGCAATTGCCATGATTCTGGCTTGCACTGACATTTGATCGCGCTTTAGCCCTTTAGGATAACCGGTACCATCCATTTTCTCATGATGACCACAGGCATATTCAGGGACATTACGTAAGTGTTTAGGAAAGGGCATAGACTCTAGCATTTCCACCGTAACCTTCATATGGTCATTAATAATTTGACGTTCTTTACTGGTGAGTGTGCCTCGTTTTGTGATCAGGTTTAGTACTTCATCATCCGTCAGTACCGATTGCTTATCACCATCAATGGTAATTTGGTAATGTTTAGCAATTTTAAAAACACGCTCAATATTCTCATCATCGAAAAACTCGGCACCGGTATTGGCTTGGGCAATAAAGTCACGATCACTGTTGAGCATTTTTAATCGTTTTATTTTTTCCATATCGCTTAATTTAGTGGAATAGGTAATATCCCGCGCCGCTATTTCAAAGCGGGCGTTAATCAACGCGATGCGATCAAAAATAGTTTCCAGTTTTTTCGCCTTATCCATCACATATTCAGGGGTGGCAACTTTACCGCAATCATGTAACCACGCCGCGACACTGAGCTCATGAAAATCAGCTTTATTCATTGAAAAATCAGCGAGCGGACCATATTGTATTTGGTGACAGCTATCAGCAAGCAGCATCGTTATTTCGGGGACTCGACGACAATGGTTGCCGGTATAAGGCGATTTTCTGTCAATAGCGGTAGCGATCAAACGGGAAAAAGTGGCAAATAAATTTTCGAGCTCTACCACTAACTGCTTGTTGGTAAGAATAATTGCGGCGAATGAGGTTAGTGATTGTATTAACCTAACCACATCATCGTTAAACGCAATAACTTCTCCTTGTGCATTAGTGGCATTAATTAATTGAATAACGCCATTGAGCTCGGCTTCGTGATTTTTCATGGGGATGGTGAGCACCGATTTAGTGCTGTACCCCATACGTAAATCCATGGTTTTTGCGGCGCTCAAATCATAATGACTACAGTCATCAACATTTTCAATATTGATAATTTCACCACTGGCGGCGGCAATGGCGACCATTGCTTGTGTGTTTATTTCACCGTTAATGTATATATCTATATTTGGCAGGTTAACCGCCGTATTACTGGTGCCGCCTAAGTGAATAGCTAAACTGTTATTAATGACGGTATCGAAGACCAGTTGTTTATCAGCAATGGCATAGATAGTGCCAGCGTCTGCATGGGCGAGCTGAATGGCACTTTTAAGAATTTTTTCAAGTAAGGCGAGGTGATTTTTTTCTGTTGCTAATGCACTACCAATATCAATGAAATGGTCAATATTTTCCATTAGAAAACCCTTAGCAACGTTCAAGTTATCTTTTAGTATACGAACAACTAATCAATTTTGTAGTGGATTACACTAAAAACTAACAAAAACTGTTAATTTTGTTGCAGGTAAGGGCGGATACACCAGTCGTTTAGTGTTTTGTTGTTGGCATTTTAGCTTGTGTTTAACGAAATATACTTAGGTTAAGCTAGTAAAATAGGGGAGCTAATTGATTGGTTTATTTTAATTAGCTTGAGTCGATTCGCGAATAATTAACTCGGTGATAAACCTATTTTGAATGGTGATTTTTTTCTGGTTATATTTGTTTTTAAGTACCGACTGCACCGCCATTCTTGCCATGGCATTAATGGGATTTTCTATGGTTGATAATTGCGGATATAAATACTCAGAAAAATAGACATTATCAAAGCCGATAATTGAACATTCTTCAGGGATATTCACGTGCTCTTCTCTGGCTACACGCATTGCTGCAGAGGCCATTTCATCATTGGCACAAATTACGGCACTGAATGGGGAATTGCCTTTTAGGAAACTCAACATCGCATCTCTACCACCTAATGTGGTGTAATCCGCTTCGTAGATTAAAGCGTCGTCTAAGCTGATATTGCAGTCATTTAAGGCTTTTTTATAACCGTTAAGTCGTTCGACCGCATCTTGTTTCCATTGCGGGCCGGCAATATAGGCAAGCTTGGTATGGCCTTGTTCAATAAGGTACTTTGTTGCTTGGTAACTACCTAAACAGTTATCTATATAAAAACAATTATCGGCAATGGACTCGATATACCGGTTGATCACCACAATTTGGGTACTGCCTTTACTTAAATTAGTTAAGTATTCATCGGTAACATAATCAACGCACAAGATCAGCGCATCACAATTTCTGTCGATAAGAAACTGAATAGCCTCTTGCTCTTTTTGTTCATTACAACCACCAGAAATAATCACGGCGTGTTTATTGGCATTACTAAGTTCACTTTCTACACCCGATAGCATATCGCTATAGAATGGACCGCTGATTTCAGCCACGAGCACGCCTACACTGTTAGAGCAGCTAGAGGCGAGTGAACGGGCAGTAAAATTAGGACGATAATCAAGCTGCTCCATCGCAGCTCTGACTTTGTCTTTAGTTCGTTGACTCACGTGCTCATGGTTATTCATTACTCTTGAAACAGAAGATAATGAAACACCGGCGAGCTCTGACACTTGATAGATAGTAGACATGGTAAAATACTACGGTAGATTATAGCGCTAGTCTACCATATATAAGGTAGCGCTTACAAAACATCCAACAATAAATATATAAGGAACATTTTGAAAAATAGAGGGTTTAACTAGGTATGCTGTTACGCCACCGCCCAGGGCTAAGCTTGAAATTCTGTTTAAAACGGTGTGAAAAACTGGCCGCGTCGGCATAGCCAATAGTAAAGGCTATTTGCTCTAAGTTGTAATTAGTATATTTAAGTAAATAGCAGGCATAGTCTAATCGGTATTGGGTCAGCAGTTTTATAGGTGTCATACCGGTTTCTTTTTTACATAAACGAAAAAAATGTGGCTCTGAAATATGCATCTGTTCAGCCAATGTTGTTACCGACCAAGGTAATTGTAGTTGTTTGGCTGCACGTCTCATCAAGCTATGGAATTTGAGCTGTTGTTCGGTTAGTGTTGAATTGTTGTCTAAGGTTTGCTCAATTTGATACAGTAATACTTCCACTAAACGTAAAATAATATCAGCTTCATAATAGCCACCGCTGTGGTTAAATTCTCGCATTAACGACATGGTTTGGTAAAGTTTTTGCGCATCTGAACTGGTAAATACATCAGCATTAAGCTGATGAACAAACTGGTAACTAGCGCAATCATGCAGCAGTAGCCAGCACATCTCCCAATGTTCGCCATTAAGCTCATAAATAAAAGGTGTTCCGGCAGGCATAATGGCGATACTATTTTCTTTGAGGATGACTTCTTTATTGGGCAAGGTGATTTTTCCTTGCCCCGATTTAGTGGCGAGTAAGTAATGAACATTTGCTAACGGGGTAGTTTGTTCATTATTAACACTATTTTTTTCAGCTTTACCTATTTTATATTCAGTGCGCAGGATTGATAGACCGGCACAGGCAATAAGTGAGCCTGCATTACCGGGGAATTCATCAAAATTAAAGAAGTCTTCTTTACAGTTGGGATGAATTGTTAATATGTCTTGCCACATAAATATCACCAATGATAGTTTTAGACATGATAAATGATATTTTTACCTCTGTTAATGTTTTTTACTTCGATTAAAATACAGCTATTAATTATATTGTTTTTTCAGTTCACCTTAAGATCTATTATGCGCACAAATAACAACGTATCTTCATTTAAAACCAGCTTGAAATTAGCTTGGCCAATCTCGCTACAAAGTATGCTGGTGACGATTTTAGGAATGACCGACATCATGATGGTAGCTAATTTAGGTGATAGTGCCGTTGCTGCGGTAGGGGTTGCTAATCGTATCCAATTTGTGATTTTAATTATTTTAACCGGCTTAGCGTCAGGCGTTGGCATTTTATCGGCACAATACTTTGGCGCCGGTAAAATAGATCGCATTAAAAAAGTGATTGTAATGACCGTGATCATTGCCGCTGTTTCATTACTACCAATCGTGGTATTGAACTTTTACTTAGCAGATAACGTGATTAATTTAGTGACCGATGATAGTGAGGTGATTCGCCTGGGCAGTGAGTACTTGTGGATCACAATGCCAAGCTTACTGTTTGTCGCCTTAATTATTATTTTTGAAAATGCTTTACGGGGCATGGGCCAAGTTAAGTTTCCGATGGTGTTAAGTACGATTGCTATCTTTATTAATATTATGCTTAATTACTGGTTAATTTTCGGTGGTTTTGGAATTGAGGCTTTAGGTGTGCTTGGGGCTGCGTGGGCAACCATTATTGCTCGTTTTTTACATGCGCTACTACTGGTTGTTTTTCTGGCTAAAGTAAAACACATTGTTTTCCCCTCAGGCATTCGGTGGAGCATGCTATCAAAGCAACAAGAGTGGCGCTCGTTAATCGCGTTAGTATGGCCAATGATGATAAGCTTTGGGGTGTGGTCGTTAGGGACTTTTGTTTATCAATTAATTTTTGGCCGAATGGGTACTACTGAATTGGCCGTAATGAGTTTATTGGCTCCGGTAGAAGGTTTATTGATTTCGTTCTTTTTTGGTTTTTCTTCAGTGTGCTCTATTCTCGTTGGGCAACGGCTAGGCAGAGATGATTTTAACGACGCTTGGTTACTGGCAAAAAATTATGTTATTTGTGCACCTATTGTGACCTTAGTGATGGCGTTTATGCTAATTCAATTAGAGTTCTATATTTTCAAGCCCTTTAGCGCGTTATCAGCAAATACCTTAGTGGTTGCGCATGATGTTTTCATCTTATTAGCCTTAGGTACCTGTATTAAAGTGTTAAATATGACACTATCTTTGGGGGTGTTACGGGCCGGTGGTGATAATAAATCCTGTTTGTTGATTGATTTTACCGGGATGTGGGTGATCAGTATTCCATTAACTTTCCTAGCCGCTTTTTACTTCTCCTTACCGTTATTTTGGGTGGTTTGTGTTGCCTATTCAGAAGAAATTTGTAAGGCGTTTATGTTTGTCATTCGCATGAGAAAAAAGTTTTGGTTACGTAACTTAACTGAGATAGCCAGCGAAGGTAAATGTTAAGCACTTGCTAATAGTATTAGCATTTAATAAAGCTAGGATCATCAATTGCCCCAACAGTGTTTACTCGCATTCTTGTTGCACAGAAAACTTTATTTCAACAAGGCTAATCTGTTCAGCAATAGACTGCGAGCAGGCTACAATAAATGTTCCTCATGTTGGCAAACCCTAGCAGCCAACCACCCCTCTATTTTTTTTACTTTAGATTGCCATTCATCTCACTACTTTAAGGCTTAGTGGTTAAGTAGTTGCAAATACTGCTTTATGTTCATAAAGCAGTATTTTTCCTTATTTAATACAGTTTAAAACTGAATATTACTTTAACTTATTGAATGAATTAACTTAATACCGTATGGTTATATTTATTAAATAGAAACAAGGAAATAATCATTGTTTTAATGAGGTTTTTTTCTTGTTAAAAATGGTTGTTATATGGGCAAGTCATGGCTATGAGTATTCGTCTTTTTAAAATGCTTCTTTTCCCTTCGTTTTGGGGAAATGCATTTTTTTTAGCTTTTAAAGAACATTGGATTTACTTAGTCGTGTTCTCCTTGTTTTTTAACGGGAGCTCTTTGATGCGAGGTGAATTTTTGGAGTTTATTATCTCAGGTTCCATTTTCGCTGGTGTTGTAGCCATATTATATATTTTTTATGTTTCATCTATTTTTATATTAAAAACATTCAAAGAGTCTGACTTTAGGTTAATGGTGATTAATCAACCGTGCGTATATGTTGTTTGTGATCTTCTTGGCCTTAAAAGCGAGAAGCCTGAGGTTATTAAATCTAGTCCACTGAGCCAAGATTTACCTGATAAGACATCCAAAATAGGCTTTACGTTGCTAATGGTTGTGAGTATTTCTACTATCGCTGGGATATTTTACGTATGGTATTTGGTTGCTAATCGGTAGTTGGTATGCCCATATAACAAGTTGCTTAAGCAGGACTCGTAACAGTTGGCTCGGTTCCGCTTCGCTCCACATTTTAGCCAACAATTACTCGCCTCTTAGCAAGGCGTTAGGTGTATTTGGTTATCGTAGTTAGGTTTATTATTTGATTCACGTTAATTGCGCTAATCACTAGTTTTTAAACGCAGCTACCTTATGTGTTTTTTGCGTTAAAGCTGCCTGTTTCACATGCGTGCGTAAATCTAGCAAAGCCGTTT
>Ga0105359_10003198_pt1 | contig 13442 bp, 9 predicted proteins | sample GOMGulsemesocosm_6_FD_83659 | JGI IMG/M metagenome (GOLD analysis project Ga0105359, IMG submission 83659) | Methane-oxidizing microbial communities from mesocosms in the Gulf of Mexico - GOM8C Gulf of Mexico | ecosystem: Environmental > Aquatic > Marine > Cold seeps | place: Gulf of Mexico... | reverse complement strand
CTTGCCTGCATATACAAAGGCTAATTCACCAGAATTGTCAGTAGTACAAACATCGCCAACGGTTGCGTTGCAAGCAACTAATCAACAATGGGCGACAACGTCAGGCTTTCAAATAAAAGGTCCTGAAGGTTATAACTATCCTCCGTTACAATTAAAAGAGCAATTTAGCCAACCTAAAAACATTGTATGGGATACGGCTGATTTAGTTGAATTTGCTGAAGGCAATATTGGTAATGTATTTGGTGAAGACTATCGTATTATTGACAGTTACTCGCGCCGCGTACGTTTACCTACCACAGATTATTTATTAGTTTCTCGGGTAACAGAGCTTGAAGCGACGGTAAACGAATATAAAAAATCTTACATGTGTACTGAGTACGATATTCCAGTAGATGCGCCATTTTTAATTGATGGTCAAATTCCATGGTCGGTTTCAGTTGAGTCAGGACAATGTGATTTATTATTAATTTCTTACATCGGCATAGATTTTCAAGCTAAAGGGGAGCGTGTTTATCGTTTACTTGATTGTGAATTAACCTTCTTAGAAGAAATGGCGTTTGGCGGTGAAACCCTGCGTTATGAAATTCATATTGATTCTTATGCAAGAAATGGCGAACAGTTATTATTCTTCTTCCACTACGATTGTTATGTTGGCGATAAGAAAGTTTTGATCATGCGAAACGGTTGTGCGGGTTTCTTTACTGATGAAGAATTAGCTGACGGTAAAGGTGTTATTCATAACGATAAAGACAAAGCCGAATTTGCTAATGCCGTGAAAACCTCTTTTACGCCATTTATGCAGCGTACGCGTGATCAATATGATTACAGCGATATGATGAAATTAGTTAATGGTGATGTTGCCGGTTGTTTTGGCGCAGCGTACGATCAAAAAGGACGTAATCCGTCATTAAAATTCTCATCTGAAAAATTCTTAATGATTGAACGCATTATTAATATGGATTCTGCTGGTGGTCATTGGGGTTTAGGTTTATTAGAAGGGCAAAAAGATTTAGATCCTAAACATTGGTATTTCCCATGTCACTTTAAAGGTGACGAAGTTATGGCTGGCTCATTAATGAGTGAAGGTTGTGGTCAAATGGCAATGTTCTTTATGTTGTCTTTGGGCATGCACTCGAATATGAACAATGCTCGCTTCCAACCTATGCCTGGTGAGTCGCAAACGGTGCGATGTCGCGGGCAGGTTATTCCGCAACACAATACGCTTACTTATCGTATGGAAGTAACGGAAATGGGCATGAAGCCTTACCCGTTCTTAAAGGCTAATATTGACATTATTCTTAATGGCAAAGTGGTGGTTGATTTTAAAAACTTAGCGATGATGATCACCGAGCAAGGTGATAACGCTCAATACCCTGTAACTTTACCTGACAATGTGCAATTAATTTCTGCTAATACAGTTTCTGATGTCAAGACAAGTGCTGAAACACCTGTAGTTGAATTAACTGAATTGGATGAACGTGGCATCAACCCGTTTAAACATCCAGAACGTCCATTAATGAAAGTGATGTCAGACATAAACGCGCCAAAAGAAAAGGGTGTAACCCCTATTCAGCATTTTGAAGCTCCAATGGTTGCTGGTCAAAATCGTGTTTCTAATACCGCACCTTTTACCCCTTGGCATATGTTTGAATTTGCCACAGGTAATATTTCAAAATGTTTTGGAGCAGATTTCGATGTTTACCAAGGACGTATTCCACCTCGCACCCCTTGTGGAGATTTGCAAGTAGTTACCCAAGTTGTGGAGGTTAAAGGACAACGCTTAGAACTTAAGAAACCATCAAGCTGTATTGCTGAATATTATGTGCCTGAAGATGCATGGTATTTTACTAAAAATAGTCACGAAAATTGGATGCCGTATTCATTAATTATGGAAATAGCACTCCAACCGAATGGTTTTATTTCTGGCTATATGGGCACTACCTTGATTTATCCGGAAAAAGACCTGTTTTTCCGTAATCTAGATGGCAGCGGCGATTTAATTAAACAAATTGATTTACGTAATAAAACCATTGTCAATAAATCAAAGTTGATGAGTACCACCATGGCTGGCGGAATGATCATCCAAAGTTTTACTTTTGAACTTTATGTTAAAGATGAGAACGCAGCTGCACAAGCGCTTGAGAGTCATGAGTTGTTTTATAAAGGCACCGCCGTTTTTGGTTACTTTGGCGGCGACGCCTTAACCAATCAACTAGGTATTGATAACGGTAAAATAACTCACGCTTGGTTTGAAGATAACAATACCCCGAAAGCTGATATTGAAGTTTTCGATTTAACCAATAAAAATTTAGCTCTTTACCAAGCACCTGCAAATAAGCCGCATTACAGCTTAGCTGGTGGGCAAATGAACTTTATCGACAAGGTTTCGGTTGTTGAAGGTGGCGGTAAAGCGGGTATCGCTTATGTGCATGGCGAAAGAACGATTGATGCTACCGATTGGTTCTTCCGTTATCACTTCCATCAAGATCCTGTTATGCCCGGCTCTTTAGGGGTTGAAGCTATTATTGAGCTAATGCAAACCTATGCGTTGAAAAATGATTTAGGCAAGCAATTCACTAACCCACGTTTTATCGCACCAACGACTTTAGTTAAATGGAAATACCGTGGTCAAATTACGCCATTAAATAAGCAAATGTCGTTAGATGTGCATATTACTGAAATTATCACAGAAGGCGGTGAGGTTCGTTTGGTTGGTGATGCGAATTTATCGAAAGATGGTTTACGTATTTATGAAGTTAAGGATATTGTGCTGAGTATTATTGAAGCCTAGTCCTTTGAAGATAAGTAACATGTAGGTCGAAATTCATTTCGAAATTTGTCGAACTGAAATAAGACCTACAATAAAATTGATTCATGTAAAAATTTAAAAAAATCAGGAAAATATATGTCGAGTTTAAGTTTAAATAATAATAACAATGCCATCGACTGGGCATGGAAAGTTGACAACTCATCAGTAACTACTGACAACGCTGCAATAAAAGCGGCGTTAATGGATTTAGGCAAGCCTGTATATTTGGCACAAGCAAACAATGAATTTGGCGTAGCCAATGTTACATCACCCACAGGCGCTGGTGATGTTTTAGCTTTCGCCCAAAAACTTAACCCTGAAGACTTAGGTGATGATGCTTATAAAAAGCAGCATAACGTAAAATACGCTTATCACGGTGGCGCGATGGCAAATGGCATTGCTTCGGTTGAATTAGTGGTTGCCTTAGGTAAAGCGGGATTTTTATGTTCATTTGGCGCTGCAGGTTTAGTGCCTGATGCTGTTGAAGATGCAATAAAACGTATTCAAGCACAATTACCTAATGGCCCTTACGCCGTTAACTTAATTCATGCACCAGCAGAAGAAGCCTTAGAGCGTGGTGCTGTTGAACGCTTTTTAAAGTTAGGTGTTAAAACTGTCGAAGCCTCTGCTTATTTAGGATTAACTGAGCATATCGTTTGGTATCGTTTAGCGGGTTTAAGTAAAAATGCCGATGGTAGCGTTAATATTGGCAATAAAGTCATTGCCAAGGTATCACGCACAGAGGTTGGTCGCCGTTTTATGGAACCAGCTCCGCAAAAATTAATTGATAAACTGCTTGCCCAAGGAAAGATAACTCCTGAACAAGCTGAGCTTTCAAAACTTGTGCCTATGGCTGATGATATTACCGCTGAAGCTGACTCTGGTGGTCATACTGACAATCGTCCATTCTTAACCTTATTACCAACGATTATTGCGCTGCGCGATGAAGTACAAGCACAATACAACTTCTCTCCTGCTCTACGTGTTGGCGCGGGTGGTGGTATCGGAACCCCTGATGCGGCACTAGCAGCATTTAATATGGGCGCAGCTTATATTGTACTTGGCTCAGTTAACCAAGCTTGTGTTGAAGCGGGTGCGTCTGAATATACGCGTAAGTTATTAGCTAATGTAGAAATGGCCGATGTTACTATGGCTCCAGCGGCTGATATGTTCGAAATGGGTGTTAAATTACAAGTCGTTAAACGTGGCTCTATGTTCGCAATGCGTGCGAAAAAGCTTTATGAATTATATGTTGCTTACGACTCGATTGAAGATATTCCAAGTGATGAACGTTTAAAGATAGAAAAACAAATTTTCCGTTCAAATTTAGATGAAGTCTGGGCAGGCACAGAAGCGTTTTTCCAAGCACGTGATCCAGATATGTTAGCTCGCGCACAAAGCAGTCCTAAACGAAAAATGGCATTAATATTCCGTTGGTATTTAGGGTTAAGCTCACGCTGGTCTAATACCGGTGAAAAAGGCCGAGAGATGGATTATCAAATTTGGGCTGGCCCAAGTTTAGGTGCATTTAATAGTTGGGTTAAAGGCACGTATTTAGAAGATTATACTCGCCGTGGTGCGGTTGATGTTGCCTTGCATATGTTAAAAGGTGCTGCTTATTTGCAACGCGTTAATCAACTTAAATTACAAGGTGTAGGTTTTAGCACTGAGTTGGCAAGTTACCATACTAGTGATTAATGCGTGTTAATCATTTAGAAATTATAGTGATTTGTCTAAAGCCCTAAAGTATTAGGGCTCTTAATTTAAAGTGTTTACTCTTAATTCTAAGTCGATTTTATCTCATGATGATCATTCTAGGATCAACAGTTACATTCTGCATAACAACTTCATAAACCACACAATACTTAATTGTTGTTGGCCCTTTGGGAAACTTAATTGGAATATTTGCTTTCCCTTTATACGGGTTTTTCTTCTTACCTGGCCACTCGATAACTCTATCGCAGTCATTATTTGGTGTTTGCGTTGGTGTTAAAAAATTCACGCTAAATTTTTGATGTTTAAGACCGTTGCCATTGGAGTCGACTACTCGAAATTTAGCATGTGCCTTATTTTTTCCAAAGACAACACAGCCTTTAATCGATGCCGTATTGTTAGCGTGTAAAACAATATCAATCATGTCTTCTTGATGACTGAGGTCACAACTGTCATTAGTGCCTGCATAGGAGTTACTAGTAAAACCTATTAGTGGTATAAACAAGCACAAGAGTGTTTTTAAAAACTTCACTACAGTTAATGTTTTATTCGGTTTAGTACAGTTATTAGCGTTATTTTTCATCATTTATTTCCTTTTAATTGTTATGTTTTTGGTAAAAATAAATTTGTGAATGCCTCAGTTTTTATTAGGGACTCAAATTCAGGGGCAGCTTGAATTAAATCGCTAGGGTAACCATTAACTAGCGCCTTCTTTAAATATTCAATCGTTAGTGCCACATCTTCTAATTGTTGATAAACAATTGCTGCTTCATACAGTATAAATATGTCATTTGGTGCTCTATCTAAGGCTTTGGACATACTGGCGATTGCTTTGTCTTTTAAACCTATTCTCGCGTAATAAATGGCTGAAGCGGACAGGGTCGCAATGTCGTTCGGGTTAATCTTTAAAGTATTCTCAACTAAATTTATCGCATATAAATATTTGTCATTTGCAAGGGTTTTACCACTGTTAGAAAAATACAGTGAATCTGCCAAATTTCCCCAATAAATATGATTGTCTGGCACCAAAGTAACGCTTTTTTCAAACATTTTTATTGCTTTTTTAAACTGTTTTAATTGGAAGTATAAGCTACCCAAATTGGAATAAATTTCAACATTTTCAACAATATCTAAAGATCTTTGCCAATTTTTAATGGCCAAATCGAATCTATTTAGAAAATAATAGCTCGTACCAATATTGCTATAACCCGCTTCATTATCAGGTGCGAGTTTTATTACTTGTTCGAAAGATTTAATCGCTTCTTTTACTTTCCCTTGCGCTAGTAAAAAACCACCGTACTGGTTATGGGAATCCCAAATTGCAGGCTGTAACTCAACCGTTTTTTTGTAATGAAGTTCGGCGTTTTTTATGTCGTTATTTTCTTCGTGATATTGGGCTAGTATCGTGATCGCATCTACGTGATTTGGTGCTATCGCTAAAGCTGATTTTATCGACTTATGCGCGTTGTCGTGTTGACCAAGTGATAAGTCTAATTTAGCTTTTGCAGTATGAACTTCGACAATATGTGGATCTATCGCAAAGGCCTGATCACAGCTTGATTGCGCTTGTTCGATGAATAATTCTTTTTTTGTTAGTAAGTAATCGGCGACATGGGCACTACACAAGCCGGCATATGCGCGTGAGAACTGGTTGTCTAACGCTATAGAGCGTTCAAATAATTCTTTCGCTGCCAGTAAACTTCCTACAGTAAATTTTTTTCGCAAGTATTTAAGGCCTTGCAAATAATAATCGTAAGCGTGGATATTATTGGCTGACTTTGTGATAATTATGTCAGGTTTAATGATCAAAAATGGTGTTAAAGACAAAACCACGGCATTTGATATTTGATCTTGCACTGCAAAAATATCATCTAATTCTTTGTCATATGTTTCAGACCATAAGTGGTAACCATTGTTTGCATCGATAAGCTGAGCTGTGATTCTGACTTTATTCTTGACCCTGCGAACACTGCCTTCTAAAACATGCTTAACATTGAGTTTTTTCGCTATAGTTCTAATGCTATCAGTACTGTCTCTAAATAAAAATGAAGAGGTTCTAGAAGCAACTTTTAGCCCTTTTATTTTTGCCAATACATTCAATAACTCTTCTGTAAGACCATCACCAAAATAACCCGCATTATGATTTTCACTAAAATCACCAAAAGGTAATACGGCAATTGAAGCTTGCTCAATAGTAGAATTATTTTTGACTGCTGAAATGTCTTGTTCGGCACTACTCGGGGGAACTGCCTTATTTTGTTCAAAATAATAATAAAACAAGGTAATTGCAACCGATAGAGTTACTGCAAAAAACAACGGATTTTTTAATAATCTTTTGCCTTCTCTATTGCTTGATATTTTGGTTAATAGGGTTTTATTTTTTATTGACGGATCCCAAACAAAAATTTCAATATCAGCATTAACATGTTTTAGTTCAGGTCTGCCGATAGATTCAAAAGTACAACTGACTTTAGTGTGAACTTGTGCATGAAAATGTTGTGACATTGCGATGCCGTTTATGGGGGATTGACCCTGCAATCTCGCAGCTATATTTACGCCGTCACCAAAAATATCATTATCTTCTAAAATAATATCACCAAGATGCAAGCCGATCCTTAATCTTAACTTGGGGTATTCTTTTATTAATTTTAATATTTTTAAAGCACAATTTAATGCATCCAAAGTGCTGTCAAAACTTGTTAATGTGCCATCACCAAGTTCTTTGATCCAGTGACCATGGTGCTGGTTAACCGTCGACTTTATTAATTGGCGATTAATCTCGAGTAGATATAACGCCGTCGCTTCATCATTCTCCATAAGCGAGGTATAGCCGACGATGTCGGTAAACATAATTGCAGCAAGCTTGCGCTCTTGTGTCATTTTATTCTCTTGAACGGGTGAGTCAAAGCGAATCAAATAAAGTATAGCAGTGGATTAAAAAAAGACCCTTAAATATGTAATAAACTTGAGGGAATACCAATAGTTATTAAATTTCTGTTAATATCGAACATCAAACAGAACGTTGAAAAAGGCGATATAGTGAGTTGTATAAAAATGGTATTGGTTAAGTGTTTGTCTGTTAGCCTTTTGATAATTATTTTCGCTACTACGGCCATAGCAGACTCTTCAGTTTGGAAAATCAGTAAAGGTAAGGATCTTATCTATTTGGCCGGAACCATTCATATATTGCCGCCAAGTGAGTTTCCTTTACCTAGTGAATTTCAAAAAGCTTATAAAAATTCAAATGTTATCGTTTTAGAAGCGAAACTTCCTGATCCCAAAGATACGGCCGCTCAAATAGCAATGCTTCAGCATATGGCTTATAAAGATGGTACAAAGCTTAGTGATGTTATTACAAAGAAAACCTATCAATCTTTATCAAACTATCTTAAGGCTTTAGGTGTTGATTTAACCGAGTTAAATGGTTTTAAGCCCGGATTTATCGTTAGTATGATGGCAGTTCTGGAGGCTAAGAAAGCACAAATTTCAGGTGAGGGAGTTGATACTTATTACGCTAAGTTGGCAGAAGAAGCTAATAAGCCGACCGAATATTTAGAAACCGCTGCTTTTCAACTACAAATGTTGGCAGGTATGGGCGATGGTAATGAAGATGAATTCTTAACAGCGAGTTTATCGCAGATGGATGGCTTTGAAACTATGATCAAGGCATTAATCTCTGCTTGGCGAAACGGAGATACGCAAGCATTAGAAGAAATTGTTATAGCGCCAATGTCAAAAGACGATCCTAAAAGTTTAAAGGATCTTATTAACGATCGTAACCGAAATTGGCTGCCTAAAATCGAAGCGATGTTTGGTGATTCGAATACAGAATTTGTCTTAGTTGGCGTTGGGCATTTAATTGGCAAGAACAGTGTTATTCAATTGTTGAAAATGAAGGGCTATCACATCGAAAAATTATAACCTGTTCTTATTTTACCATGTTCTTTTTGTTAAAGAACAAACTATGCGCGATGTACTGAGCAATTAAAGCAGCCAGGATTTGCATTGTGAATATGAATATAATCAATGTCTCTATTTTTAAATTGATTATTGATTGCTGTCTCCAATTGTTCGCCATGGATTGTTTCTGCCCCAATCATTATGTTTTCTGCGTCGTAAGCTCTAATCGATTGTAGTCTGTGGCGTAACATTTTTGGAATTTCATTTACCTGCCAAATTCCTTCAATGGCATGCTCTCTAATAAAAATAGGGCCCGAGGCTTTATAGGCCGATTTCACATTATGATAAAGGTAACTTAATAATAGTACTCGCTCTCCTATTTTTGCGTCCATTAGTGATACACGGCATGGAAATCCAGGTTCAGCATCTACTGTTAACCATTTTGCGTGAGCGCTCACTAGCTCCTGTTCATTCTTACCTTTTAGCTCTGCAAATTCTTCGGATGGAAGTGCTTTAATTTGAAAATTAATTGTCATTGATAATTCCTCATAGTTAGCTTTTGATTATAAGTTTAACTTATTATAAAAACTGGCTATTTTCGGAACTGACATTTTAGTGAATACTATTTAGTATAAAGCAGCTATTTCACTGCTTTTTCGACCCAGTAGTATTTACTCTTCATCTGTTGATTCAGACTTCTCTTCAGATTGCTCTTGTTCTTTTTTTGGTTCGTGACCTTCGCCACCGCATCCACCGCAACAACCCATTTTGCTTCTCCAGTTATATTTTGACTACAAGAATAATACTTGACTAATTAAGTAGGTTATTTGATGTGGATCAAAAGTTAAGTGAAAAGATAATTGAATTAGAATAAGCAATGATTCATTAATTCATTAGGTATTGGTATGATTTCGGTAGATCACAAAAAATGAGTACTTACTGTTGAAAAATGCCTTTCTCTTATCATTCTTTTTATTGCTTGGTTATTTGTTATTTTGGCCTGTTGAAGTTGAGCCTACGGCTTGGCAAGCCCCTGATAATTTGGGATATACCGGAGCTTTCGCTAAAAATACCCAATTGGCACAACTAAAGCGTATTGAGCTAAATGGTGATATTGGCCCAGAAGATTTTGCGGTAGATGAAAATAATAGACTTTATTTTTCATTATTGAATGGCGATATTAATTACCTTGATAAACAAGGCATCATACAGAAATGGGTAAATACTGGTGGTCGCCCTTTAGGCATTGAGTTTGATGGCCAAGGCAATTTAATTGTAGCAGATGCATTTATAGGTTTACTGAAAATTAGCAGTAAAGGTGAAATTGTAACCTTAGTAACAATCGTTGATGGTTTGCCTGTGCTTTATGCCGATGACGTAGATATTAGTGCCAGTGGCAAAATTTATTTCTCTGATGCTTCGGTAAAATTTAATGCGAAACAACACGGTACTTATGGCGCTAGTTTGTTAGATATAAACGAACATGGTGGGCAGGGACGTGTTATTGAATATGATCCTGTAAGTAAAAAAGCCATTACGTTGCTTGAAGGGATTAATTTTGCTAACGGTATTAGCCTGAGCCACGATCAACAGTCGCTGTTGGTTAATGAAACAGGTAATTATCGGGTATTAAAAATAGCATTGCCGGATGAACGACGTGGTGAAAAAACTGTATTGGCAGGTAATTTTCCAGGCTTTCCAGATAATATTAATCGAGGTTCCGATGGACTCTATTGGTTAGGGCTAGTCAGCCCTCGTAGTAAAGCTTTGGATATGTTATCGAATTATTCGTTCGCCCGAAAAGTGGTGCAGCGATTACCACAATTTATTCGTCCAAAAGCACAAAATTACGGTCATATTATTGCTATCAATGAACAGGGGCAGGTGGTTTTTAATTTACAAGACCCATCAGGAAAGTTTAAGCAAACTACGGGAGCCGTAGAAATTGGTGATAAATTATATGTCAGTAGCTTACATGAGACCGCTTTAGGTGTTATGACTAATCCTAATAGTGAATGATAACGACAAATTCAGGGCCATGGTATTTATCTGTAGACAGAGATATTTACCATCACCTAAAAAAATAAGTCAATAGGACTAATCTTCAATTGCTAGTCTTATCACGGCAAAAGCGTTGTAAACCAAAGTGCTAATTATAAGAAAGTAACAGAAAATCCGTCATCTTCGAAGTGTCTTTATCGAAGAACCACGGTCTAATCCCATGGATTCTCGATAAAAGACTTCGAGAATGAAGAATCGGTTTAATCAGTTGTAAAAGTGTTCATAATATTACATACATGATATTACCGTGCTAACTCAAAACAAAACACCTTAAATCTAAATTTCGAAGGTTTATCGAGCGCTAGCGGCCATCAATATTTTATTTCTTAACCATTTATTAGCGGGCTCTTTATTAACATTCATATGCCAATATAAATGCACATCAATACTTGGTAAATCTACTGGCAGGGGATAAAGCGTTATTGTCATGGTTTGAGCAAACATTTTAGCTGCGCTCTCTGGTAAAGTGAGTAACATCTCGCTACTTTCAACGACGCGACAGGCTGAAAAATAATGCTGGCACCTTAACCCCACTTTTCTTTGTAATCCCAGTCGCCCCAATTCAAAATCTTCAATACCCGGCCCTGCCGTTCTTGAAGAAACTAAAATATGTGTTTGCGTTAAGTAATTTTCTAAACTGAGAGATTCTTTAATCAAAGGGTGATTTTTGGCAGCCACAACCACGAGTTGATCTTGCTCTATTTGAGTATGCAAAATATTCTCATTGACTGGCAGTAAAATATCAATCGCTAAATCTATATCGCCGCTGGCAAGTTTATTTTCTAGGTCGCTGCGACGTACTCTAGTGCTTGTTAGGTTAATTTGCGGCGCTTCATTACTAATTTTCGCCATTAGAAAAGGTAAATAGGAGGCTTCTAATGAACCATGTAGTGAAATAGCACAATGTTTTCGTGTCGTCGAAGGGTCAAATTGTTTCGATTGAACTAATGTTAACTGTAGTTGATGCAAGGCTTCACGGACATCAGCAATAACATTCTTCGCGACTGCCGTTGGGTGCATTGCATTGCCCTGACGGGTAAAAAGCGCATCATCAAAATTCGTTCTTAATCTAGCCAAAGCATGGCTAACGGCAGGTTGAGACAAATTAAGTACGTTTGCTGCTTTTGTTAAGTTACCTTCACTATAAATAGCGTCGAAAACAACAAATAAATTAAGATCGATTTTCATTTAAGCTCACCAAATACTTTATCATAACTATGAACAATTATTCTATACTTAATAATTAGTTTAACGAATAGTATGTTATTAGATCTATTCATTTGTTTAATTAGTAGGTGGAGCATAACATGACTTTATCAACATGCCCTAGGTTATTAAAAGGAAACAAACATGGATTTTAGTCTATCGACTCGGTGCCAAGATTATTTGTCGCGTGTAAAAATGTTTATGGCAGAAGAAATTACGCCAATTGAAGAAGCTTATTTTCGAGAATTAAAAGCACAACAGAATCCATGGCAGGTTTTACCGATAATAAATGAACTTAAAGCTAAAGCTAAAGCACAAGGCTTATGGAATTTATTTATGCCAATTGACCCCTATGGCGTAGGGCTAACCAATGAAGAGTATGCTCCATTAGCTGAAGAAATGGGTCGAAGCGTTATAGCTCCTGAAATATTTAATTGCAATGCACCAGATACCGGCAATATGGAAGTATTGATCCATTATGGCTCTGAACAGCAAAAAGAGCAGTGGTTACCTAAGTTATTGAGTGGAGAGATTCGTTCCGCTTTTTGTATGACTGAACCTGACGTTGCTTCGTCTGATGCCACCAATATGGAAGCTACTGCGATAGTTGATGGTGATGAAGTCGTGCTTAATGGTACTAAATGGTGGAGTACAGGTATAGGTCATCCAAACTGTGAAATGATTGTTTTTATGGGCTTAACTTTTCCTGATGCCAATAAACATCAACGACATTCTATGGTGTTAGTGCCTCGAAGTACTGCTGGCGTTAAAGTTGAACGCATGCTCACAGTATTCGGTGAACTCGATGAGCCTTATGGTCATGGCGAAGTCAGTTTTACCAATGTACGTTTGCCTAAAAGCGCTATTATTGCAGGGCCAGGTCGTGGGTTCGAAATCGCACAAGGTCGATTAGGGCCCGGTAGAATTCATCATTCCATGCGTACTATTGGTGCGGCAGAACGCGCGTTAGAATTATTAATTAAACGCGGGCTGTCTCGTCAAGCATTTGGCCAACCGCTAATTAATTTAGGTGGTAACAAGGATAGTGTTGCCAATGCACGTATGGCGATAGAGCAAGCAAGATTATTGACCATGAAAGCCGCTTGGACCATTGATACTTATGGTATTAAAGAGGCTGTTAGTGCTGTTTCTCAAATTAAAGTCGTTGCGCCTAATATATTACAAACAATAGTTGACCAAGCTATTCAAATACATGGTGGTGCGGGTTTATCTGAAGACTTTCCTTTAACGATGTTATTTGCTACCGCACGAAGTTTACGATTAGCCGACGGACCAGATGAAGTACATCGTGCCCTTATTGCAAAAATGGAGCTTAAAAAGTATGTCTAGTGACAGTAAAGTGGATACAAAGATAAGCAATAAAAGGGTTTTCATTACCGGCGGTGCAAGTGGTCTAGGCAAAGCGATAGCACTTAAATATGCACAACAAGGTTATAAGGTTTGTATTGCTGATTTAAATGATGAACGTGGCGATGAAACTCTAGAGTTACTGAAAGCTTTTGGCAATGAATGCTTTTACCTTCATTGTGATATCACTAAATTTAAAGATTTAGAATCGGCAAAGAGTATTTTAATTGAACGCTGGCAAGGTGTTGATATTGTGGTAAACAATGCAGGTGTTGCAGGAACTGCAGGGCCGATAGAAGATGTTTCTTTGTCGGACTGGGATTGGGTTTTAAACATAAACTTAATGGGTGTGGTTAGAGGTTGTAAAGCTTTTACGCCTTTGTTT
>Ga0105359_10003196_pt1 | contig 13448 bp, 9 predicted proteins | sample GOMGulsemesocosm_6_FD_83659 | JGI IMG/M metagenome (GOLD analysis project Ga0105359, IMG submission 83659) | Methane-oxidizing microbial communities from mesocosms in the Gulf of Mexico - GOM8C Gulf of Mexico | ecosystem: Environmental > Aquatic > Marine > Cold seeps | place: Gulf of Mexico... | reverse complement strand
GCCTCGTCACCTTCGACCTGGAAGCGAAGGTCGGCCCCCGAGCGAGCGGTAATGGTCATGCTGTCGCCATCACTGACCGCGCTAATACCCTGCGCGGCTAAACGGCCACTGTCATTAATCGCCTGGGCAATAAGATCATTGGTTAAAGGCGACGGCAAAACCGCCGGTGCAAGAGAGGCGGCAAGCTCTGAAACAAGATCAACGCCGTTGAGGTGCAGTTTAAAATCAACACCGGTGCCGTCGTCAACAATTCTAATTTGTGTCTCGGTAAACGCGCTGGCGGTCACGCCGTCGTAACTGCTCAGCGTTAGCGCTAATTGCTCAGCGGTACCGCCACGGGGGTGCTGAATAAGGGGCTGTGAAGAAACCGTTCCGGTGATCGGATCGGTATAGCTGATGGTTATATTTTCTTGCTGATAACTGTTGGGCGCTTCTGTTCCCAGCGCGCCGGTGATCATCTCCGAGGCTCTCGGGATGCGCCCCGCATTAAAACCGTCACTCTCCACCAAGGTTTGGCCGGGTGTCGAGGGTAATATTTCATTGGTCTGGCCAGGAATAAATACGCGATTTTCAAGCGGTGGCTGCAGGCTCTTGGGGTTTGCTGGATCGGTAATATCCAGCACATCGTAACTGGTGGGCGAGGTGAAGCGCACCATCAATGGCGGCGCCAATGAACCCAGGTTGGCAAAAGCGGGCAATAACTCACCGGTCACAGGGTCCGTGGTTTGAATAACGTCGCCCTGCGATATCTGCCCACTGCCGGTATTTGATAAGCTGTTTTCAGTACTGATCGGTTGGGCAAAGGCCAACACTTCCGGCGTAGAGGCAATCACCTCTACGCCGTTCGCAGAAAATCGGCTTGGCATGATGGTGAAGCGATCGCCATCTTGAAAGCTGCCTTCGCTTAAATTAATTGAAAAGCTTTCGTATTCTATTGTCGTTGGCCTTGCCGCGGACAACCCGCCGGACTGCACAACGCGGTCATCGGAGAGGCGCACCAGATCGTATCTGTTTGGGCCGGAGCCCGATAACTTTAACTCGTAGTCTGAATTACTCAACAAACTGGGGTCAGTAATTTCTACGCCCAATACACGGTCATCGGGGGGCTGATTGCCGCTGTTGGCAACCACCCGTTCAGCCATGGCGACACTGTTATTGATCGGTTCAAACAGCGGCACACCAAAATTGCCATCTAAATCCAAACCCACCGACTGTTGGTAATTCATGGCATCGGTAAACACCAACGCCATACGCCCCAACTCATTCAACGAGCGGTCGAGCACGTCGTCACGAAAATCGAGTAGACCACCGACACGGCCGCCGGTCATCTTATCGGTCACAATCTGTATATTGCCGTCGCTCACAAATGCGATGTCTTTACGCTGGCTATCGCTTGCGCCCGGCACCGCTATCACCCTAGTGGCGGTATTGCCAATCACCAGTGTTTGACCATCGCCTACCGAAACATTAATCGCACCGTCTGATTGGGTAAAACTGGAAACGGATACCAATTCCGCCAGCTTGCGTATGATTTCATCGCGTTCATCGAGTAGATCATTGGGGGCCGCCCCGCTGCCACTCCCCATCGCCCCGACCACACTTTCGTTGATATCAGCCAAGCTTTGCGCCAGCGAACTTATCTGCTTAGCGGAAGCGTCCAGTTCTTGGTTAACGATATCATTGGCTTCATTAAAGCGGCCGTACAGGTTGGTAAAACGCTGACTGAGTACATTGGCTTCGGCCAGCACGAGCTGACGCACAGGAATAGACGTGGGGTCATCGGTGGCCGCTTGCATTGAACTGAAGAAGCTACTGAAACCATTGGATAGGCTAATAGAGTCGCTGGCCAGCAGGCTGTCTATTTCGCCCACTTTTGAACTGAAGGCGTCCACCTGATTAAAGGCGCTGGTATCCAAGCGGATTTGTGAGACTAGAAATTCATTGGCCAAGCGATCTATTGACTGGACGTTGACGCCGCTGCCGGTATAACCGTAGCTGGCGAACTGTGCTTGGTTAGTGCCTAGGTCAGCGCGTTGACGGGTGTAACCTTCCTGGTTGGCATTGGTAATATTGTGCCCAGTGACACTTAGCTGTGTCTGGCTGGTTTGTAAGCCAGTCAGCGCAATACCCAATAAACCTGATGCCATTTTTCACCTCAGTCAACTTTTGCCTAATTACCTAGTCACTTCTGCTAAGTCACCTAGGTTGTTATTCAAGAATCGTTCCGAAAAGTGAGGTCCGTCGAAAATATTTATGATTTTTTCCGCGTAAGCTGGATCTGTTGCATATCCTGCCTCCTGCAGCGATGCAATAAAGGCTTTAGGGTCCTGCGTCGAAGCTAACGCTTCTTGGTAGCGGCCATTGCCCTGCAAGAATTCAACGTAGTCGGCAAAGCTTTGCCCATAGGAGTCATAGCGGCGAAAGGCCGCCACTTCCTTTTTAGCCAAACCGTCGTTGTATTCCAGCGTCGGGACACTGACACTGCTGCCCGACCAGCGTTTATCGGCTTTGATATTGAATAGGTTGTGCGTGTTGTTTCCCGCCTCATCGTGGATAACGTGTTTGCCCCAGCCGGTTTCCAATGCCGCCTGGGCCATTAAGACTTTCTCATCAACGCCTAATTTTTTAGCCGCTTGACGGGCGAAAGGCTCAATGGCCTTCAGGAATTCTTGCGGGCTGCTGGCGGCCGATAATTTCAACCCCATGCTGTTTTGCAGGCCATTGCCCAAAGCGGCTGACTTGTCACCCGCGGGCCACTGTTTATGCTCAACGGGTTTATCCAGAGCACCGACATCGGCTGAGACTTGCGTGCCATCCGCTTGATATTGCTGTTTAAGCTGTCGGACCAAGGCATCCGCCAAACCCATGCCGCGGCCCTGGCTTATACTCAAACCCAACTGCTGGTCCAACATGCCTTGGTGGAACTGCATTTCGGAGGTGTTAAACATGCTGTCTTCAGAGAAAGCAGCGTTAGCCTGACGCATGGCTTTCATCATGTTTTGCACGAGGATCGATTCAAACTGCTTGGCGATCTGCTCCAGCGCTGCACCTTGATCTTGCTTGCCCTGCTGGCGAATACCTTGCAGGCTGTTTAAATCCGTAAAGGCGCTGTTTTGTTGCGAGAATTGACTAACCCTCTGACCCAAACCCAAGGTTTTATTCTTCTCTCCGCTCATCAGCGCTTGCTGTAATACGAACGAGTTATCCGTTGGACTTAAACTCAAAACATCACCTCCCGATCACTTTGTTTTTCACACTGGCGACAGCAAAGATTAGATAACAATAATCTCAGCCTGTAGGGCCCCTGCCTGTTTCATGGCTTCTAATATCGCCATTAAATCACCGGGCGCTGCCCCGACCAGATTGATCGCACGCACGATGTCATCCAATGTCGGACCCGGCGCCAGTTTAAACATAGGTTTCACTTCGTCATCTACGGTCACGTTCGTCTCGGGCACCACAACGGTTGTACCTTCACCAAAACTATTAGGCTGACTTATCTGAATACTTTCATCGACGGTAACCGTTAAGCTTCCGTGGGTGACCGCTACCGGCTTAACCCGAACATGCTGCCCAACCACAATCGTTCCGGTACGCGAGTTAATGATAACCTTGGCGGATTCATCGCCTGGCTCCACCTCGAGGTTTTCCAACAGTGATAGAAAATTAACGCGGTGCGCGGGATTAACCGGCGCGTCGACCATAATAGAGGCGGCGTCCATAGGCCTCGCTACATCGGGGCCTAACAACTCGTTAATGCTTTTTGCCAAACGCTTCGCGGTCGTAAAGTCAGCGCGGTTCAGATTAAAAATAACCGGTTGTCCGCTGGCAAAGTCGTTTATCACTTCGCGCTCGACCGTAGCGCCGTTGGGTATTCGTCCGACACTCGGAACGTTTACCGTGATCTTTGAACCATCCGCGCCACCCACGCCAAAACCACCCACAATCAGACTGCCCTGCGCAATGGCGTAGACATGACCATCAATACCCTTTAGTGGCGCCATCAGCAATGTGCCGCCGCGCAGGCTTTTTGCATTGCCCAAAGAGGAGATAGTGACATCTAATTTTTGACCGGTTTTAGAAAACGCCGGTAAATTGGCGTGTAATGACACGGCCGCTACGTTTTTTAATTGCATGCGCGCACCGGGCGGTATCGTGACACCAAACTGTTTGAGCATGCTCATAAACGACTGCGTCGTGAACGGGGTCTGGTTGGTCTGATCGCCACTGCCATCGAGACCCACCACTAAACCATAACCGACCAGCGGGTTATCGCGCACACCCGCAATACTGGTTAAATCTTTGATACGCGCAGCGTCTACATGCAAAGAAAACAGCAGGGTAAAAAGCACAAAAAACAAACGACGATAACGCATAAGAGCCTCCATCAAAATGGCCACACGGCGCTGTTAAAGAAACGACTCAACCAACCAATGCGCGCAGAGTCGGCCAGCTCACCGGTACCACTGTAAGAAATTTTAGCGTTAGCGAGTTTGGTTGAATCCACCGTGTTCTCAGGGCTTATGTCATCGGGTCGGATCATGCCGCTGATGCGAATAAACTCATCGCCGCGGTTCAGTGTCATCCACTTCTCGCCCCGCACCTGAAGGTTGCCATTGGCTAGAACAGCCGCGACGGTAACGGAAATATTACCCGTTAAACTGTTGCTCTGGTCAGCGTCCGCCTCGCCGGTAAAATCACGGTTTTGCTGAACGGATGTATCCAGTGACAAATTGCCGAAGGACGGTGTCGAACCCAAAAGTGTGCCGCCATTAAATGAGACGTCGCTTTCCTTTTTTATACCCACATTGCTGCTTTTTTTGGACACGGTTCGCTCATTCAACACGATAGTAATCACATCACCGACGCGGTGCGCTTTACTGTCACCGAATAAGGCCAAACCATAACCCGCTTGATAAAGAGAACCCGCAACCGGCTTGGGCGGTACTGCGTTGGGTGCCGAAACAGGTGCGTAGCGCGGATCGCCTGGACGAGGCTGTGGCTGTACCACACAGGCGGACAACAGCAGCAACAAAGCCAGCACCGCTATTTTTCTTATGTCGACACACATATTAAACACCTCAAACCAAACTAAACGGGGCTCTTGCCACCTATTATTACCTGGCGTCATTACAAGTTTTGAGTAATAAACTGCAACATCTGATCAGCGGTTGACACCACTTTAGAGTTCATTTCATAGACACGTTGGGTGGTGATCATGTTGACCATTTCCTCAACGATGTCGACGTTTGAATTCTCCAGTGTGCCCTGCAATATTTCACCCAAACCGTTCTCACCCGGTGTGCCCGGTAACGGGTTACCACTGGCCGCGGACTCTAGGAACAGGTTGCCGCCTACCGCCAGCAAGCCGCTCGGATTGATGAAATCAACTATTTGAATATCACCTATTTGTTGCGGATTTGGGTCGCCCGGCGTAAAGCCATTGACCACACCATCGGTGCCAATGGTTATCGTATTGACGCCTTCAGGTACGGTGATAGCAGGTTCTAAGAGCAGCCCAGAAGAGTTCACCACCTGGCCTTCTGAGTTCAACTGCAACTGACCATCGCGGGTGTAACCTATTTCGCCCGACGGTTGTAAAATCTGCAGAAAACCACGTCCATCAATCGCGACGTCCAGCGTTTGGTCGGTGACCTGTAAGCTGCCTTCCGTAAACTGTTTCTGTGTGGCGTTCACTCGCACACCCACACCCAGCTGTAAACCCGACGGCAGTTGGGTATCGCGGGTCGACTGCCCCCCCGGCTGACGCTGAACTTGATACAGGAGGTCTTCAAAGACCGCACGATCACGTTTAAAACCAACCGTTGAGGCATTGGCAAGGTTGTTGGAAATGGTCGTCAGCTGCGTATCTTGCGCACTGAGTCCGGTTTTACTTACAAATAAGGCTGCGTGCATAATTCACCTCTATCTTTCATCGCATAACTGCGAATAATTACCCATTAAAAAGCGTTAACCAATGTGTTACTGCATCGACAACAAACGAGCCGATGATTCAGAATTCTCTTCCACCTTTTTCATTAACTTGACGGACATTTCATACTGGCGAGACAAGTTCAGAATTTCGGTGAACTCACTGATCGTATTGACGTTACTGGATTCCAAGAAACCAGAAATAACCTGCACCCCAGGATCGGGTAAAGCGTTTTCACCGGAGCGCAGCCGAATCAAACCGTCGCTGCCCTTCTCCATTTCGTCAAAAGCGGGGTTCACCAAGCGCAAGCTATCGACCTGAGCTAGGTTAGTGGCATTTTCACCGAGGCCGCGCACACTCAAGGTACCGTCACTGGCCACTTCTACCTTTTGATGGGGAGGCAACGCGATCGGCCCCGCAGAACCCAACACCGCCAAGCCATTGCCGGTGCGCAGAATACCGGCGCTGTCGGTGTAGAGATCGCCTGCGCGGGTATAGGCCTCAGAGCCATCGGCCGCCTGCACCGCCAATAAACCTTCGCCCTTAATGGCAATGTCTAACTCATTGCCGGTTTCAATCATCATGCCTGGAGCAAAGTTAGTCGCCGGACTTTCCGTCATGGCATAGGCCCGTGTCGGCATTCCCTCACCGTAATAAACCCCCATGCTGCGCGCCTGGGCAAAATCCGCACGGAAGCCCGTGGTATTGGCGTTGGCCAGGTTATTGGAATGGGCGGTTTGCGCCAGCATATTGTGCTTGGCACCGGTCATTGAGATATAGAGCGCTTTATCCACGACATACGCCGCTGTTAATTTGTCACTGAAAGAACATAACAGGGAGACTGCAAGCCTTATGCCAAAAAAGCGTTAGACGTTAGACAGGAAGGGAATTGAGTTAGAAAGCCGAAGCGGCTAGGGGAAATACGGGGTATTCAAGACGTTGAGGAGGGAGAAGGTAAACCGAGGAACATAATCAACGGCAAGTTTCACGCGTTTTACTCTTGATAACGGCAAGAAAAAGCCGCCCCTTTACAGGGCGGCTAGCCAGAAGGTAAAGCCCTGCTATTAACGGAGGTTGATAATCGTCTGGGTTACCTGGTTCGCGGTTTCAATGGTTTTAGAACTGGCCTGGAAATTACGCTGCGCAATAATTAAATTCACCAACTCTTCCGACAGGTCGACGTTGGAATCTTCCAACGCACCGGAGGTGATCACCCCCAGGGACGCCGTACCCGGCACACCAATGTTCGGGGTACCTGTCTCAAAGTTCTCCGCCCACATGGTATTACCCGCTTGCTGCAGCCCCTGCACGTTAGGGAATTCAGCCAACGCTATCTGACCCAACGCCTGAGCCTCACCATTGGTAAATCGCGCGAAGATAATACCGCTGTCGTCAATATCGATACCCGACAAACGTCCCGTGGAAAAACCATCTTGATCGACATTATTTTTCGCAAAATCGCCGGAGTGCTGACTGGTGTCCGACATATCGATTTCAAAGTTAGAGCTGGTTGGCGGCTGCGGTACCGGTAAAGTACCACCAGCTAAAACATTCGAGGGCGATAACGCACCGTTGGGCTGACCCGACGCATCCAGCGGCACCCAGTTAGAAATCAACACAGGATCAGATTGCTGCGCATTCAAGGTGCCACCTGAGTCAAATGACAAATTATACGTTGCCCGCGTCGCTTCGGTGTTCAACGGTGGCGCCGCGGTAGTGTCTGGATCGCCCACCTCCGCGCCATCGATCAATACATGCATCTGCCAGCTGTTTGGCTGAGTGGTAGGATCCGAAGTATCATAATCCTGCTTCACAAAATACTGGGTCAGGGTGTGCGAATTACCCAGACTGTCATAGATCGGGAGTGAGGTTGAGTGGTTGTAAGTGGCCTGATCCAGAGGATTAAATTCATTAATCGTAAACGGCTGAAAAGTATCGGTCTGGAAGGGCGCAAACAAACCATCGGCCAGCGGGGCAGGATTGCTCACACTGTAATCCTCATCCAACACTATCTCGAGGGAACCACCGACCTTAATCGCGCTTGAATTACCGTTTACACCTTCAGCCCGTACATTGGCCCCGTCAACACCTTCAAACAAACTGCCGACTAAATTGGGTACCGTTTGAAAACCCAGCTCATCACTGACGGTATTAACAATGCGCAGGGAGTGATCGGAACCGGGTAAAATGGTCTCTAAAATAACGCCGCTGGTGATAGGGTCAAGACTGACCAGCACGACGCCGGGCCCCACCGCATCGTCTACGGCCTGTTGAATTGCCGCCGTCGTAACCGCCACTGATGGCACCGCACCGGCATCCGGTGCACCCAGCATAGCGGTCTGTATACTAGCAAAGTCTAACGGGTCAAGATCGGTACCGATCACCACGTTATCCAGTAAAATGGTATCCACGGCCGCAGACGCTGGGTTTGACACGCTAAAGCTCAGCTCATTTGTGGCCGGGTTTAAATTAACCGTGACATCAGCCGGGGCTAGAACCCCGTTACTGCCTAAAACATCGACAGAGGCTGTAAGGCCCAATGCATCAATGCCTGCGGCTGTACTGGTTAAGACCTGCGCAGCACCGTGTGTTAGCGCTTCAAAAGACACCGCACCATCCGCTGGTGTCGACGTGTTAAGAGCGACAACCTGACCCGCTAACCCTGAGGCCGCAATGCTCGCATTAAGCTCAGCGACCAATTGATCTGTTGTTGCAGCACCTGGAGCCGCTGCCTCCACGGCGATGGCAGCAGCCTCAAGATCAATCACTGCACTGGTGCCGCTCACATCTAACGTAAAGTTATCAGCACCGGCGATGGACATCGCCGTGATTGCTGCGGCATTAATCGGTGTCGTGGCGCCGGCACTGGTGGCGGGAGTACCCGTTTCAGCGAGAGCAAAATCCACAGCGGCTTGCATCTGAGCATGAAGTGCCGCCGTTGTGCCGGCGCTGCCGTCAACAAAACCCGCCAAATCAACGGTCACCGTACCGGCTGCGGCACCCGTCAAAGTAAGATCAAACGTGGTGTCCATCGCGGTCAACAACCCACCCGTTGCCAAAGCGCCCGCGACAGGCGTTGTACCCTTCAGCAACAGGTCATTATTAATACCCTGTAAACTCACCGTTTGAAAACCTTGCCCATCAATGGACAGGTCAAAACTGGGTGCCGGTACCGTATTCCAGTAATTTTCAGAGCCGGTAAGCGGCGTACTGGCGGCAGGTGTTGCAATGGTTGTCGCCGTTGAGGTGCCATCGTTCAATGGGTCGGTTTCCAACAGCACGGGTACGCCGCCGGGATCACTACCCAGTACCGAGAGCGAATCGCCATCATCGGTGCTGCTGAGCGAGATCACTAGGTCATCACCAACCGCAGAGGTTACCGACAGTGTTTGGCCGACGGCATCAAACGTTGCTGATACGCCAGGCAAGGTTGAGGTGGTCAGCGCATTAATTTCTGTCTCTAAAGACTCCAGGGTATCCGACACCAAGGCAACGTTATTCAGTGTGATCACCGAAAAGCCATTGGCGTTGGTGTAAGCCGATAGGGTCGCAGTCGTTGAGGCCGTTGCCGACACACCCGCTAGGGCGTTCATATCAGAGGCGGTCTCGGCCGCCGAGCTGCCCGCCAGAGAGGTAAAGGTTACGGTATTACCGTCTGGGTCAATGATATCAATGGCTTGGTTGGGATAATTATTGGTCACAGCCGCTTGACCGCTGCTGTCGGAAATACGACTGCCGCCAACCGGCAAACCCAGCGCTGAAGCCGCATCGCCACCACGGTAAACGGTATTGACGAGAGGCGGCGCAGCCGACTGCAAACCGAGAATATCCACTCCGCTCACCTGGGTAATCTGTAGCGTGTTATTGGCACCCGCGGAGGTACTCTCAAAAGACACACGACCAGTTGCCGCATCGACACTGGCGTTTACAAGGTTACCGAGACCGGCCCCGGCTAAGGCGGTATCCAATACCGAATCTAATTCAGACTGCAGGCCCGCCAGCGTCGCATGTGAGGCAATCGAACCGATGGGCACTCGTATCGAAGAGCCGCCATTGACCGCTATATCAAACGAGGCACCATCACTGCCCTGGTCGGTGACCGGCAGCAGCCCCAGTGGATTGGTACCGCCCAATGGTGAAACGATTCCCACTGACTGCGTCACTCCGGTATTAACGGTTGCAAAACTGATGGTACCGGCCCCCCCCGGGTTGCTGTTCAGCGCCTCTACGACTCCAGCGCCAAACGCGACATTAAGACGCGCGTTCAGCATGCCTACCACACCATCAGCGTCATCCGTTCCGGCCGCAAGATCCGCCAGTGTTGGTATCGTTGCATCATTAAAATCAATGGTTGCCTGGGTACCGTTCACTGTCATGGTGATCGTGTCACCCGCGGCAAAGCCAGCAGCGGCGCCTACAGCGGGGATAACCGTGCTCCCAGCAACCGTTGCGACGGTCGGTGGATCAATAGCCGAGAAGGCCGTGGTTGGCCCACCACTGACATCAAATACCGTTGCGGCAGGGTCAGAAACCGCTAAAGAATTGCTATTGCCATTATCCACACTGACCTGTGAGGACTCACCGGCAATCAATGACTTAAATTCCAAGTGATAATTACCGCCACCATCATTGACCGCGGTTGCCAGTACATCCACAGGGCTTTGAGAGCTCAGATTGGGAGCAAATAACTGACCATTGATCACACCGGCAACAGTGCGCAAGTCATTAAAGGTGTTGATCGCCGGTGGCATGCCATTAGTACTGTCCAAGGTCACACTGACCGTACCATTGTTATTGGTGGCGCCCGCCAAGCTCACATCAAAAGTCACGGGTTTCAAGGAGAAATCATTGGCCAGAGGTAAAGCAAAAGAGCCGGACAGCAAGTTTGAGGAAGTTTCATTGATCGGCCCCACCTGCGCCACACCAATGCGGTTTCCTTCCGCGGTAAAAATAGTACCCGAACGCTGCAGTACCTCTTCCGCTGAATTTAGGTTGAGGGACGAAGTCACACTGGTGGTCAAGCGCGGCGGTTGATTGCCTGTCTCAATTCGAATATCCCCCATCACGCCGCCAACATTGCCTCGATCGTCCGCCGCAAAACCCTGCAAGCGAGCATCGGTGTTATTGACAATGTAACCGTCTGAATCTAAGCCAAAAGTGCCCGAGCGGGTATAGAGCTGATCTCCGCCCTGCTGCACGACAAAAAAGCCTGAGCCACTGATCGCCATGTCCAATTCATTCTCGGTAAAGCTGATATTACCTTGATTAAATTGCTGGGAGACATCCTGTACCCGCACGCCACCACCAATGCTATTGCCTCCGCCGCCCAATACGGTCGAGGCGTAGACATCACCAAACTCGGTACGCGAGCTTTTAAAGCCAACCGTGCTGGCGTTAGCAATGTTATTACCCGTGACCTTAAGGTCGGCATTGGCGGCACGAATGCCACTGAGTGCGGTATTAAACGGCATGACTATCTCCTACTGAAACGATAGTAAACAACGGCCTTAAAAGAGCGGTTGTATTAGTTAAATTGTTTTACATCAGAAATACTGTAAGCACCGATACCGGCGAGATTAAGTGTCATTGCGCCGTTTTGTCCGACGGTCACACTGTTGACATTTGCACTGAGCGACAAGCCCAACGCGGTTGGCTCACCGGCCTGAGTACTCATGACGTCAAAGCTGTAAAGGCCTGCTGGATGACCACCTTCTTTGCTGCTCTGCCAGTCCATCATTTCACCGTTCACTTCCGCGTTCATACCATCCCAACGGAATACCAACTCACCCGCAGAGGCCTCGCCCACAGGAATTGTTTCAACCAGCGATCCGCCTTCACCGTAAATTTTTATCTCTAGGTCAGAAGTACTCGCGGGCACATCCACCGTTCCCGAGACCATGCCATTAGATGGCAATAACGTTTTACTGCTCTCGACACTGACCTGGGTACCGACCAAGGAGGAGGCCTGCAAGGCTTGGTTCGAATTGAATTCAGCTGAAAAGGTTTCAAAATTGGTGTTCAATTTATCCAGTGATTCCACTGAAGTGAACTGCGCCAACTGCGCAATAAACTCGGTATTTTCTGCCGGGCTTAAGGGGTCCTGATTTTCCATCTGAGTAATCAGCAATTTCAAGAACGCATCACCACCGAGCTCATTACTCTTAGGCTCTTCCGCCGTCTTCTTATCAATCGAATATTTGCTTAAGACACTGTTTGCTGCGGTCACGTCAGTCATGGGTTTTGCCCCTACCAAGCCTTTTACTGATTAAAACGTTCATTGTGAATTACTGCCCCAGCGTTAGAACTCGCTGCACCATCTGCTTGGCCGAATTCATCACTTCAACATTCACCTGAAACGAACGAGAAGCCGAAATCATATTGGTCATTTCTTCAACCACATTCACATTCGGGTAATAAACAAAACCTTCATCATTGGCCATCGGATGATGTGGTTCGTAGCGAGGCTGAAGCGGTGCGTCACTTTCCACCACCCCCAGTACTCGAACACCCGCTTCGCTGTCACTGCTTGTTTGATCAGCGTTGAAGTCCATCGCCTTGTTGTACACCGCCGCAAATACAGGGTGACGTCCGCGATACACCTGATCAACACTTGAGCTAGCCGTTTGAGCGTTGGCGATGTTACTCGCCGTGGTGTTCAAACGCAGGCTCTGGGCATTCATGCCACTGCCAGCGATATCAAAAACATTGCCTAAAGCCATACTGTCCACTCCTCAAGCTGGCGAATCAATCGCCTTTAATCGCGCCCATTAGGCCTTTAAATCGACCATTCAAAAACGTAAAACTGGCTTGAAAAGCCAGTGAATTTTCCATGTACTGCCCGTGCTCTACCTGCTCTTCCACGGTGTTGCCATCAATCGACGGCTGCTGCGGTGTGCGGTACTTCAACCCACCGTCGTCCACCAGCAGGCCTTTCGCCTCACGGTGGGACTGATGGGTAGTCTGCAATTTAATCGTTTTACTTTGCGCGCCCATCTTTTCCGATAACGCCGACTGGAAGTCGATATCTCGTGCCTTATAGTTAGGCGTATCGGCATTCGCGAGGTTATTAGCTAATACGGCTGCTCGATGGCCGCGAAAGCGCATCGCGTCCTCATGAACCCCTAAAGCCTTATCAAAACTGATCGCCATTACCTGCCTCTCTGCCTACCGGCCTATTTGTTTTTTCACTACAGGATACAAAGCAAAGGTTATGCCAGCCTGCGCAACAAACTCGTAAGACCTTGTATTCATTGGGCGCTCGGGCACTCGCGAAAAAGAAGGACAGCACTGAAAACAAAAAAGCGGCAAAACCTTTCCCCCATTTATACGGCAGCGGCAACACGGGAGACATGACGAGACAGCCCTACGCTAGAGGCAGAGGCAGAGGCAGAGGCAGAGGCAGAGGCAGAGGCAGAGGTAGAGGTAGAGGTAGAGGTAGAGGTAGAGGTAGAGGTAGAGGTAGAGGTAGAGGTAGAGGTAGAGGTAGAGGTAGAGGCAGAGGTAGAGGTTGTGCGGG